>Ga0316204_10005667_pt1 | contig 20245 bp, 13 predicted proteins | sample 6monrhotite_MG_2_FD_205661 | JGI IMG/M metagenome (GOLD analysis project Ga0316204, IMG submission 205661) | Microbial mat bacterial communities from mineral coupon in-situ incubated in ocean water Damariscotta River, Maine, United States -... | ecosystem: Environmental > Aquatic > Marine >...
ACGCATGTATATGCGCGAAATGGGCACAGTGGAACTACTTACGCGCGAAGGCGAAATTGCCATTGCAAAGCGTATAGAAGAAGGCCTTAAGCAAGTAATGGTCGCGCTAGGCACAAATCCTCGCACAATTTCACAAGTTCTAAAAACGGTTGAAAAAATTGAAGCTGAAGAAGTCCGACTTACCGACTTAATCAATGGCTTCCGCAGCGATGACAGTGATGAAATCGCACAGCCAGCATCTGGCCCGGCAGCCGACCGTGAAGACGATGACGAAGATGAAGTTGTTGTAGATACAGGCCCTGATCCCGAGCGCGCAGCTGAACAATTCAAGTTGCTAGCTAAGGCTCATGCAAAAGTTATCAAGGCGCTTGAAAAGAACAACAAAAAGGCCACGCTTAAAGCACGCGAAGAAATGGCCGTTGTCTTTATGGAATTAAAATTCCTGCCAGCTATTATTATTGCGATGACAAAAGAAGTACGCGCAACAATTGATCGCGTACGCACACATGAGCGCCATGCATTAAATCTGTGCGTCAATAAATCAAAGATGCCGCGCAAAACATTCATTCAATCTTTTCCTGAGAACGAAACCAATCAAAAGTGGATTGACCAGTATCTGGAAGGACATGAGTATTCAGAAAAGTTAGGCACATTCTCTCCTGAAATAAAGCAGGCACAAAATAAGCTGGGCATGCTTGAAAAAGGTTACGGATTAAGCATCACCGACATTAAAGAGATTAATCGTAAGATGTCGATTGGCGAGGCTAAAGCCCGTCGTGCGAAAAAAGAGATGGTTGAAGCCAACTTGCGCCTGGTTATTTCGATTGCTAAGAAATATACCAACCGTGGCTTGCAGTTCCTCGATTTAATTCAGGAAGGTAATATCGGCCTAATGAAGGCCGTAGACAAGTTTGAGTACCGTCGCGGCTACAAGTTCTCTACCTATGCCACATGGTGGATTCGTCAGGCAATTACTCGTTCGATTGCTGATCAGGCGCGCACCATTCGTATTCCGGTACATATGATTGAAACCATCAATAAGCTAAACCGTATTTTCCGCCAGATGCTTCAGGAAAAAGGCCGCGAGCCAACACCTGAAGAATTAGCAGAAAAAATGGAAATGCCAGAAGATAAAGTTCGCAAGGTATTAAAAATAGCTAAAGAACCTATCTCCATGGAAACACCGATTGGTGATGATGAAGATTCAAACTTGGGCGACTTTATAGAAGACATAAATATTATGTCACCTGTAGACTCCGCCACAGGCGAATCACTACGCGAATCAACAAAAGATATTTTATCTACGCTGACACCTCGCGAAGCAAAAGTACTACGTATGCGCTTTGGTATTAACATGAATACCGACCACACACTTGAAGAAGTAGGTAAACAGTTTGATGTTACCCGTGAACGTATTCGTCAAATCGAAGCAAAAGCATTGCGTAAATTACGCCATCCTTCTCGTGCTGAGCACCTACGCAGCTTTATTGGCGAAGAATAAACTTGTTTGATTGAAGCAGATGCATATAATGTGCATCTGCTTTTTATTGGATGAGCTCTTCTCCGCAAAGCAATAAAAAACAAGGGCCCGTAGCTCAGTTGGTTAGAGCGTCCGACTCATAATCGGCAGGTCGAAGGTTCAAATCCTTCCGGGCCCACCATTTTTATCCTTTCTTGGAACATCCGATTCCAGATTGATAATTCCTAAATATCTTGCAAACCCCACATACCTAGCGGCGTTCAGCCCTGATTGATTAATCTGTACCAGCAAAGTTACCTAGCCCTACCTTACGATTTTAGATCGCATCTATTTTTCTCAATTACAAGTGGAATTTGAAAGTCACTGTTAATGGGTGCTCCAGCATCGTAACGAAATTCGTGTAGATTTATTAACAGACGCTCATACAAGTTGACTGATAGAATAAAAACGACCCAGACTGTGTGAAAACTATTTTTGATATTCTAAAGTGGCAAATGACTGTTGTTACACATCTGAAAACGACCTCCTTAATTTTTAACCCATAACCATATGATGTCTTAGGATGTTGCACTTGCATATTGAGTATAAGAAGAGCCCTTTTTTTTATTATTATGAGTAACATTCCATGCTTCTTTTTATTGATGTAGACGGTGTTTTGCTAGGCAAATCTGATGCACGAAATATCGAACATTGCCTTGCGGCAGGTTGTGAAGAGTTTATTGACTTTGCGCTTGAGAATTTTGATTGCTACTGGCTTACATCTCATTGCAAGGGAGATGCTACTACTGTGCTAGATTACCTACGGCCATATGCAACGACTCAGTTATTGGAAAAGCTAAAAAAGATCAAACCGACCTACTATAAGACTTTTAAGACCGAAGCATTATACGGTGATTTTCTCTGGATAGACGATTCATCTTCGATGTATGAATTCAATTATCTTGAACAAAATAATCTTTTGCATCGATGGCTGCAGGTAAATACTCGGAAGGAGTATCGAGCGCTTGAAAAATTAATGCCTGATATTTTAACGATGGCGCACGATATTAAACAAATCTAGTGATTGATCTTTGAGAAAAACTGTTGATTAACTGACTTTTATTAGATGAACGTAAAACAATGGGTCGTTGGCATTATCATTTAACCAGCACCTCGGAAATTTCCGGCGGGAATTCCAAAGTTTTTAAAAAAAACCTGATATCAAGGGAACCTTATTAATAGCAATAATATACTTAAAGATGCTATATGCAAAAACGAATAAAAACCATAGTGACAGTTATCGCGCTTTTGTCATTAACAACTGCTGCTTATGGAGCTGATAGCAACTCGAATTTAAAAATGACATGCCAGGATTACAATTGGTCTGATGTAGAAACATTAGTCCAGCCCTATCTGGATGACAATTTATTTACCACATTGGTTATGCAAGGACAAAGCTCAAATTATAGAACATCTTCTGCTGCCAGTCAGGCCATGGATGAATCATTGCCTGATGTAATAAAGCGTATTTTACAATCTTTAATCAAGGCTGACTGCAAGTAACTTTTAGAAACAAGAGAGACTTAATCTATTATTATGTCTAGTCATTTTATTCTGGCAATCTAATAAACCATTCTAAGGTTTTATATAGGACAAAAATTCAAGTCGTGAACGTATATTGATTTTCGCCTACCCAAAACACTCTAACAATTTGAATTTACACACTTCAGAAAAAATAGCTTCCATCTTTCTTTTACTTATTTTCCATATTTTTTATAGGCGGTATAGGTTCAGGTTTGGCACAGCATACAGGTATTGAGCAGCCGTAAATATTTATTAAAAAGCCAAGGAGTAAAGACATCGTGAAATAACGTTTTTTTGCGAGTGACATAAACGGCTACCAGTTAGCATTTAGATTTTAAACAATAAGCATTATAGTATGAAGGAAAACGTGGCAATAAAAACTAGGCTTACATACTTAGTTAAGCTTAAAGGAATCGGTAATAAAACGTAATAATTACATTATCACCACCCCTTTATTTTTTATCATAATGAGTTAACGCCAAACAAAGCAGAGACAAGTTATTGGGAAACATCTAAAATACATCCCCAAACTTGATTGACCACAACAATTCATACATTCGGATTCTGAGATGAAAAAAATTCTACTTACAATAGCTCTACTATCTAATTTTAGTAATGTCTGGGCGTGTTATGACCAAAAGCTGAGTGATAAGGTGAATTTGGATAACTGCAACATTGCAGCTGAACAGGGTGTTGCCGAGGCTCAGTATAATCTCGGGGTTTTATATCACAAAGGTCCAGGTGTCCCCAAAGATTTCAAGCTAGCCGTAAAGTGGTATCAAAAGGCAGCTGAACAAGGTGTTGCCAGAGCTCAGAATAATCTCGGCCTTATGTATTACAGCGGTAAAGATGTCCCCCAAGATTACAAGCTGGCCGTGAAGTGGTCTCAAAAGGCTGCTGAACAGGGTGTTGATGGAGCCCAGTATCATCTCGGCCTTATGTATGACAAAGGCCAAGGTGTCACCGAGGATGATGTGCTGGCGGTGAAGTGGTATCAAAAGGCAGCCGACCAAAATGTCCCTAATGCTCAGCTTAATCTCGGGGTTATGTATGACAACGGTGCTGGTGTCACTCAGGATAAAAAGCTAGCCGTGAAGTGGTATCAAAAAGCAGCAATACAAGGTGTTGCTGGAGCTCAGTATAATCTCGGCCTTATGTATGACGACGGTGAAGGAGTTGCCCAGAATGACAAGTTGGCCATGGAGTGGTTTAAAAAAGCGGCTGAACAGGGTGTTGCCGGGGCACAGTATAATCTCGGCCTTATATATGGCAGCGGTCAAGGTGTCACCCAGAATGACAAGCTGGCCGTGAAGTGGTATCAAATGGCTGCTGAACAGGGTTTTGCAGAGGCTCAGTACAATCTCGGCGTTAAGTACTCCAAAGGTCAAGGTATCACCAAGGATAATCAACTAGCCGTGAAGTGGTATCAAAAGGCTGCTGAACAAGGTACTGCAGAGGCTCAGTATCACCTTGGGGTTATGTATGACAATGGTCTAGGTGTCACCCAGAATGACAAGCTGACCGCGAAGTGGTATCTCAAGGCCGCTGAACAGGGTTTTGCTAAGGCCCAGTATAATCTCGGTCTTATGTATAGCACTGGTCAAGGTGTCACCCAGAATGACAAGCTGGCCGTGAAGTGGTATCTAAAGGCCGCTGAACAGGGTTTTGCTAAGGCTCAGTATGGTCTCGCCCTTATGTATGACAACGGTGAAGGTGTCACTCAGGATGACAAGCTGGCCGTGAAGTGGTATCAAAAGGCGGCTGAACAGGGTTTTGCTGAGGCTCAGTATAGTCTCGGGGTCATGTATGACAACGGTGAAGGTGTCACTCAGGATGACAAGCAGGCCATGGAGTGGTATCTAAAGGCCGCTGAACAGGGTGTTGCTGAGGCTCAGGATAATCTCGGCCTTATGTATTACAACGGTCAAGGTGTCACTCAGGATTACAAGCAGGCCGTGAAGTGGTATCTAAAGGCCGCTGAACAGGGTTTTGCTGCGGCTCAGTATAATCTTGGAGTTATGTATGACACCGGTCAAGGTGTCACTCAGGATTACAAGCTAGCTGCGGTGTGGTTTAAGAAGGCAGCTGAACAGGGTTCTGTAGAGGCTCAGTTTAATATCGGCGTTATGTATTACAAAGGCCAAGGTGTTGAGCAGAACCTTGTTCAGACTCATATGTGGTGGAATATAGCAGGAGCATTTGGCAAAAATGACGCTGCAACCTATAGAGATACCATCGTGAGAGAAATGACATTTTCACAGCTAGAAGAAGCACAAAAACTGGCAAGGGAATGGCTGGCGCGTTACGAGTAACACTCTTCCAACAAACAGAGACGGCCATAGATTGTTCTATTGCTATAAACTCCACAAATCAAAAATAAAGCGTTAAGATCCAACTTTCAATAAAAACAAAGATGATATGTCAGAATTCCACATATTACAGAAAATCGGCATTCTGACTAATACACTGTTAGCACAATCAAACAGGCATTAAAATGTCGAATATAAAAGTAATATTATTTATTCTCGTATGTTTATTCTTTAATACACCTATTCATGCATCCCCAACATCTAATGAATTCATACCATGCAAAAAGAAAGCTGTCGCTATACTTGAATTTTGTTTACAAGATAATGAAAGTAACTGCTGGTTGAAATCGAAGGCTGATTTTGAAACATGCAGAAAGAGAGTGACACGAAGTCATAAGCCAAATTATGGTAGGATAAAAGCAGCAGAAATTCACCAAGATGCACTAAAGAAAACAAAATAATTATTATATTAGTTAGCTATATACCGCTGGGTTATATTAAAGTACTAACAAGACGTTTTAAGTCGACAGTTCAAATCTGTCCGGGCCCACCATTTTTTACCCTTCTTGGAACATCCGATTCCAGATTGATAACTCCTCATAAGGCATCAAACCCCACGTAAAACGCGGTGTTCACGCGTGACTGGTACCTGTACCAGTTGAGTTACATGGCTCTAGCTTGATAACTTAGATTATATTTACTTTTCTTGCTTACCAGTGTAATTTGAAAGCCACTATTCATGAGGGCTCCACCCTCGTAACGAAACTCGTGTAGTATTAATTTGCACTGAAAAACGAGCTCATTACAACTGGTTTTTTGTATTAATTATTGACCCACACGTAGCAGACTAAATAACTTGATAACGTTGATTAAATCAATCTCAAGGAGAGCCAATGATCAGTGCAAAGTCCTAGTTGTTTTTCGGTGTTATTAAATAGCCTTTTCTGGTTTTCCGAACAAATATCCTTGCATATAGTCAATTCCTATTTCTTTTACTTTTTCAGCAATCACTTCATCACAGACAAATTCAGCAATTGTTTTAGTACCAATATTTTGCGAGAACTCATGAATTAAAGTGGTTACACGTAAAGCTGTTTCATCATGTGCAATATTCTTGATCATTGAACCGTCTATTTTTATAAAATCCGGGTCAAGCTTCATTAAATATTCGAAATTAGAGTAGCCTGTACCGAAATCATCAATAGCAATTGCCGAACCAAGATATTTCATTTCCTGAATAAAATCTGAAACATCACTGTAATTTTCAATACCTTCTGATTCAACAATTTCAAATACGACCCGTTTAGCAATTGATTTGTTGTGTAATTTCCGTTTGATCAACCTGACCGTATCCTTGTTAAGGATGTCATCGATTGTGAGATTTATTGAGAAGCTTTCAGTTCTATTCGAAAAATAATCAAAACTCTTGTTAATAATAATCTCTGACAACTGTGAATATAACCGGGCGTGCTTGGCAACCTCAAGGAAGAAAAATGGACTGACCTCACTGCCATCTTCCTCAATAAAACGCATTAAACATTCATATTTATCTATTTTTTCTGTGCATCTATTAACAATGGGTTGAATAAATAATGCTATTCTGTCATCAGTAATAGCTTGTTTGATTTTTTTGGTCCAACGAAGATTTTCTTCATTGCGTTTTTGAAGATCGACATGGCTATTATAAAACAGGAATTGTTTGTGGGATTCTTTTGCAACCCGCAAAGCCATGCCGGCATTGATATAAGCATTTCTACTTTCACTAGCGACGCCAACGGTTGCCGAAATAGTCAGCTCATTGCCATTAGCAGTAAATAACGTTTCATCCAACAATTTGAGAATTTTCTTACATTGCGTTTCAAGTTGCTGCTCTGGATAGTTGTCTTTTGCGAGCAACACAAATTCATCACCTGACAGGCGAAAAACAGTTACGCCTTCATCTACATGATCCCTCAGCATCTTGGAAAAGTTGACTAGCATCTCATCACCTATTGCATGACCATAGTAGTCATTGATTTCTGAGAACCTGTCAATATTGAAAATAGCAAGCAGTGGCGTTTTAGACAGAGATAACAGCTCAATAAACTTTTGCCTGTTGGGCAAATTTGTCAATGAGTCGGTAGTATGCATCATGATTTGTTGCTGCTGATGAAACAACTCAGTGACATCGGTACGAATTGAGATATATTCCTTGAGGTTTCCGTCAACGTTCAGGATCGGGACAATTGTACTGCTGACATAATAGTCTGTGCCGTCTTTCCGCCTGTTACATATGATGCCTTTCCAGGTTTTTTTGGCTGAAATGGTTTGCCATAAATCTTTGAATAGGGTTTTTGGCGTTTTAGGGTTGTTGATAATGCGATGATTACTGCCGATTAACTCCTTGCTCGTATAGCCTGATATATCGCAAAAAGCCTCATTAACATAAGTAATAGCGCCCTTGAGATCTGCTTTAGTAACAATCGCGCTCATATCCACTGCTTTTTTATACTCATTTAACAATGAACTACTGATAACAACTTGTCGCTTTTGATCGTTTACCTCATTCATGAGCGCATCATTGAGCTTGCTTAATGGGCGAATAATAAGTTGCTTAAAGAATAATAGAACGATAGAGATCAACACGATCAGCGCGATAGTTACAGCCGTAATCAACTTACGGACGACCGCGTCAATATATTCAAATACTTCCTGTTGATCTATTTCAGCCAGTAAAACGGATGATTCGCCGAATAGTTTATAGGGTGCATAAGAACTAAATACTGATATCCCTCGATAATCTGAAAAGACTTGCTGGCCAGTTTCACCTTTCATGCCAGCCATGACCCCTGGAGTTTCAACGCGCTGAATGCCTATCGTTGTCTGCAACTCCTGAACAAGAGGCTGGTTAATATCAGCCAGAAAACGGCTGTTATTACGCATAGTGAAATCACTGCCAACAATATATGCTTCTCCACTTTCACCCAGGCCTGACTGGTTTGCCTTTCCTTCAAAGGTCATAATCTGATTAATCGGTTCTATGGGAAGCTGAATAGCAACACTGCCATAGTATTGCTCATCAATATATACCGGCATGGCAAGGAATGCTGCGGGAACATTCAAGCTCGGCTCATAAGGCAAAAAAGTCGCAAAGGATAATTCATTTTTTTGAGCTTGAGCCGATTTCCTGAATACTTCAGCTAAACCTTCCTTTTTATAGGGACCGGTTAGCAGATTAGTTGCGTAATCGTGTTCTTTCTTTACGCTATAAACTACGTTACCTTGTGGATCAAGCAGAAATAGATCATAGAATCCATGCGTTTTAAGTATTTGCTGGAAATACGGATGAAACTGGGTGTGCAGATTATCGTATTTCTGTTTATGTGCAATTAAACCCTGTTTAATTATATAGTTGTACTGAGCAATTTTACCTTGCTCTGTTGCGGGTAAATAAGCCTGAGTTTTTTTCCTGGGTTCTGCATTAGGAATACTTTGATGCAATTTATTAAGATATTGAGTTTGATAGTTATCAGTTAATATAGTGTCGAGATGTAGATTATTTTCTGTACTCTGTAAAGTATAAAAAGCAGGCGCTAGTTGCTTTAATGCCATGGCCGTATCAGAAGATAAGCTGATGGAATGAAGAATACTTTTAGTCTGTTTTTGGTAGGTATTAACATGTGTTTTCAGTGCTTCACGTACTGATATTAACTGTTCAAAACGTGCGTTAAGAAGCAATTCCCTTTGAAAATCACCAAGTATAAATATTCCTGTTCCGACAAGACCAAATAAAATCAGTATTATCATTGAAATCCATAATTTTATTTTCATATACATCCAGTCTCCATTGATTCAAATTGAGAACACGGTTTATTTTAATTAAGTATAGCCAAGTATATGAAAAAAAAAACGATGCACACAACCTGTGCGTAATGCTAATTTGAGGCCGAAACCAGAAGCTGATGCAATCCATTACGGTACGATTCCTGATCCGGAACCGGCGAGTAAATAGAGCTTTAGATTGTTATTTTTTCACACAGACAACCTTTAAACCGCTAAGAGCTGAAAGCTGTTTGTAACCATTGAACAGAATCACCTAACTAAACTCGTGCAACAGCACACCATCAACATCTAACTGGTAAGGAAAATAGTATAGGCATGGCTTCAAAACGCCTATGCAGCACGGTTTTTGTGGTGTTTCAGACTTCGCCATCCGGACCTCATAATCGGCAGGCCGAGTGTTCGAGTCACTCCGGGCCCACCATTTTTCCCTTTGAAATCTTTCACCTACGAAAATTTCATGTATAGACTCACTGACTATTAGTCGGCAGGTCTAAACGCATAATCCACCCCAACAATCAAATACCAAACGATGCCGGCATCGACTGGTCAGCGTCATTAGCCGATATTTATAGTGTTACAGCGGAATAACTATTAAGATTAATTCAGAACAATTAATATTTTTTGTTTAAATTTGATGCTTGCTTTCAATTGAATTATTAACTGGTACTTTTATTTCTGCTACTGTGCCACCGTTTTTTCTTGCCGATAACTCGATTTTTATTTTATTAATTTCAGCTAGCTGAAGCGCAACACTAAGTCCAAGACCAGTACCTCCGGTTTCAATATTGCGTGATCGATCAAGTCGATAGAAAGGCCTAAATACAGCCTCTATTTCATTTTCAGGAATACCTGGGCCTCGGTCCATAATCTTTATTATTGTGAAATATTTTTTACAACAATAATCTACCTCGACTGCCTGCCCTTCACTATAACGTACTGCATTTTCTAACAGGTTAACAATAATGCGTCGTAGTGCCATGGGATTGTTAATTATTTTACAAGGCTCGGTAGTTTGCCAGTGAATTTCTGCACCACCACGTCTAGCGCAATTAATTAAATCTTCCAGCGTTTCAATAATGTCAATTTCATGCTGTTCGCCTTTCTCCAGTGTTTTACTCAGTTCAAGAAACTGCCCAATCAGACAGTTCATCTGCTCTACATCTCCACGTATACCATCCACCAAAGAGGAATCAGTATCTTCTGGTAACATTTCAAGGGCCAGTTGAATACGTGCAAGTGGCGTTCTAAGGTCATGAGATATACCAGCTAAAAGCGTTGTACGGTTACTTAATAATTCTTTCACCTGCACTGCCATTTTATTAAAGCTTTTTGCCAGAGTAAGCATTTCATCCGGTCCGGTTTCAGGAATTAATTCCGGTTCTTTGCCACTGCCTATGCGTAATGCATTTTGTGATAATGACTCCAGTGGTGTAGTCAGGTGTCGAACAAGCGCAGCCGCTGTTGCTAAAGTAGCAAGCCCACCAACAATAAGCAGAAATATTAAAACCAGTGGAGGCTGTGCATCTATATGAGTACTGGAAAATCCGATCTGCACATTTTTATTGTTAATAATGATATTGGCCCAGTACCAGTCTATGCCTTTATCATCCTGCGATATTTTAAGCTGTACATTATGTCCAGTACGTAACTTTAGTGATGATTCAAGAAAATAATAATAGGGTAAAGGTTTAAAACTAACAGATTGAAGTTGCTGCTTGCCGACAATTCTTAATTGATAATTTTTAAATAGGAAATGTTCAAACTCAACCCTTTCTTCGGTTGTGACGTCCGACCATTCACCGGCACTAAACACCATTAAAGCCGCCAGATCATTTGCCGACTGCTTACCGACAGGAACCAGTATAAAATAACCGATTACACTAAAAGCAAAGATTAAATAGGCAACTGAAACTGTTGCAATCATGGTGACTGTTCTGGCAAACAGAGTTTTTGGAAATATCATATAAATTAATCTTCAGGATTAGGTGTGAATAAATACCCTTCACCCCAGATGGTACGTATATAAACCGGTGAAGCAGGATCAGGTTCAATTTTTCGTCGTAACCGTGTAATACGCACATCAATACTCCGATCAAAAGGTTGATGTTCATAACCTTTAAGTAACTGTAATAATGAATCACGATTCAGTACCCGATTTGGATTGTTAACAAATACCTCTAACAAGGTAAATTCACCACTTGTGAGTACCACTTCTTCATTATTAAGAAATAATTGCCGAGTTTGGGAGAGTATGCGGAAATTATTAAATATTTTATCCTGATTCTCGCTTGCTTCATTATCATGATTTGTGTGGCTGCGACGTAACACAGATCGTATTCTTGCTAATAGTTCCCTTGGGTTAAAGGGCTTTGGAAGGTAATCATCTGCACCCACTTCAAGCCCCACAATACGGTCTACTTCATCACCCCGTGCAGATAAAATAATAATAGGCGTGTCATTTTTACTGCGTATTTTTTTAGCTAATGTCAGGCCGTCATCACCGGGTAGCATAAGATCCAGGATAATAAGATCAGGTGTGGCTTGCTCCATTAGCTGAAACATTTCAGCTCCATCTTTTACGGTTAGCGTTGTATAGCCATTCTCAGATAAATAGCGTTTGAGTAGATCACATAAGGCTTTGTCATCATCTACTATCAGTATTTTTTCAAGTTTATTATCTGAATCGATCATCAATCTGGCTCTTGTAACATATTGTTACATTTAACTTGATTCCTGAAACACAAGGGAAACATATCTGCTTCATTCTTTATGCATGTCATTTTTTAACCAAAGGTAGCATACAACCACCTGATACTAAACCGGAATAAAAGCATATGTTATTTAACTCAGTAGAAAAGATTACGCTTAAGTCATTAAGCAAAATTGCTTGCAATGTTGCTATTGGTGCAACATTAATTTCATCCGCAAGCTCTGTATATGCCATGGATAAAGAAACCATGATGGCAATGCAGAAAGTGATGAAGTCCGATATGGGACTAATGAAGCCCGATCTGCAAAAACAGGTTAAAGGCCTATCCAAAGAAACCAAAATGGAATTGATGAAAATTCTTTCCGGACATACCCGTCGCAGCAAACAACTCACACTTCGCCAGGTTATGCACGAGGTGTTATCTGATTACCAGAGCATTGTTTCAGGGCTTGCAACAGATAATACAGAACAGGCCGCTGACTCGGCACGTCGTCTCGCTAATCATCGCTTACCCGTAGGTGGCTTAATTCCATATATGGCAAAAGAGGATGTTAATGATGGCAAGCTGACCAGTCTTGTTGGTTTTAATGATTTAGTTGAAGGTAATGCATTACGCCTAGCAGCGGCTGCAGATAAGGGTAAGACAGTTGAAGCTGCGAGTTACCTTGGAAAAATAGCGGAAGGTTGCGTTGCCTGTCACCAAGTATTCAGGGGGCAGCCGGGGCTTTCAAATCGTTTACGTTAAACGTTTCAGTTTTATTTAACCGTTTTAAATATATATTAATTAAAAATATTTTTTAAAAAATATAATCAAATGAGGAAAGCAATGATGAATAGAAAACTGCTTAAAGTAGCTATAGCTATGGCGCTTGTCAGTGGCGCTTCCACTGCGTATGCAACTAATGGTGACCAGATGTTAGGTGTTACCGCAACCCAGTGGGGCATGGCGGGTGCTGTTGTCGCAGCGCCTCAGGATAGTGGCACAATATTAACTAATCCTGCGGGTCTTTCATTGTTGAATATTGAAGAGGTGCGTTTAGATATGGGGTTTGGTTTTCTTAATCCTCCGCGCACAGCTAATGGAGAAGAAAGTGATTCAAATTTATACCTCATACCATCCGGTGCAGTGGCTTTTAAAATAGATGAGCAGTTTACTTTTGGTATTGGGATGGCAGGCTTATCTGGTATGGGTGTGGATTTCGCCGATATTATGTCAGGCGCTCCCGGTAATCAGAATGTTGTTACAACAAAACAGTTTTATAGAATTGCACCTGGTTTCTCTTATCAAGTAGATGACAAGCTGGCACTAGGTGCTGCCTTAAATATAGATTACCAGAGTCTTGCATTAGATAACGCAAAAATGCATTTACCACAAAACCAGGTTTATGGCTTTGGTGTTACATTGGGTTTAATTTACAAATTAAATGATGCCTTCCAATTAGGTGCATCATACGTCAGCAAACAGTCGATGAGTGCATTTAAGTGGAATACTACGACTATTGACCCTACTAGCCCTATTCCTACTCTTCACGGCGGTAAATATTCGATGACGATGGATGCCCCACATACACTGGCTCTGGGGCTTGCTTATCAACCGGGTAATGGTTTGCTGGTTGAAGCAGATATTAAATACATTGGTTTCTCTGATGTACTGGATGTTGTTATGTTATCAGGGCCAAGCGGTGACATTCCTATGAATTTTGGCTGGGATGATCAGGTTGTATTTTCACTCGGTGTGCAGAAAGAAATTAGTGACAAAATGACATTACGCGCAGGCATTAACTATGGTGAGTCACCTATAGGTGAAGAGGATGTTGATAATAATATTGGTTCACTTGCGATTACCGAAAGTCATTTTTCAATTGGCGCCACTCGTAAACTGGGTAAGCATATAGAAGGTTCGGTTTCTTATTTACATGCACTCAATAATGAAATGGCATCAAATAGTGGTTCTAGTAATACCATTGAACTAGAACAGAATGTAGTTAATTTACAAATATCTTATAAAATGTAATTCAGGAGAAAAATATGACTGTAGATAAAATTGTTCATCTAGTAGCCGGTTTAATGATACTAATTAGTATTGCACTGGCACAATTTGTAAACCCCAACTGGATATGGCTGACTGCTTTTATTGGACTGAACCTTGCGCAAAGCGGCATAACCAATTTTTGCCCTTTAACTTTTATATTGAAGAAGTCAGGTGTTAAAGAAGGTAATTGTTGTTAAAGGATAAACACAGGGATTAGTCTGATTCATGAGACAGAAAAAACTAAAAGTAACAGCCTTAATTCTCTGGGTATTCACGGCGCTTATTATACTTTACATAATAAGCGATTAAGTTGGAGTTTAAGCATTTAATGCGAGGAAAATTATGTGTAAATTTTGTTGGACACTATTACTAGGAGCACTACTTGTTGTAGGTGGTATGACATATAAATTCATCATTTCTGGTGAAACTTTAATTGCCAATGATGGCAGACAGTCAATAATGCTGAATGCAGGGGAAAGAGACCTTGCCTTAACAGAGATGAGAATGTTTCTAAGTGCTGTACAGCAAATTATTCAGGCAGCTAATGAAGGTGATACTAAAAGTATTGCAAAAGCAGCTAGAGTTGTTGGTCGTGCGGCACAAGAGACTGTTCCTGGTTCGTTGATGAAAAAACTACCACTGGATTTTAAAAAGCTAGGTTTTGATACCCATACTAAGTTCGATCAATTGGCACTGGATGCTGAGGAGTTTGGTGATACTACCGTTAGCATGAAGCAGTTAAGCACCTTAATGCAGAACTGTGTGGCCTGTCATTCAGCTTACAGAATTGATGTCTTACCTGTTGAATAAACAAGCATAAAAAGTCGCAATTGCATATTATGTTATTGCGGCTTTTTCATTGTATTTGTCTATTCCCGACGCCAGTCTCAACCGGTTGATGTAACACATCTAAAATATCCTACTGGGATAAACTATACGCAAATATATAAACTGGCAAGGCCCGAAAGTTATTTGTAGCCATTGAACAGAATTAACTAAACTCATTAAACCCACTCCACGAACATTCAACTGGTAAGAAAATGGTATAGAAAATGTTCACAAGCGGCTTCAGTGGGTTTCCTGACTTGCTAACTGGGCCTCATAATCGGCGGATCGAGTGTTCAAGTCACTCCGGGGTCACCATTTTTTCCTATTCAACACCTTTACAGAACTGTATTTGAGCACCGCCACTTCGAATTTACTCACACACCAACAACACAACATACCTCCAAAAAATAAATTCTTTAACTTTTCTCTACAGCCATATTGCGGACATGTCAGGGACATTTATTACATATACCTCCCCCCATTCAGCGCTATTTTCATATGAGCCTAAAAAACCTCAAGTTTACCCTCTTCAACTATTGCGCAACGGCTGACAGTCTATTATGTTCTATATACCCCCTAAGTTTGATAGCGCCTCAAGGCATGTATATATGAAAAAGCTCCAGTTAAGCTCTGCACTGATCAGTCTGTGCTTTGCCATCTCACATTCACCTACTTCTTTAGCTAACACTGATGAAAAACTGGAACGCTTTATTTCTTTAAGCCTAGAAGACCTGATCAGCCTTGAGACGACGATAGCCACCGCATCCAAACGAACCGCCAATAAAGCACCTGCTGTTATAACAATAATCACTGCCGATGACTTGAAGGCTACTGGCGCAACAAACTTAACTGAAGCACTGCAAAGCGTGCCCGGCATTCACATAAGAACAGATGCATTTGGTAATCGGCCTCTAGTGCATTTTCGTGGCGCAAATGCGACACAAACACTGCTCATGGTGAATGGAAACTCTATGCGCGATCTAATTTGGGGTTTTGGGATTTTCTGGAAAGGCATACCCGCCAGCGCTATTCAACGGATAGAAATCATGCGCGGCCCTGGCTCTGCTCTTTTTGGTGCCGACGCTATCGCAGGCGCAATAAATGTCATCACCAAAACAGCAGGACAAATTAAACATTCAGAAGCTGGCATTCGAGCTGGAAGCTTCAATACAAAAACCGCCTGGATCCAGCACGGCGATAACTGGCAAGGTATCGAGATAGGCTTTACCGCTGAGTTATATGATACAGAAGGTTACAACCCCTTAATTCCGCTTGATCGACAAGCCGCTTTCGAAGATCAAACATACGCTACCAACGCAACGCTTTCACCTGCTGATGCACAGTACGGATGGGGTAATCAGGATATTCGTTTCTCTGCCGCAAAGAACCACTGGCGTCTCCAGGCGGATTATACAAGCCACAGTGATCTAGAAATCGGCCTCACAGGATTTGGTGTACTGGACCCCGTCACTCAGGGTAATGATGAGCGCTTCAATCTGGACTTGTTTTATAATAACGACACTTTGGCTGAACATTGGACACTGGATACAGAGTTACGCTATCAGCACCACTATTACAGCTCTGGTAATGGATTTCAGGAACGCCCCGCTGGCTATACAGATGCAAGCGGCACTTACCCTGATGGCCTTATCAATATAAATCGCTCTTCTGAGAGACGCATTGTCTTTGAAGCAAGCACTCTTTATAGCGGCATCGCCGATCACTCTATACGATTTGGCGCGGGCTACACTTGGCAGGATTTATATTCTGTTGAGCACCTGCAGAATTTTGGTACTGCCCCCGACGGCTCAAGCATCATCGCTGGCAGCCCATTAGTCGATTTATCCGATAGCTCATATGCATTTGCACCAGAAAAAGTCCGTCGTATAAACCATTTTTTTCTAGAAAATACTTGGGGCATGGCAGAGGACTGGGAGCTTACAGTGGGTGCACGCTATGACAGTTACTCCGACTTTGGTGACACTACTAATCCACGGATTGCACTAGTGTGGCAAACCAACAATATACTAACTAGCAAACTCATATATGGCCAGGCCTTTAGAGCCCCCTCATATCAACAGCTTTTTGTTGAGACTTCACGATTTTTGCCGAACCCAGATCTACAGCCTGAACGCTCTGAAACCATCGACCTTGCTTTTACATATACACCCACAAGCAACCTGCTTTTAAATTTAAATTTATTTTATTTTGAGCAAACCGATCTTATTTCCCCAATCACTGTATCTGGACTTCCTAAAAATCAGTATCAGAACACTGGCGACTACACTATTAGTGGCGTGGAACTTGACGCACACTGGCAAGCATTAAAACACCTTAATATTTCTGGCAACTATACATTGCGCAACCCTGACGACAGCAACGCAGCAATTCAGGAGGCCGAAAAAGAAGCCTACTTGCGCACAGACTGGAAACTAGATAGCAACTTGAACTGGAACATACAGGTAAACTGGATAGGCGATAGACCTCGAGGAGAAAATGATCTCAGAGACACTCTGGCCTCCTACACAATAATTGATACAACAATCCGCTACGCTCATTCAGATATATGGGAGTTTGCTGCATCTATACGAAATCTATTTGATTCTGATGGTGACGAAATCACTGGTCGCTCGATACCCGGTGACCTACCAATCGCTGAACGAAATGCTTATGCCGAGTTAAGATACAAATTTTAAGGTCCAAATCAGGAAATGGAATTAAAAGGAAATAGTGCAAACAACTTTAATCAAGGACATCATAATGTTCTTATTTTGTTACTGTACGTGTTTTATAACCACACCAATTTTCTTATTGCATATTATAAAATATGCAATAAGTCGAGGTGTGTCATTTGAAAAGTTTAGCAATAAGGATATTACTGCTTTTAAATATTTTAGCGACCGCCTTGTTTTACAACACGGTTACGGCCAATGAAGATCAACGCTTGTTCAAAGCTGCCTTTATATATAATTTTGCAAAATTCACTCGTTGGCCAACAGCACTAGAAGACGATAAAAAAACTACTATAAATCTTTGCACACTAGGTGAAGATCAATTAGTTGAAGACCTAACCCGTCTAAAGGGGAAGGTTATAAACAAAAAAACACTTTCAGTACAACTATTCAAAAAACAAAATGAATGCGACATGTTATATATCGCATATTCCAAAAAAAATAATTATAAAAAAACCCTAAAATCCATAAGCAATAAACCCATTTTAACAATAAGTGAAATTGAGTACTTCGCTCTATCTGGCGGTATCATAGAACTTACTCATGACAAAGGAAAAACACGCATTACTGCGAATTTAAATGCCGCAAACAAAAGCAAGCTAGAACTCAGCTCTCGATTATTAATACTAGCCAACATTATCAATGAGAGTTCTTCCAAGTGATTTTTAATAGACACTCCATCAGACAAAAATTAGAAGCCATTATTTTAATAACAGCTGCTTCAGTATTACTACTAAGCTCCATTCTTTTTATGTTAGTGGAAATTGATTCTGCGCGTGATGATGCTGAAACCCGTCTTCGTGCACTCGCAACTGTACTAGGTTCCAATAGTAGTGCGGCCATTACCTTTCATGACAAGGCAGCTGCTACTGAAATATTGGAGACACTTCACACACAAACCGATGTGCTAGAAGCTCGTATAAAAAGTCGCAACGGTGACACACTCGCAAAATACATCTCCACTTCAAAAAACTCATCAAGTAAAAATAGCACACCAGTATTTAGCTATCTGCTTGATAACGTAGAAATACAACAGCCTATTGTTATACATAACGAGGTCATTGGTAATTTTTATATTTCTGGCAACATGAGTCGTGCGCATAGCATTCTTTTAAAACAAACAATATTGGGACTCGGCATTTTCATTTTTTCCATGATCATAGCTATGCTGTTATCTAAAAAACTACAACATATCATTTCTGACCCTATTGAAAACTTACTCAGCACCATAACTATGGTAGCAACAAATAAAGACCTAAGTCACCGGGCCAAACCAACTAGCAATGACGAATTAGGCACATTGGTAAATGAATTTAACTCGATGCTGGATCAACTACAAAAGTACGATAATGAACTTAAAAACTATCGTGTTGATCTGGAAAAACTGGTTATTGAGCGAACCCACAAGCTTGAATATGCCACTAAAAAAGCCAAGGCAGCCGATCAAGCAAAAAGTGATTTTTTAGCCATAATGAGCCATGAGATACGCACACCAATGAATGCGGCTATTGGTTTTGCAGGTTTATTAAAGCAAACCCCGCTAAATGAAATTCAAATAGAATATGTTCATAACATAAGCAGCTCTACAGAAAGTTTGCTAACCATTATTAACGATATTCTAGACTTTTCAAAAATCGAAGCAGGAAAGCTGCTTTTAGAAAAATCTGATTTTAATTTGAAAAACGAAATCAACGATATATACGCTCTATTCACACCTAGAATTGAAGAAAAAGAATTGGAATTACTTTTAGGCATTGATAAAAATATACCTGAAGCACTATGCGGCGATATTACACGATTACGCCAAATACTAATTAATTTACTCGCGAATGCGATAAAGTTTACAGAGCATGGAAAAATATCACTAACCATTGAGCTTGCTGAAATCGAACACCCACTGTTAGACAAATTTCCATTAAAAATTAGTATCACCGATACTGGTATAGGCATCTCAGAAAAACAACAAACAGAACTTTTTCAACCCTTTCAACAGGGAGACGCCACCATTACTCGACATTATGGTGGTACCGGTTTAGGCCTGACCATCACACAACGCCTTGTAACTTTGATGAATGGCAGCATTAACATTACTAGCACTCCAGGCGAAGGCTCTTGCTTTACGGTTATTATTTATATAGAGGCCGCTAAAGACTTGCATAAAACTCATTATCGTACCGACAATATTAAAGAAATTTCTGAAGATAGTCATAACAAAATCGACTTATCAAAATTATCTATCCTTGTTGTTGATGACAATTTACTTAACCTCAAAGTCGCAACCACCTTTCTTAGCAATGAAGGAGCAAAAGTCACTGCAGTTGAAAGTGGAAAAGCGGCTTTGCAAATGGCTAATCAGCACACTTTTGATTTGATTTTAATGGATCTGGAAATGCCGGACATGAGCGGCATTGAAACAGTTATTAAAATCCGTGAAATTAAACAATACGCAGATAAAGTTCCGATTATCGCATTGACCGCACATGCTTTCCCTGACATTCAACAACAAGTTTTACAAGCTGGTATGAATGATTTTTTAACTAAACCCTATAAACCCGAGCAACTATTCTCAAAGATTGAGAAATGGTGTTTTTTACCTGCACAAAAAACCGAAACATCAACACCGATAAAAACTGACAAAGCATTAACATCTAATAAAATATATAATCAGGAAACGGCTCTTGCATCTGTGGGTGGCAATAAAGAAATAGCCGCTGAACTACTCTCCGATTTTTTAACATTATTGCCGGAAAATGAATAAAAAATCGGAGA
>Ga0316204_10005668_pt1 | contig 20245 bp, 23 predicted proteins | sample 6monrhotite_MG_2_FD_205661 | JGI IMG/M metagenome (GOLD analysis project Ga0316204, IMG submission 205661) | Microbial mat bacterial communities from mineral coupon in-situ incubated in ocean water Damariscotta River, Maine, United States -... | ecosystem: Environmental > Aquatic > Marine >...
TCCTCAAGATCGTTCGAATTTGAACGAAGCGCTTAAATACCCCTTATCTGCTGATGTGGTGGGCTAGTCACCAGACAGCCGGAAAACCGGCGATGATGGTGTGAGGGTCAATATGGCGAACCGGGCGAATGTCGTCGTTTTCGCGTCGCAAAAGGGCGGGTCAGGCAAAACAACCTTGTCGGGGCACATTGCCGTCGAAGCGGAGCGCGCCGGCGATGGTCCGGTCGCTTTGATAGATACAGACCCTCAGGGCTCGCTTTCGAAATGGTGGAATGCGCGCTCCAGCGCCACGCCGGCCTATGCTCGCGTTTCCATCGGAGAATTGGATGCGGGTATCAAGCATCTGGAGAAGTCCGGCTTCAAGCTGATTGTAATCGATACGCCCCCGGCTGTGACCGAGTCCATTGCCGGGGTTGTTCGACATGCGGATTTGGTCGTCGTCCCGACCCGTCCCAGCCCGCATGATTTGCGCGCCGTTGGCCCAACGGTTGATATCGTCGAGAGCTTTTCGAAGCCGCTCGTCTTTGTCGTCAATTCGGCCACGGCGCGCGCTCGCATTACCGGTGAAACCGCGGTCGCGCTGTCGCAGCATGGCGTCGTTGCGCCTGTCACAATTCACCATCGAACAGATTTTGCAGCCTCCATGATTGATGGCCGCACCGTCTGCGAAATCAATGAGGGGTCGAAGTCGGCTGATGAGGTCTCGAACCTATGGCGCTATCTCCGGGCGCGCTTTGTCCGCAACGGAATTCCGCTCGATGGTAAGGATGCCGTGGGCGACCTCGCTATTGCGGCTTTGACGCCGGGCGGAGGCAGCATCGATATATTCGGCGACGACGATGAGGATGAAAACCTGCCGGGCATCGGTGAATTAGTTTTGCCGGGCTGGAATGAAAACGAGCTTCCACGCCCCAATACCGGAGCGAGTTCTGGCTGGGATGGTGTCGATCGCCGAACAGAAGATCGCGGCGCTCCCAAAGGTGTTCCAGATCGTCGCCAACCGCCTCGGGCGGTCTTTGGCCGACGTACCGCCTTCGTTCATCGCATCGCGGGGGAGGGCTAGACATGACAGCTTCCCCCTTTGCTGCATTACACTCAGGACTGCTGGTTCGAAAAGGCGCAGCCGTGCCATCGCCTGCCGGAACCCGAACAGTACCCGAAACTACTTTCGATCCTTTCTCCATCGCCCGCCGCGATGCCTCGGATGCGGATACCGCCTCCCCACCCCAACCGCATCCGGGGTCGTGCGAAGCGCACCATAAGGTCGCTAAGGAGGATGAAGAATTCGGTTTTGAATTGTCGGATCAACAGGACCGCCGCCTGAGATTGGCTGTGGCAAAACTTGATACAACGCGGGAACAATTACTGTCTGAGGCAGTCGACAATTTGCTCAATCATCTCTCGGAAACCGAATTGGCATCGTGTTCCTGCTATCGTGCGCTGGCCGACAGCGGTTAGAAACAGCTACCATCCATTTCAGCGATCCAGTTTCGGATCAGCTCGACGCCCTCTTCATGGATGAGAGATCGCCCAAGTTCAGGCATCATGATGTCGCCCTGTCGTGAGTTCAGCCGATAGATGAAAATCGACTCGTCGGGTTCACCGGGAACGATATCAAAACGATGCCCGCCAGAACCTGGCCCGGCCGCAATCGGCGGCTTGCATATTCCCGTATTTGGACCCTCTTCAGCATCGATATTCAGGTGCAGGCCCGATGTATCCGCTGCGCCAACTGGATTGTGGCAATGCGCGCAATTTATATCCAGATAGGAGCGAGCACGTTCGGCCAGCGAAATGTCTGGATCAGTCCAGAGCGCTGCACGTGGCACGAGGTCGATCTCGGGCACGTCCGTGAGGTAACCTGTGGCAATGAAGTGTAGGAGTTGGTTTTGAGCGCCCCGGGCGTAATCGTAATCCCGATTGAGGTGGCGTGCTGCGGGTCCAATGGGAGACAATTCGCGCGTCGTATTATTGGTCGCATGACACCCTGCACACTGGTTCACATTCGGCACCAGATAATTGATTTCCCGGAAAGAACCATCGGCCTCGGCGAGCGTCAGTGTCTCGGTATAACCCGCCCGCATTAGCCGGGCATCGCTTTCATCTTCATTCCAGACATAGGGCAATGCGACCCAACCTGCTTCGCGGTGGATCAGAAGGCGGGTTTCAATCAACCGAACGCGGTCCAGATCGAGTGTTTCGGGCGTATCCGAGACCTGCAGCCCGGCATCCCCTCTCAGCACATTCCCAGCCTCGTCGACCGGGTAATAGAACGTTTTGGTAATGACGGTGCCGACAGGAAAATCAAATACATCATCGTTGCTATAAGTGGCAGACAAACCTTCCGGCATCCAGATCGTGCGAAGCTTGCCAGCATGATCGGTAAACAGAGGCGTGATGAGCTCAAAAGGCTCAACGCCTTCTGAGAGGGTCAGATGCCCGCCAGCCGTCGATACCATTTCCCATTCCGACAGAAGTGCCGGCCGACCCTCCGCGTGAAATGTTGGGGTTGAAACCTCACCACCACACGCGGCAAGGGTCAGCGTCAAGACAGGGATTAGAACTCGCATCAGAACGGAAGCACGATCTCCGCCAGACGGTCATGCGAACACGCTGCATCCTCAACGATATGCGGATCGGAGTAACCATTCGGTCCGTCTACATTCAGCAATTGCGCATCACCATTATCAAGACAAATCCGGTATTGCGTCGGCATTTCACCGTCCACCATAAGGTCAGCATTGGCGAAGCCATCCCACAATACGTCCGGTATATTCCCTGTCAGACCAAACATCATGACCCGAAGCGCTTGCAATTCCACATTGTCGGGATTGCCGCCGCCCTCACCAAGCGTATTGCCCGAAATCCAGATGGTTTCCGGGTAGGGGTCGAAATCATCCTGAGCACTCAGATCGGAATACCCGGCCGAATAAACCGAAGAAATGATGATATTCGCCGTCCGGTGATCACGAATGTCGTTGTTGAAAACTTCGACCTGATCGTTGGAATTGATGACCACGCCTGATCCAGCAGGAACACTCGCGACCGGTGTTCCGGGATGACCGAAATTACCGGTATTGTTCTCGAAAACCTCGTTGTTATAGACGCGGGTGCCATAACCTGGTTGCGGCAGGTTGGGCATGTTGAAGACCAGAATTCCGCCCGTATTATTGGTTGCGACATTGTTATAGACGTCAGCACCAATCGTGTTTTCGATCTCGATTCCGGCGACATTGTATTCAGCCCGGCTATCGCGAACGATTACATTGCGCGACTGACCCACATAGATGCCAGCATCTGACGCACCGATGGCAACAGCGCCTTCGATCAGCGTATTGGTCGTTTGCACCGGGTATATACCGTAGGCGCCGTTGTTGGTGTCTGGTCCGTTTGTCCACTCGGTCCGCACGCGGCGGATAATGATGTTCTCGCCTTCATTGACCTTCAACGCGTCTCCGCGCGTATCTTCTATGGCTATGTCTTCAATGGTGAAATTGCTGGCCGTGACCAACAGACCCTCAGCGCCGGATGTCTGGTTGGCAAAGGAAAGAATGGTCTCATCCATGCCTGCGCCACGAATGGTGACGCCATCGACTGTCAATGAGAGTGAACGATCAAAGGAATAGACGCCTGCGGGAATGTCGATCACATCACCAGCTTGCGCATCGATCAGTCGTTCGATCAAAGTGGTTTGGAAATCCGTGTTCGCGCCTGAAATGTCGCGGCCTTCATCACCACCGCCGCATGCCGCCAGCGCGGCTGACATAATCAACACAATTCCAAAAGAACGTTGCACCATGATCTTCCCCCAAACCAGTGAACCGTGTTCACTGTAGCCAGATATGCTTGCCCGCGTCACGCATTTTTGCTGGAGCCTCGATGACAGACCTTGCCGCACTGGATGCCATTCAGGTTTCCGTCAACGAAGAAACCCGTATCGCCCTGACTGTTAGCCTGGCGATTATGATGTTTTCCGTTTCGTTGACGCTGAAGCCACAGGATTTTCTTTTTCTGGGCCGCAACCCGAAAATGTTCTTCGGTGGCGTAGCCACACAGGTTTTGCTCTTGCCGCTCATGTCGGTTGGGCTCGCGCATCTGATCGCGCCGACGCCCTCTTTGGCATTCGGCATGATCGTGGTGGCGTGTTGCCCTGGAGGCAATGTGTCCAATTTGATGGTGTTGATGGCGAAGGGGAATGCCGCCTATTCGGTGTCGCTGACGGCAGCCTCCAGCGCATTGGCCTTTATCATCACGCCTGTCGCGATCTTGTTCTGGGCCGGCCTTTATCCTCCGACAGCAGAATTGATCCGGTCTATCGAGATCGACACGCTGACCTTCATTCTTCAAACGGCCTTTGCGCTTGGCGTGCCGCTCGCGATCGGAATGCTGCTCGCGACTTTCCTGCCGAAAATTGCGCAGCGAATTCAGCCTGTCGTCTACGCCATTTCCATTGGAATTCTGATTTTACTCGTCGTCGCGGGTATCGCCGCCAATTGGGAAATTATTCTCTCCAACGGGCATATTATTGCTCCGGTCGCAATGATCCATAACGCCGCCGCTTTTGCGCTGGGCGCGCTCGCGGCGCGCATTATGAGCTTGGAGGCATCATTCCGCCGCGCTCTGACATTCGAGATCGGAATCCAGAATGCCGGGTTGGGTCTGGTGATATTGCTGACCCAATTCCCAACATTAGGAGGTGCGGCGGCCGTGACGGGTTTCTGGTCGCTTTGGCATTTATTCGCCGGACTGGGATTGGCAGCCGGCTTCCGCTTTTGGGATCGCTATTCGTCCATGCGGGTGTAGTTGATGACCCAGAGGTCCGCCCAGTCTTCGGCGGCATCAGTTCGACCCTGCCAGCGCCAAACAAAGCTGTCTTCGGTCACATCCTGCCAGATCATGCGCCGATAAGGAGCCGTCTCGGCAATACGTGTGTTCTCGACCATGAAGTCATATCCGTCGCCCTCTTCTGCGGGGCCACCGACCAGAGCGTAATACGAGCCTGCATTATCAACCCAACTTTGACGCCAGACATTGGGGCCGACATGGAATGTTGAAACAGACATGCCCACGAAATTGTCGGTCGAAAAGCGTTCGTAGATAACGCAATCACCGAATTCATCGCCTGTAATGTGGTTTTCACCGGTTCCGGTAGTTCCGTCACCATTATCCCATGAGGCGTGCCAGTCGCCGACCCAGAAATCGAGTTGGCGAAATTCCTCGCTTGAGCACGCCGGTGGGGGCGTTGGCGTGGTGCTTTGGCTGTAGGCGGCCGTGCTCAAGCTGGTCCCGACCGCTAACGCAGACAGAATCTTTAAAGAGTTCAAAGTCATAACCATTGTTCTCCGGTAGTGTCATTCACGCAGATGTTAAGCGGGTACACGCTCTGGCGTCTTGACCCCATTCCGCAAGCCTCTGATGCTAGGTCAATGATGTCCGAACTTGCGATTGACCCTTTGGCACTCTCGGCAAATTTTCGCCGGAGCGAAGCCTGTATCCAGTTCGTGAAAGACCGGGACCGTCGCTATGTGTCGGCCAATGACCGGCTCGCGGCGTTTTTCGGCTCGCCTCACGAAATGGAAATCATTGGGCAACGCACATCTGATTTTTTTGATGCGGAAATCGTCGAGCGGTATGATTTGCTGGATCAGATGATTGCGGATGGCGAAACACTCATAGACCGTTTTGATTATACCCATGATTATTCTGGCCGTGCTCGTTGGTATCTATATGCGCGAAGCCAGTATCAAAGTCAGAGCGAATCCTGTGTGCGCGGTATTTCGTACCCGCTGCCTCAGTACAGCAATTCTGACCGCGTCTACCGGCGGTTGGCCGTTGCGACAGATGCCATCGCCGCCTCATTGTGCGAGCCCGTAAGCCTGCCCACATTAGCTGAAAGGGCCGAATGTTCTGTGGCGCAGCTGGAACGGGATTTTGGCCGGGTTCTCAATGCGAGCCCCAAGCAATATCGGTCCCGCCTACGTATCCAGCGGGCAATGGATGGAATTCGCAAGGGCCAGGCCTTTACTGAAGTGGCTTATGACAGTGGCTATTCCGAGCACAGCGCGCTCAGCCGAGCATTCAAGGCAGCCACCGGCTTAACGCCGAAGGAATTTCGCGCCACACTCTCTTGAGATTACATCCGGGGGCGAAAGCATGAATTACGATATCAAAATTACGAACGGCACCATTTATGATGGCACGGGCGCACAAGGTCGCAAGGCCGATATAGCGATCTCTGATGGCCGCATCGTCGCCATCGGCAATTGTCCGGAAGCCGCGGGCCGCGAAATCGATGCGACGGGCTATATCGTTACGCCGGGTTTTCTGGATCTCCACTCGCATTATGACGGGCAGGCGACCTGGGATGACAACCTCGAACCTTCCTCTCGCCATGGCGTCACCACGACAGTGATGGGCAATTGCGGAGTTGGCTTTGCACCGGTGAAGCCCACCGACCATGAGCGCTTGATCAAGCTGATGGAAGGCGTTGAAGACATTCCCGGAACCGCTCTCGCTGAAGGTCTGAAATGGAATTGGGAGAGTTTTCCTGACTACATGAACGCTCTTGAAGAACAAAACCGCACCATCGATATCGCCGTTCATATCGGTCACGACCCCTTGCGGGTTTTTGTCATGGGCGATCGCGCGATTGCTGACGAGGAAGCCAGCGACGACGATATTTCTACCATGCGAAACCTCGTGCGTGAGGCCATGGAGGCGGGCGCTATCGGGTTTTCGACAGGGCGGTCCGATGTACACAAGACCGCCGATGGCGACTGGACGCCCTCATCAGAAGCGACGTCGAAAGAGCTGGCTGGAATTGCGAAGGCATTTGAAGGCCTTGATTATGGCGTTGTGCAGGCGGTTTCCGATTTTGACCTTGAGCGCGACGGCGACCGTTTCGAGACCGAATGGTCAGTGCTGGAATCCTACGCCAAGGCCTCAGGAGGCCGCCCGTTTTCAATGTCCCTGATGCAACGCGATTTCGCGCCGGATCAATGGACGCGTATTCTGGAAAAAGCCGAGAAAATGAAAGTTGAAGGCGTGGATATGCGGGTGCAAACCGCGCCTCGCGGCATCGGGGTTTTCCTGGGGCTTCAATGCACATTCCATTTCTTCATGGGCTATCCCAGCTACAAGAAAATCGCCGAACTACCGTTCGAAGAACGCGTTGCCATCATGAAGACGCCGGAATTCCGGGCGCAAATCCTCTCGGAGAAAACCGAGAAACTGTCCGGGCCAGGTTCATCCATTCCACCGCTTGCGGACTTGTTGATGGAGAATATCGAATACGTCGCCACCAAGCTTTTCCAACTCGGTAATCCGCCGGATTATGAGCAACCGCCTGAGAATGCGCTTGCCGCTCAAGCCGCCCGCGACGGCATTCCACTGATGGAAAAGCTCTACGACACGGTGCTGGAACGAGATGGCAAGGAGCTGATCTACTTCCCCATCTATAACTATACCGACGGCGATTATGACAACGTCATGAAGATGATGACCCATCCCCAGGCACTGCAAGGGCTGGGTGATGGCGGGGCGCATGTCGGCACGATCTGTGATGCGTCGATGCCAACTTATCTGCTTTCACATTGGACACGCGATCGCACGCGAGGATCGAAAATCCCGGTTGAGCGCGCGATCCAGATGATGACGGGCGATATTGCCCAATTCCTTTCTCTGACAGATCGGGGCCTTATTCGTGAGGGTATGAAAGCAGATATCAACGTCATCGATTATGATGGATTGCAGCTCGAACCGCCGCATATGGTGAAGGACCTACCCGCGGGTGGTCAGCGGCTTTTGCAGGGCGCAAGAGGTTATAAGGCGACCCTGGTCAACGGTGTTCCAATCGTGATGGATGATGCCTTTACGGGTGAGAAACCAGGACGCTTAGTTCGGGCAGGGCGCGCATGAAATTCTCCCAGAAAACCAAAATCTCCACTCCGAAGATGGTCGAGGTGCAGGCTTGGTACCAACGCCTTTTCGATATGAAAGTCGTCGAGGAATGGGACCATGATGGCGACAAGGGCGTTATCCTCGCTTTTTCTGATGGTCATGAAGAAGCGTTACTCGAGATATACGACACGGATATTGTCTATGATTTCTCCGGCCTAAGCCTGCAATACAAGGCAGAGCCGTTGGATGACTTCATCAAGACCTTACCCGCGGACATCAAGCCGGAAGACCTGAAGGACCGGCCATGGGGTGCGCGCTATCTGTATCTGCGGGACCCGCTTGGAATTCAGGTCATCGTTTATGAGGGCTGTTGGTAAACTGCCGGGTCATCATATCTCACTGCGTCGGTAAATTTTTGCGCATACTCCGGATGCTCGGTACCCATGACCTTGTCCCAGAAAGTGAAATAGAGCCCGAAATTATAGCCGGCCTGGGCATGGTGCAGATCATGATGGGTGACGGTCGTCAGCCAGCCAAATAGCGGCTGTCCCTTCCACGCGGGGAAGATTTCATACCCGCAATGACCAATGGTATTCCGTAGCATCATATGGCTGGTGAAAATCAGCATGGCCAGCGGCGAGACGGGCATCACCAGAACAATCAACGGCAGATAGGCGGCGTTTACAAAGGCTTCGGCGACGTCAAAGGAATAGGATGTAAACGGCGACGGATTATTGGAACGGTGATGGCGTCGATGGATGCGCCTGAACAGGCGCGGATGGTGGATCAGGCGGTGTGTCCAGTAGAACCAGGCATCATGCGCGACGATGAGCAGGATCACGCTCGCCCAAAACCAGAGCCAGCCGCGCTCTGCGGGATCCATGTAAAGATCAATCCAGCCCGCGGCGACACCGGCCGCGATCAACAACCCACCCGCAGTAGCGAAAATAAATACCGTTCGAAGCGAGACGAAAAACTCGGTCACCAATTGTCGCATTGGCGGTGAATCGGGGCGGATTTTTCGCCCTGCGAGCAGACTGGCTAGCCCCAGATTGATAATCAAGAACACGCCGAATGCGCCAATCAGATAGCGGATCAGATCGGACACCAGAATGGCAGACCAGATGGTTGGCAGGGAGGAAAGAAATTCGGACATAACAGCCTCGTTTGAAATTGAGGCTTCGTTCTGGACCACGGCGCGCGTGCGCACTCGTCGGATTTAGAAATTGGCTGGCGAATTATGAAATCGATCAGTCTTTTCCGGAATCGGTTAGAACAGCGCGCCGATACTCTGTTGGCGTTTGGTTGGTGACCTCCTTGAAGGCCCGATTAAACGGACCTAGCGAGGCAAATCCCAGGTCAAAGGCGAGACCGGAGACCGGTGTGTGTCCATTCTCAGGCGTCTCTAGCCAGAATTTGGCCTCGGTTATTCGGCGTTCATTCAAGAAGGCCGCGAAGTTTCGATAGCCCAAACCCTGATTGATGATTTTGCGCAAACGATGTTCCGGAACACCCACTCGCTCCGCGAGTCTTGCGACGGTCAGGCCTTCTTCGCGATAAACTCCCTGTTCCATTAGCGCCATCAGCTTATCGAGGAAGTGAGTGTCCTCGGGCACCATGCGTCGACGCGCTTCTGTTTGTTGAAGAACAGGCCGCGGAACCAACAAGTCGCGTCTTGCGCCCAGAAACGCGGCTCCAAACAATATCGTCATCAACAAGAGAGCAACGGCTTGTTGGGCGACCTGCCCGGTCACCCACTCATTGGCCATTATGAAGATGCCCAATGACCCGGCCGCAAGGGCGAAGACATTGCGGATCGCCCGTCGCCTTTCGATCAGATCGCCTGATCGATCCTGTAGCGGCAGCCAGATAACCGGAATGAAAACCGCAATCGAAAGCGTGGCGTGAACGGCCATTCTGAACGGGCTCATATCGCCGATGGCATAATTGAGCAGCAATAGCCCGGCAGGCAGTAATCGCCAGCCAATGATCGGAAATTTATCCTTGAACAATGCGCCAGTGAACCACCACTGAAACACCGGATTGAGAATTGTGACCGGAATGATGACCCGCGCCAGCCAGTCCGGCATGTCCGGGCCAAGCACGGGCGAAGAGTTAATAGTATAACAGGCAATGCCGAATGCCAGAAGCGCAGCGCGCCTGGCCGCGTCAAACCCCTTGCCGGTCCATCCCAGCACGAGAACATAGAGCGTCAGAAGCCCGAAAATGGCTCCTCGAACAAGAAGATCAAGGGCGATCGGGTCCATCGCCCCGCCGCTTAATCCATCGCCTTGACGATAGATTCCGTCATCTTCTTGGCATCGCCCAGAAGCATCATTGTATTATCGCGGAAGAAAAGTGGGTTTTGGACACCCGCATAACCTGAACCAAGCGAGCGCTTGATAAAGAAGACGGTTCCCGCCTTCCAGACTTGCAGGACGGGCATGCCGTAAATCGGCGAAGATGGATCATCTTCAGCGGCCGGATTGGTGACGTCATTCGCACCGATCACAAACGCCACATCGGCATTGGCGAAATCCGAATTGATATCTTCCAGCTCGAAGACTTCATCATAAGGCACGTTCGCCTCAGCCAGCAGTACATTCATATGGCCGGGCATCCGGCCAGCGACGGGGTGCACCGCATAGGAAACGTCGACTCCTTCGGCTTTCATGGTGTCGGCCATGTCTTTCAATGCGTGTTGGGCCTGAGCGACAGCCATGCCATAGCCCGGAACAATAATCACCTTGCGGGCATTCTTCAGGATGAAGGCCGCATCATCAGCCGAGCCTTGCTTCACCGTGCCGGACGGACCTTCACCGGCAGGAGCCGCAGCTTCGCCGCCAAATCCACCTAGAATGACCGAGATGAAGGAGCGATTCATGCTCTTGCACATGATGTAGGACAGGATCGCGCCGGACGAACCGACCAGCGCACCAGTGACGATCAGCGCGGTGTTCTCCAACGTGAAACCCAGTGCCGCCGCTGCCCAACCTGAGTAGGAATTGAGCATGGAGACCACGACGGGCATGTCCGCGCCGCCGATCGGGATGATGAGGGTGACGCCCAGAATGAAGGCAACAATCGTCAGCGCCCAGAAAGCAAATGTCAGCTGTCCGCCAGAGGCGACCAGAAAGACAACCATCAGAGCGATCACGCCGCCCAGTGCAAGATTGATCCAATGCTGGCCCTTGAAAATGATAGGTGCGCCGGACACCAGCCCCTGCAACTTCATGAAGGCGATGACCGACCCGGAAAAGGTGATCGCGCCAATGGCCGAGCCGAGTGACAATTCAACAAGGCTGATCTGCTTGATGTCTCCGGCCATACCAATATGGAAAACGTCGGGGCGATAAAAAGCGGCCAGCGCCACCAGCACCGCCGACATGCCGACGAGCGAGTGGAAGGCTGCAACCAGTTGCGGCATCGCCGTCATCGGAATGCGCCGAGCGACAACGGCACCAGCGCCGCCGCCAATGGCCATCAAAACCAGAATGGTCAGAAGTCCGCCAAAGCCGACGCCTGCCGCGAGCAGGGAGGTGACAATCGCCACCGCCATACCAGCCATCCCGAAATAATTACCCTGTCGAGCAGTTTCGGGGTGCGACAGGCCGCGCAAGGCGAGAATGAACAATACGCCTGAGACGAGATAGAGAATGGCAGCAAAATCAGCGCTCATGAGGATGAAGCTCTTTTCGTTCGCTAGTCGATTGCAGAAACAATTTCACGGCAAGGAATGGAAGCTCGCCGAGAGGGGCCGGATGGGTTTAGCTCGTTACAGATAGCTTGTGATGCGGCACCTGGATTGCGGTGATTGATAGTCAGAGTATCACGGGCAGATGTCTGACCATTCTGGGCCTCAATAGCCCAATTCATGAAAGCAGAAACGCCGCCGGGGCGGTTACCGCCATCTGTTGCCAGAATGGTGCGAACTCCTTCACCGCAGCGCGCAATGAGAGCTACGCCGGAGCGCGCAAATGCGATGTTGTCTATGCGGCATTGTTCGGTGACGGGCGGCGGCACGCGTGTGGTGCCGGTGTCTTGTGCAAATCCGCTGGCGGACAGGCCGAGGATCAGAACAAGGCTGGAGAGGGCCAATCGCGTCATGACTTGGCCTCTGGTGCCGGTGGCTTTTCTTTTTTCTTGTACATGGCCAGCATGCGCTGGGTGACAAGAAAGCCCCCGAAAATATTGACGCTGGCAAGGATGACCGCAATCGCGCCGGAAACATTGGCGAAGCCCGAGGCTCCAGACCCGTCTCCGGTGAGCGCTGGCGCCGCAGCGGCCAGCAGCGCGCCGACAATAATCACCGAGGATATGGCATTCGTGACCGCCATAAGCGGTGTGTGCAGGGCGGGCGTGACCGACCAGACCACATAATAGCCCACGAATATCGCCATGACAAAGATGGCCAGACGCAGGGTAATCGGATCAACAGTGTCCATTGTGTATCCCGTCCTATTTCAGCGTTTCGTGCACGACCTTGCCGTCGCGCGTCAGCGTCATGCCGACAATGATTTCATCATCCCAGTGCGGGGCCAGTGCGCCATCTTCGCCAACCAGAAGCGGCGTCAGATTGACAAGGTTGCGCGCATAGAGGCTGGAGGCATCTGCCGCCAGACGCCCCGGCAGGTTTGAGAAGCCGACAATCGAGACGCCATTATGGTCAACGATCTCGTCCACCTTGGTCAGCTCGCAATTGCCGCCCATCGGCGCGGCTATATCAACGATGACTGATCCCGGCCGCATTGCTTCAACCATGGCTTTGGTAATCAGTTTCGGGGCCGGGCGACCGGGAATAAGAGCTGTCGTGATCACCACATCCTGTTTGGCGATGTGAGCGGCGACCAACTCGGCCTGCTTGGCTTGGTATTCCTTGCTCATCTGTTTGGCGTAACCGCCGGCCGTTTCGGCTTCCTTGAATTCATCATCCTCGACGGCAACGAATTTTGCGCCCAACGAAGCGACCTGTTCCTTGGCCGCAGGTCGAACATCGGTCGCTGTCACGACAGCACCCAGACGCCGGGCGGTGGCAATCGCCTGAAGCCCTGCAACGCCAGCCCCCATGACGAAGGCTTTCGCAGCAGCAATGGTTCCGGCAGCGGTCATCATCATCGGGAAAGCGCGGTGATAGATTTGTGAGGCCTCGATCACGGCGCGATAGCCGGAGAGATTGGATTGGCTGGAGAGGGCGTCCATGGCCTGCGCACGCGTGATGCGCGGAGTGTATTCCATGGCCAATGCGTTGATACCGGCCTCGGCAAAGATTTTTGCCTGAGCCTTATCGCCATGCGGCTCCAACTGACCGACCAGCAAACAGCCTTTAGGCAGTTTGGCCAAAGTCTCCGCATCCGGCGTGCGAACAGCATAAAGAGCGTCTGCGCCCTTCAGCGTAGCCGCGAGCGTTCCGATCTTTGCACCAACGGCCTCATAAAGGCTGTCAGGCATGCTGGCAGCTGCGCCAGCACCTTTTTCGATCTGGATGTCATGCCCGGCCGCAATCAATTTCTTGATCGACTCAGGTGTGGCCGCAACCCGGGTTTCCCCGTCGCGACGTTCTTTCAAAATTGCAATTTTCATTTGGTCAGGAATACCCGTGACAATTGGCTCATGGCACCTTGTCGGATTCCCATCAGAATTAAAAGGGGATTGTCTTTACAAGTTAGAGAAAACTGCCGACCAGGTCGGCGATGATCGCAGAGAAGAAGCTGATCGCTGCAAACCCGATGACGGTCGCGTACCAGTTGGCCTTCAGACCTAGGGCAACACCCATCAAAATGCCGACAATGGTTGTGATGATGAGGGCGACCATCCATCCGACATGAGCGGCGAAAGTCATCGCCAGGAAAAAAACCGTCAGAATGGTCAAGCCGCCAAACCAGATCGACATACCGATAAAGCTGGAAAAGGTGCGGGCTTGCTCAGTGACTTCCATCGAGCCGCGTTGGTATTCAGCCATTTTATAACCCCCTACAGGTCTGTAACGATTTGACGAGCGGATTATCATGCAGTTTCGTATCCGCCAAGTGTTTAGCGGTGCGGCGTGTCAGCGCTGGCCCCACCCGGATTGCATCAGCGTTTCAAGAGCCGCAGCAACGGCGAGTGGTTGATCCAGAATGAGATGATGCTGAGCGTCCGGAACGGAAATCATTGGCGTGTCCGGTCCGAAGGTTTCAAGCATGAAAGACCAGATCTCATCATTGACCAATGACGTGTCCGAGCCTCGGAAAAAAGCGAGAGGGCAATTGGCTTCATCGCGGAGAACTTCAGGGTCACGGCGCTGGTATTCCAGTTTAGCCCATAGGTTTGGATCAAACTTCCAGCTCCATCCGCCATCAACGGCTTTGAGCGAGTTACGGGCAATGTGATCGATCACAAAGACCGTCTCGCATGGCTGGGGAGGTAAAAGGCGAAAGCGAGCGATGGCCGTTTCCAACCTGTCATATGTCTTGCCGCCGCGCTGGGGCGGAGAAGAAGATCGCTGCTCTTCTGCGGGGCGTACAGGTGAATCGAGGATAATCGCTCCGGCAAGTTCCTCGCCGTACTCCATGGACGCCACCATGGTGACAAACCCGCCGAAAGAATGCCCGACCACAAATGGCTTTCCCGCATCAAACAGGCCAGCATCTTTTGCAACGGCCTTCACCTCTTCAGCATAAAGCGGCATGCGATAGACGTCGCGATGGCCGCTATCGCCCATTCCGGAAAGATCAATGGCAGCCACTCGGCGACCTTCTGCAATGAAGGGAGCAATGGCATCCCACCATTGTTTGTGGGCGACACCGCCATGCACCAGAATGACGCCCGGCTGACCGCGTTCCCCCCAAGCTTTCCAGACTATTTCGACGCCTTCCACCATGACGCTGCCCGTATCGGTCGTCACGGCAAGGGCTTTTGCAAACCAGGCAGGATGCGGCGGGGCCTCACCTTTGAAGTTTTCAAGCGGCGGGCGGATTTCGCGGAGCGCATTGGAGGCAGCAGACATGCTTATCGGCTAGCCCCGATTGTGCAGTGCGTCAATTCAGTTTTGCCCATTACGTCGACGTCAAAAGGGCAGAGAGGCCACGGTGTTATTCACGAGATGAAGGATGATCGGAGCCCACAACCGACCGGTCAAACGCCGGGCCAGACCCGCAAAAATCCCCAGAACCGTCGTATATATCATTGTCGGAATATCGACGAGAATGTGCATGAGCCCAAAGGCCGTCGCCGATATTATTATCGGCAGAACCCATCCGCCCATTCGGGCGGCCAGCTTGGGTAGCAACCAGCCCCGCATGATAAATTCTTCGACCAATGGCGCAAAAATCACGACGGTCGTGGACACAAGCAATATGCCCAGAACTCCGCCGCCACCATAACGCGATTCTGATGGCGCGACCTCGATAGGCAAGGCAGGCACGATCATTTCCACGGCAGCAATCGCGAATACCAAACTTATTCCATAGAGAACCAGCCCATAGCCGGTTTCGATCACAAAATGGGTGGGACGGATTTCGAAAACCGCATCCATCAAATGTCGCGACTTCAGCCAGCTTGCAAACCACCAAAGGAAGCCAACTTCTCCGGCGATTGTAAGCGCATAATATGACCGGTACATCGCGTCGTATCTATCGGCGTCGGATGCATCACCGAATTGGTTCAAACTGGTGGCGAAATAGAGCGCAACGATCCCGATTGCCAATGACGCGATCGGCCAGAAAACCAACCAGAACAGTTTCGATTGGCGCAAGGCATCACGAGGCACGTCGAACATCGGATCATGCGACTCAAAAGGCCAGACCGGCGGGCGCGGTATACGGTACTTAGGAGGCGGAGGTGTACTCATACGTGTTTGATGCGGTTTGATAAGCGGGCGGTCAACCGGCGAAGCCTGCTATCCGTAAACAGCCATTCCGGGCAGCGTTTTGGCTGCACGCTGGGCAGACGCTGAACCTGCAATAGCGCCCGAAATGACGCCGAGCAAAATGGAGCCACCGAGCAGAACTGGGTCAAATTCAGCATACCAACCCAACAGAGGCGTCGTAAATTGTGCCAAACCCAGTGCCAACCCTACGCCAAACAAACCGCCAAGAGTGCCGAGCATCAGGCTCTCCGCCGTGAATTGGATCAGGATATCCATATAAGAAGCGCCGTGAATGGCCTGCACAGCAATGCTTCGTCTTCGTAGTTCGGTAAGTGTCCAACTGGCACCAGCAAACGCAAGGATTGCGGCGAGCATGGCAACAGCCGCTATTGAGTAAAGCAGCTTCGATATCAAATCGCGTTGCTGTTCCATGGCGCTTGTCGGCGCTCCGGGGTCTGCAAACAGAAATGGCGGCGGTTGTGATTGCGGAACACCATGCCGACGTCGAAGCGTTCGATCGGCGATCAGCCGTGCTTCGTAAATCAATTCAGCGTCCTTCAGAATAATCGTCTGTCGGCTGGCTTCGTTCGGTGCAAGAAAATCGGTCGGCATGAAATATCGCGCAGCGGAGTGAAAGGGCGCGATTATGGCGTTGGAAAAGCGCGATGATATAACGGTATCACCTTCGGCAAACACGCCTTGAACATGACAGCTGGCCCCATTCACGCGGATGGTCCTTCCTGCAGCTGGCCGCCCGTCAAATAGACGTTGGGCGGCTTGGGCTCCGAGAAGACAAATTCGCCGCGACGAATCGACATCGGAAGGCTCGAACCGGCGACCTTGCGTGATATCCATATCGGCTTCGAATTGGTAATCTCCCAAAACCCCATACACAAACAAGTCTGCACGTTCGGCTTGATAGGCGACGGGCACCTGTCGAGCGATGCGCCAACTCGCTGCTCCATCCACTCTTTCCGGCCCAAGCGCCTCGACCAATTGATTGATATCAGTCAACCGACTAACTCTGGACTGGTCAGCGGCCAGATAATTGGGCGTGATCACCAATGATCTTGCATAAGCCCCAAAGGACAAACGTTCGATCTCGGAACTGAAGCCGGAAATGATCGCCGAAGAGAGCGAGACGACACAGACCCCCGCCCCCAGAGAAACAATCATCAGGCCAGCCCGCACGGGTCGCGCGAGAATGGCAACAGGTGCCAGTGCAAGATTTTCGCCCAGACGATGTTTGAGTTTGTGCGGAGTTTGCCGGATGTAGGCCCGGACTCTTTCAAAAAAGGTCTCTATCAGGCCTTTCAGCATGAGTTTGCATCAACCGAGGCCGACGGGCAGACGCGCAGCGACGCAACGCCGTCGTCTATATCTATGATATTATGAGCAAAATCGGAATTAATTAACCGCTCGTCATGCGTCGCAATAAAGACGCAGGCTCCTCGTTTCGCTTCGTTCCGCAATATTTCGCGCACCAAAATCGCATTATCCCGATCGAGCGCGGCGGTGGGTTCATCGCAGATCACGATGGCGGCTTCGCGGGCAATCGTCCGAGCCATGGCAACCCGGTGGCGTTCGCCGCCAGACAATTGATCCAGCCGTTTATCGATCTTGTCTTTCAGACCAACGCGTTCCAGCGCCTGCTCGCAGCGAGAGCGCCTCAGTTTTCGCGGGATTTCGGCATAGCGGAGCGGCAAAAGCACATTTTGAAGTACGCTGAATTCCTCGATCAATCCGCCGTCCTGAAATAGGAAGGCAACGCGATGCCGGCGGTAGTGGGCCAGGTCCTGATGGGTGTGGGGCAATAGACGAGAAAACGCTTTGGCGCTTTTCTCGCCTGGTTCGTTGCAAATATCCCAATGCACACGGAGTGATCCACCACCAGGGCAATCAAGGCCACCCAGCATTTTCAGCAGAGTCGATTTTCCGGATCCGGACTCGCCGACAAGCACCGTGATTTCTTTTGCCCTGAATTCCTGCTTGGCAAGGAAATGAACCGATGGCGAAGTACGCTGTTTACCGTAAAAATGAAATAGATTTTCGAGCTGAATGATCCACTGAGGAGCAATCGCGGCGCTGGACATCAGAACAGCTCGCGATCGCGGATCAATACTTCATCGCCGATCTGCAAGTCGCCATCAATGATTTCGACATATCGGTCATCCTGCGCGCCCACGCGAACGCGATGCAGGACCGGCTGTCCGTTGTCGAGAACAAAAAGCCTGCGCTGGCCAGCATGATAAAGCTGTGCACCCAGAAAGCCGACAAAGGCCGCGCATCGGTTTGATTCCGTCATCCGGTCCACGTTAAATCCTGGCACGTTGTTGATGTCCTCGTCGGTGAAGCCATCGGGGCACCAGTCCGCTGGACGAACCGTCAGAGATTCAATCCTGACCCGCATCACAGCACGCGCCTCATCATGAATGAATTCCACTGAAGCTGTCATGCCCGGCAAAAGGCGCTGATCGGGATCAGCGGCCTCTATGAGTACCGGGTAAGCAACAAAGCGTCCGTTTTCGCGAGGTGCCCGCCGAACGGGGCCGGAAACTCCGTAAAACTCTTCGTTGGGGTAGGCCTCTACCGTGAAACGAACTTCCAACCCTTCTTGAACACGCCCGATATCATTCTCGGCGACAAGCGCTTCAATCACGACGTTCGAGAGATCGGATGCGACTATGAAAAGTGTGGGTGTGGATTGAGCCGCAGACACTGTCTGGCCGACCTCAATTCGCCGGTCCTGTATGAATCCATCAATCGGACTACGAATTTCTGTACGGGTCAAATCAATTTCGGCTTGTTGAACCTGGCTATTCGCGAGTTCGACCTCAGCTTGAGCCTGATCAAGTCGCGCTTCTTGTGCCACTAGGGTAAATTCACGTTCCTCCGCAAGCGATGCGGGTACAGTGCCGCGATTGGCAAGTTCGCGGGCTCGTATCAGTTCCCTTGAGGCATTGTCGCGTTCGGCTTGGGCGGCCGCGACGCTGGCGTTTGCTGTTCGAAGGCTGGCTCGCGCTTGCGCCAACCTAGCTTGGTAAGGCGCGGGGTCGATCCGCGCCAACAATTGCCCGGCTTCAACAATCACGTCGAAATCAGCGTGAATTTCAATAACTCGTCCGGTGATTTCAGCGCCGACCTCAACTTGTCCGGCGGGACGAATTTCACCGATCGCGGGAATGATGTCACGAATATCGCCAAAGGAGACTGGATCCGTAACGAATCGCGGATTGTCGGCATTGGCTCGCGGGTTACAAGCCGCAAGACCCAAGCAGATCAGAACAAGTAAGGGAGTCGCCTGTTTCAAATCCGTTCCTTTTGTACTGCTTCAGACACAGTAAGATGAAATCACTCTAATACAAGTATAAGTCGATATTTGAATTTGAAAGAATTAACGTCCTGACGCAAAGGTCAACTCTGAATGCTATTCATCGATCGCTGTCAGAATGGTAGATGTTGATGCCGTGAAATCGTCCTCCCGCAACCACCAGCCACTTTCGCTGGAAAGCCAGATTGCGCGTTCCGGTGTCGTCTCCCCGGATTCACTCACCCGCGCGATTGAATACATGTTGACTGGAAAGGCATTGCCACCTGCGTTCAAATCACCACAACCGTCGAACGTAACTGATAGGATGTATCGTTCGCCAGCACCGTTATTGCGCCGTTGGGCGTGAATAAAAGCGCTATCACCGATGGCAAGTGTTTCGAGAACTTGATCGGGCGATGGGCTGTAAGACCATTCTCGGCGTCGCGGCCCGGAACCTGCTGACCTTGGAAATGCAGGACCACCATACCCACGAATGGGCGAGCCAGGCGACATTTCGATGAACTCAAGCGCCGGGCCACCGCCTTGGCGAAACGCCGTGCTGAGTCCAGATGCAGACACCACCTCAATTCGCATGAGGATGTCCAGACTCTGCCCATTGATTGATGTCTCATAGATAAAAGCGTCGCCCGGGTCTGGTGGCTCGACGACGGCGAGCGGTACGCAGGCGGTTTGGAGCAGAGTGCTAACAGCAAGCAGAATCAAACGGGCTCTCCAAAATTATGTCGTTTCAAAATGTAATTGAAACTGTCGGCGATGCCAGATGCAAGTCAAGGCTGTGTCGCAGATGGGCAAGTTCCAAAGTCAATTCACAATGGGTGGCGGCGGAGCACACGCCTGATATCCACCAGGGTGTGCTCCTGTGCCTATGTATCAGGATCCGCCGGGCGGTCCTTGATTTGTACAATTATGATAACAAATCTGCCAATCAGTACCGTACTCTCCCTCGCATTCGGTGAGGCAAACACTGCCGCACGTGGCAAGTGCCATGGATGATGATGCCAGCACAGAAATCACGCCACCGAGAATGGCTTTCATAAGTGTCATTGGGTTCCTCCCCTGATATTGACGAGGAGATAATGCACCTAAAGGATGCATTATGCAACTATAAATCGAATACTCCAACGTCATCTGCGCTTGTGCGTTTATGCTTAACGCACAAGCGCAGATGA
>Ga0316204_10005669_pt1 | contig 20242 bp, 14 predicted proteins | sample 6monrhotite_MG_2_FD_205661 | JGI IMG/M metagenome (GOLD analysis project Ga0316204, IMG submission 205661) | Microbial mat bacterial communities from mineral coupon in-situ incubated in ocean water Damariscotta River, Maine, United States -... | ecosystem: Environmental > Aquatic > Marine >...
TGATGTAGAGGCAAGGATCCTACGCTTACCAGGACAACTGTACGAGCACAAAGAGAACAATATGATTAGCAATGTGTATACGTTTAAGCTGGTTAATAAAACTTCGGAAGAGATTAAAAATGTGCATTTTGAATTGCTGTCGCATAAAGGAACGATCAAAGTTGTTTCTCATGAAGATTTCAATGTGGAACAGCAGGGATTGGCTGAAGGCACCCTGTTTATTGAAATAAATAGCAGTGCGCTGAGTGGTGATAAAGACCGAGTGAAAATTGGAGTGTATAGTGACTCCAAATTAATTGAAACAACGTCAACGGCGTTTTTAGGACCGCGGACCTATAAATAGGGTTAAAAAAAAATGAATTATGAAAATTAATTGGGGTACGGGATTGGTTATTGGTATGCTGCTCTTTATGAGTTTCATACTGTTTTTTGTCGTCAAAATGAGTACTGACGATAAATACAAGCATGACTTGGTGACCGAAGCCTACTATCAAAAAGAAATGGTCTACCAAGATGAGATTGACGCTGAAACGAACTTGCAGTCCTTCTCCTCGGAGATAATAGGACAAAAGACCGACGAGGGTTGGATGTTAGCATTTCCTGAGGAGATGGATACAAAACAACTTAAAGGCATAGTGTTCCTATACAGACCCTCCAACAAGCAACTGGATTTTGACTTTCCTATGGTCTTATCTGGATCAAATTTGCTCATACCTGACAAACGCTTGTTGGATGGTCGATGGAACATCACCATCGAAATGGAATATCAAGGAGAACAGTACTTGTATAAGAAATCCATAGTGTATTAACCCATGTTGTATACGGCACTCATATTTGGACTTTTAGGTAGTTTTCACTGCATCGGCATGTGTGGGCCCATAGCCTTGTTGTTGCCCGTTGATCGGAGCAATGAATGGAAAAAATTGAGTCAGATATTTTTGTATCACTTCGGAAGAATAGTAGCCTACGCGAGCATCGGCTTACTTTTTGGAGCCGTAGGCAAAGGGCTTCATTTATTTGGGTTGCAGCAGCAACTGTCTATCGTGATTGGGTTACTCATGATTACTGTGGTGCTAATTCCGCATAAAACATTCAACAAGTACAACTTTTCGAAACCACTTTATAAGGCCATCTCAAAAATCAAAAGTAGCCTAGGCGCGGCGCTAAAAAAGAAAACCCCTGACACCTTTTTTACCATCGGATTTATAAATGGTTTTTTACCATGCGGCCTGGTGTATATGGCCGTGTTTGGCGCTATTGCTAGCGGTACAGCCGCGGAAGGCAGTTTGTACATGGCTTTTTTCGGGCTAGGCACCATTCCTCTAATGACAGGAGCGGTATATTTTGGAAATTTTGTTACGGTGAAAATTCGACAATATATTCGGAAATCAATTCCCATTTTTGTGGTAATTATGGGTTGCTTGTTTGTGGTGAGAGGCCTTGGCCTTGGCATACCTTACTTGTCTCCTAAAACGATCAACACAGACCAAGTGGAGTCCCAATTTGATTGTCATCCAATTTCTTTTCAATCGTCTTTGACTAAATAATATGAACAAATAGATACGTTATGATTTCAAACAACATCCCTCTAGTAGATTGGGGCATGGGTACGCTTCTGATTGCAATCTTTGCCATAGTTTGTGCGGCATTAGTGCTCGTTGTGCTCAACTTGATGAACAGTGATAAAGCGAAAAACGATGGCGAAGATACCTCAGACGAGGAAGACTAATTGATAACTCCTATGGATATACTTCTAGAACCACTCTATTTCTGAATCGCAAGTAACGCCAACAGTTAAAAATCATTGTTCCAGGAAAATGTTTCCTTGATAATTTGTTTCTTTTCTGAATCTAGAAATTCTAGATAAGCTAAGGCTGCTGGGGATAGTTTTTTAGATTGAAGCCATATTAGATTCCAAACGGTATTGATGGGTAACCCTTTCACGGGAATGATTTGTAATTCCTTGTTCTTAAGTTCATTTCTAATGCCAATAAGCGGCATTATGGAACATCCCAAACCGGCAAGTACAGCCTGCTTGACGGCTTCGTTTGAAGTTAATTCTATTTTTTTTCGTACCGAAAATTTATTCTTTATAATGAAAGTTTCCATGGCATTTCTTGTTGCGGAGCCTTGTTCTCTATAGATCAATGGAAACTCTTCAAAGAGCCTCTTTCTTGTCCGAATTTTTTTTATATCTAGGGCACTACTGGCGATGAAAAAGAGTTTGTTTGGCATTAATTCTACCTTGTCTATTTTTAATTTCTTTGGCAATACAGAGACCAAAGCAAAATCGACTTCATTTAATTCTAAACTTTCAATCACGCTGGCTTTATTGGTAACATCCATTTGGAGCTCCAAACCTTCATTTTGTCTCATAAATGAGGATAAAAAATAGGGCATCACATATTTTCCTGTGGAGACAACGGATAATTTTAACCTTCCAGAAAGCTCTCCTTCAAATGCTAGAGTCTTATGATTAATAGCATGTACTTCATTCAAGATATTCTCAGCGGCTTGTGCTATTTCCATTCCGAAATCGGTAATATAGAGTTTCCTTCCTACGACTTCAGTTAGTGGTATTGGAAACTGACCTTGAAAATTTTTCAGCTGAATTGACACTGCTGGTTGGGTTAAATGGAGTGCCTCTGAAGCCTTCGTAATACTCTGTAATTCAGATATCTTAAGAAAGATATGAAGTTGATGTAGGGTATAATTCATAAAAATAGTTTATACATAGCATAACAAATATAAATAAAAATATATGAATAAATTGTTTAAAATTTGCCCCAGTAAAATAGTTGTAATCCTTAAAAACCAAAAAAATGAAAACACAAGAAGTAGTACAAACCGAAAAAATAACTCAAAACATTCAGTTAGTGAAAGGAGAATTTACTCCTTCTGAAGCAGCACATGTGATCACAAGTTTGATTGACGAGAAAATCAATTTTCATAAAATACAAAGACTTCAGATTTGGGAAGGTGATCACCAATGCAAAACAGGTAAGCTTGATGGCCGCATCGGTGAGCTAGAAATGGAAAAAGAAAATGCACGAGAACTTATCAATGGTTTAAGAAAGCTAGGTAAGAATATAAAAATTAATGGCACCCTCGAAATCAGTGTTATTGAATAATGTCTAACCTAAAGTAACTATCGAAAACATGCAATTTACAAAAACAACAATTTCAGCAATTCTTGGTCTTCTGGCACTAGTAGTTCTAATTTCCATGACGTATTATACCAATCCTATTTTCTTGGACAAAGTACTACTATGTAGCAGTATTTTGGCAATGATTTTTTTCGTCAAATTTGTGGGCGAAGGAAATAGCTATAAGAAAAATGCTAAGTAAGTTTTTAGTAACTAAACATTTCAAAATGACAATTCCATCTATTTTAAAATCAAAGAGCTCAAGGGTTTCTAGGGTGATTACCTTGTTCATATGGCTTTTGTTTATTGGGAACTTCATCTACGTAGTTTCTAACGTTAACAACATGCCGCAATGGACATTGGGAAGTGCACTTCAGGTTAATGGGTTTACGCTTTTAATCTGGACAACCGTAAGTTTTTTTAGCGCCATTGTAAGCAGCTATGCCGGGAATTATCTCCAAGGGGTAAGATTCCAAAATCAATTTATGATTCGCTGTTTAGGATTTACATTGTCTGTCATGCTCTTGGTTGCTTCCAATCATATTTTATTGTTGCTTTTTAGTTGGTTGATCATGGGTATATTCATGTCTCAGTTAATTGGCATTGATATAAAGTGGGGAGAAGCAAGGGAAGCATCAAAGTTTACCCAAAAATACTTTATAACGGGAACACTTTTTTTGAGTATTGGTTTGTTGTTGCTGGCTTTTAGTAGTGAACAATTCACCATCACAGGTTTGTCCATGGTTGTATTTGAGCTACCACTTTATATTACGATTCCTGCAGCGATGTGTATCATTGCAGCGGCTATTGTTCAATCGGCAATTTACCCCTTTCACCGCTGGCTATTGTCTGCGATGACAGCACCAACACCTGCTTCTGCGTTAATGCATGCTGGTTTCGTAAACGGCGCAGGAATTTTACTGGCGCTGTTTGCCACGCTCTTGTTCGCTTCCAAAACCTTGAATATCCTTTTTATCATTGGGGGGTTAACGGCAATAATAGCTCAGTTCACAAAATTGCTCCAAGTGAATGTGAAACAAAAGTTGGCGTGTTCTACTATTGCTCAAATGGGCTTTATGATCATGCAATGTGGTTTGGGATTTTTTAACGCCGCTGTGGTTCACTTGATACTACATGGGTTTTACAAAGCCTATCTTTTTCTTTCTTCTGGAGAGGAAATAGCACAGACGAAACCAAAAACACCATTACAACTCAAAATTAAGCCGATACAAGCTTTAGTGGTTTTACTCTTCGGCGGACTAGGAGCGTATCTATTTGCCTTATGGACAGGTAAAGGAATGGAACTAGATAGTGGGGTGTTTTTAACACTTATTGTAGCCATCACTGTTGGCCAAGCGACGTATAATATTGTAAAAGAACAAAGTCTTTTATTCTGGCAAAAAGCACTTATACCAGCTGTGATTTTTGTGGCTGGAATAGGCATTTATGCTTTGATGTACAACGGTGTAACGGTCTTAATGTCTGATATGCCAATGATTGACCAACCGATGCCGCTTTCATGGGTGCAAATCATATTCGGGGCTATATTTTTAGTCGGGTTTTTCGTTATGAAATTGGGAGTCTATCAAAAGCTTCCGTGGTTGTATGTCAAATTAATGAACATTTCCCAGCCTTATAAGAAATCAGTTTTAATGTATAAATCAAAATCGATATGAATCAACATCTGCTAACCAGTATTGATGAAGCATCAAAAGTAATTGGAAAGACATGGCCGCTTTACACCTTTGTGGCCTCCAATCCATTATCGGGTTATGAAAACACATCCTTTTATGAAGCTACAAGCACGGCAGAGAAGCATTTCAGCGCAAATGTATATCCTGAGGCAAAACTATACCGTCAAGCATGGGAATCAAGTGCCATTGATCGCACCGTTTTAGTTGGCTTACTTCAAGAAAATGGATTTAATGAAGCTCCGGAAGATTATTTACAGAAACTGGAATCCCAAAAACGGTCGGAAGAGGTCAATAGCTCTCACAACGTTGATCGTATTATGGCAAAATGGTTATCTTCTTTTATGGATGAAGGTCTTGCCGAATGGGCCATGCCGTTTAAAAGCGAAGGGTTCTATGCGGCCTGGAGATTGTTAGCTGTTTATGATTCTGAATTGGGGCCGACACGGTTAAAAGACATACCAAAAACAAGTGCTGAAGCCTTAACATTGCTTTTAAAGGATTTTTCAGAAAGCGACTACGTAAAGATTTTCACCCATCATCTGGCGGCGTTGCCAGGCTGGACAGGGTATATCAACCATCGGACTCAATCTAAATCAAACTGGCAGGAAGATTACCCTATAGATTTGATGGATTATTTGGCGGCCCGACTTTGGACTGCTCAAAAATTGAACGTTCCAATAGTACCGGAAAGCGTCGAGGATGCTCCCAATAAAGACCTTTCAGAATTAAAAAACATCTGGTTAAAGGCTTGGGAAAAGACATGGCAAAACAACTTGGTCACATCCTTAGAAAATGAACCTAGCCTGAGTGAATCAATCACCGAAACTGAACTTCCAGATGCACAGCTGGTGTTTTGTATCGATACTCGCTCAGAACTCATCCGCAGACATGTAGAATCTAAGGGCAACTATGAAACTTATGGGTACGCAGGATTTTTCGGAATAGCGATGGACTATACAAATCTAAGTGACGGCATTAGCCGAAAATCATGTCCTCCCATCGTGTCTTCTGCTTATATGGTTTCAGAAAAGGCACAGGAAAACCACGAAGCTCAATTCTCAGCCTATCAAAAGAAAAACGATAGGCTCAAATTTGGGAGTTATTTTTTGAAACGAATGAAGAACATGTTACCATCTGCTTTTGGTTATGTGGAAGGATCTGGTCTTTATTACGGATTATCTATGATTGCGAGGACCTTACTGCCAGGAAGCCTGTATCACATGAACCAGCGCAATGCTTCAAACATGGAGTCCATGTGCGAACCCGATATCAAAAAAGTAGAGAGTGAAGAGGCCACGGAGCTTAACATTTCTTTAGAAGAAAAAGTAGGAATCGTTAAATCGGCATTTGATCTCATGGGTTGGAAAAGGTTTGCTCCCTTGGTCATTTTCACGGGTCATGGAAGTCATTCGGCGAACAACCCTTTCAGCTCAAGCCTAGATTGTGGTGCTTGTGCGGCAAGCCCAGGACGACATAATGCTAGAATGCTGGCGAAACTTGCCAATCTCACTGAGGTGAGACAGGCGTTGAGCGCGGTTCATGGGGTTGCTATTCCTAAAGACACCTTATTTTTAGGAGCAGAGCATAATACTACGACGGATGAGATTGTACTTTTTGATTCCGAAGTACCAAACTCGCACCTTCAATGGGTGCAAAACCTAAAAAACAACTTGATCAAAGCGCAGCAAACGGCAACGGAAGATAGGCTTGGAAATAAAGGCAATGCCTTGATGGCTGCCAAACAGAAAGCCAATAATTGGGGAGAAACCCGACCGGAATGGGGGCTTGCAAAAAATGCAGGGTTCATTGTTGGGCCAAGAAACCTAACTAAGGAAATGAATCTTGATAGTCGCTGCTTCCTTCATTCATATGATTGGGAAATGGACGATACCGGGAAGGCTTTGGAAGGGATCATGCAAGGGCCCATGGTGGTAACCCAATGGATCAATAACCACTACTACTTTTCCACAGTTGACAACAACACTTTTGGCGGAGGCACTAAAATCACCCATAATATTACAGGTAAGTTTGGAGTGGTGCAGGGAAATGGAGGTGACCTTAAAATGGGGTTACCACTACAATCTTTATTCGATTCAGATGATGATATGTACCATCAACCCTTACGATTGTCGGTCATGATTCAAGCACCCATCTCGCGGGTATCCGAAATTTTAGCTAGAAATAGCAATTTGAGAACTTTGCTGGATAACGAATGGATGTATTTAATGGTCATGGACCCTACCCATAAAAACGAAATTTTTAGCTATGAAAAATCGCTGCGATGGACGTCTAGCTCAAAGGAACATGAACCTAAACATGATAAAGAACAGGGTATTGAAAAAGAAGAATTAGTAGAAATGGCGTACTAACTTTCACTAACAGTTGAGCGCTGCGGCCATCCTTTTGGGATGGCCTTTTTTATTTACGCTATGGTGTTTATAGTTTGCCTCATTTCCGAAAACAAAAAACCCACTCACTGTTGTGAATGGATTTTCTGCTTGATTTGGAGAAGATGGGGATCGACCCCACGACCTAAATGTAAATTTTCTCACCCTTTTACATTTGAACACCCCCCAAATAGGGTGAGGGTGGTTCATATATCAATTGAAGATTACTAATCTTATGGAGAACAGTTTTGGAAGCTTGGTTTTGGTAGTACCCAATTGTTCGCTCCGACGGCGAAACCAGAACAATCATTTACGTTATCGGTTTGCCAAGTGCTAAGGTCTTGATTGTACGCATAACCGTTATAAAACATAACTTGCATAATGGTTACATTGCTCACATCCCAATTTCCTAAGGGTTGGTTGAATCTACTATAACTAAACATAGCTGCCATTGTGGTCACATTGCTCACATCCCAGTTACCTATGGGTTGGTTGAATGAAGTATTATCACTAAACATATAATCCATATTGGTCACACTGCTTACGTCCCAATTTCCTATGGGTTGGTTGAATGCGCCATTAGAACGGAACATATTTTTCATATCTGTCACATTACTCACGTCCCAGTTACCTATGGGTTGGTTGAATTCATAATTAGAACTAAACATACCTAACATACTTGTCACATTGCTCACGTCCCAATCACCGATAGGCTGGTTGAATCTACTATAACTAAACATTTGAAACATAGTGGTTACACTGCTCACGTCCCAGTTATTTAAGGGTTTGTTGAAATTTGTCCCCAAAAACATATATGCCATATTGGTTACATTACTCACGTCCCAATTACCTATAGGTTGATAGAAATATTCTAAGCCTTGAAACATACTTTCCATGGTAGTCACATTGCTTACGTCCCAATTACCTATAGGTTGATTGAAAAATTTTAAGTTTTCAAACATACTTTCCATGGTAGTCACATTGCTCACGTCCCAACTTGTGATGTCAGAAGTTAATTCATATAGGTTCTCAAATAGAAAGGAAACATCCGTTACCCTTGAGGTGCATATGAACTTATAGTCTTCATAGTTTTCAACACGTGACCGCAATTCAACTTCACTAATTATTGTGTACGTATTGCCACTTACTTCTCCAGAATCTCCAATCTCAGCCCATTCTTTAGCTTTAATGGTCAGACCATTCTCAGCCAAATAAACTGGGTTATCATTATCGATAACATTAACCTGTCTTGAAATAACAGCAGTATTCCCTGCAGAGTCCGACACACTATATGTAACGGTATATGTACCAAGTCTGAAAGTGTCTACGTCACCCGAGACAACAATTTCTGAAGTGAGATTTCCGTCTACATCATCAATGGCAGTAGCACCTTGCTCAACATATATTTCTGCGAAGATTACGTTAACGCTGACATCACCATTTAGAGTAATGGTTGGAGGTGTGGTATCGTTGTTCTGGGTATTTTCATCATTCTGATTGCTGTCATCAGAAGAGCAAGCGATCAGAATCATTATCAATATAACTTGAAGAATTGTTTTCATATTTCTCTATTGCTTAACGGAATTAATTTCTGCAAGTATAATTATTATTATTGAAGCTTTAAAACTTGAGAATAAAAAAATCCGTACAATTACGCACGGATTTTCTGCTTGATGTGGAGAAGATGGGAGTAGCATAAGCTCATCCCAAAATTCACGCCCTTACGCAAATAGCAAACAAAATCGCTATGCGCTTTCTATTTTAATTTCGCTCGAAAACTTGAAACAAGTTTCAATTTCTCCGAAACAAAAAAACCACCCACCTAACGGTGCGTGGTTTGCTGCTTGATGTGGAGAAGATGGGAGTCGAACCCACGACCTCTTGACTGCCAGTCAAGCGCTCTAGCCAGCTGAGCTACATCCCCAGACCTATAAAACTAGCCATCAGTTATGATGATTAATTTTCGATGACGAAAGTACTAAATAATTTTGATTGAAGGCATGGTTTTCAACGAATGAAAACGAAATACATATTTTGCCTAAATGCAACTATGCTCTATTGGAAATCATGGCCAATAAGCCGAAAACCAGACATAGTAAGAAACTCCAAAGTACTATTGATCCTACTCCCATAATTAATTATATATTTTTTTTCAATGATTGATACTCTGAGAACTAAGATACACTTTTATTGAATAAAACGTATCGTTCTGTCGACTACGGTTTTTAAATCGGTAGGCAACGTAGGCTCTTCCCAGGGATGTTTGGAGCCAAATACATGATCCCCAGCTTCTAAAACTATTAATTGACTCTCTGGGTTCCATTGGTGCATTGCCTGCGCCTCTTTTAGGGAGACGGTCGAGTCTGCGGAACCATGAATGATGAGGTGTTCTTTTTTTAACTGCTGAACGGCTCTTTTGATGGTGAGCCTATGCTCGTTGGCTATAAAGTCTTCAAAAAACTGCCAATAATGGGGCAACTGCTGTTTTGTTCTAGCATTTTCAATATGTGTGATTCCCGTTTTTTTCCATTGCTGAAATGCATCCGTCCCAATTTGGAAATGAGCCTTATAATCACTTACTCCAGCCCAAGTGACTACCTTTTGGATTCGTGGGTCTTCTTCTGCTTTAATAAGCGCAATTCCTGCGCCTCTACTATGAGCAATGAGGCTCACTTCCGAAGCAGCTAAAAAATGCAATACCCGATCTAAATCGTCCAATTCGGTCGTAAAACTGTTATTCGCAAATGCTTCCAAATCCGGGAAGTCGATGGGATTTTCCATGGTTCCACCATTATGCGAGAAGTTGAATTTTACAAAACAGAACCCCGCTTTGGCAAAATCTGCGGCCACCAAATGCCAAGCCCCCCAATTTTTAAAGCCCTTGTACCCATGGCAAAAAACAACGACTGGCTTGTTCGTTTTTTCTCCTTCATAGGAAATATCCAATAAGATGGGTTTTTTATTGGGAGCTTCAAGGATGTGGTTTTGTTCTAAAATCATTTCGTAATTTCTTTTTCAATAAATGGCTGATTGGAGTCGCAAATTTCAATTATTAGTCGCTTAAGTTGAAGCGAAAATTGCTCCAAAAATTCTTCGGCTACAACGGTCGCCTTTGTTCTTGAGAAAGCACTTTCCTTCTTTCCAAATTTTAAAAATCCGCCACTTAAGTTTTTAAAGGAAATGATACCAGCCTCCATGTTATTGTAAGAAAATTCGCGATGCATGAGCAAGGAGTAGGCCAGTACTTGAAAGGCTTTACTGTATTTGTAATCTTCAGTAATCAATTCCCAATCTACCATTTCAACGTCACTTTGTTTTACAGCGCCTGTTTTATAATCAATGACCCGAATTTGGTCATCATACAAATCAACCCGATCCACTTTACCTCCTAGATACACGGGAAAAGAAATTTCTGGGATAGTGAGTTCCGTTCGCAGATCAGCTTCAAGTTGTAGGATTTGAATGCGATGGCCTGCTTGCAATTCGGATAAGTCTAAGCGAATCAGATTTTCAACATAACGCTTGGCGACTTCAAAAATAATCAAGTTTTTTCCCCGAGAAATGTCACCTTCTCCGAAACATGCCTGAAACTGAAGTACTACTTCCGCTTCAATCTTTGGCAGTAATTTATTGAGGTGCTCACGAGTTAAAAATGCGCCAACAAACGGCTGGTATAGGTTTTCGAGCGCGTTATGCACAACAGTCCCAAGCGTATTGTAGGCAACCGTTTCTTCCACTTCATTGGCTTCGTTTACCTTCAGAATTTTTTGATAATAGAAATCGATGGGATTCCGGATATAGTTGGTGAGTGCCGAAGGAGAAAAGTACTTCCCAGCAATTTCACGAATGCGAGTAACGACTGCGTCACTTTTTACAATTTGCATTTGTTTTTTATGCTGAATAGTAACCGAATTGGCCACGGATTGAAAAGTCAACTTATGTGACGGTGGTTTTTCTATCTCCAATTGCAAGAGATAGCGACTTTTCTCTCCAGAATTTAAACCGTGCGAGTAACTGCTATAAAGAAAGGTTGCTTCTTCAACGCGATGCAACAAACGGTAGAAATGATACGTATAGATAGCGTCTTTTTCAGTGTAAAGGGGTAATTTAAATTGCTTTTTTAAGTCGTAGGTAATAAAGGAGGCGGTCGATTTACCCGCCGGGAGGGTTCCTTCGTTCACAGAAAGCATGATGACGTTTTTAAAGTCAAGCCCTCTTGTTTCAAGCACGCCCATAATTTGAAGTCCCTGATAGGCATCTCCCTCAAAGTCCAATGAAATGGCAGGTACCAGCGTTTTGAATAGGCTCCACAGTGTTGACAATTTACTTAAATAAGCATAGGAGTTGTGCAGCGCCGCGATGCGCTGAAACACTTCGTCTAGTCGTCGCCACACCATTTTTTCAATGGCTTGTGCTTCGGTTTTTTGTTTGAGCTTCGACAGCAAGGATCTACAATGCTTCAGTGCTATTGAAGTTTGCTCTTTCCAGGAATCAAATAAAATCTGAACCACTGCCGCGTCATCAACATGGGCCATGCTCAGTAATTGGTCATAGGTAATATAGGCTCGATTACGTACGGAAATAGTGCTCAGCATTTTTTCAGGATGCTGTAAGAGATACCCGATTATGGGATGTTGCAAGAGTGTTACGATAGGTTTGTAATAAAAGCGGTCAGATTCGTTTAAATGATGTTTTAAAAGTAATTCGAAGAAGGTGGTTCCGTCAAATGATTCCAAGGAGACGCCCATGGTCACATTGGCCTGTGTGACATTTTCTGGCAGCGAATAGAGCACTGGCAAAAGCAAGGATTCATCCGCCAAAACAATCGCGGTGGTGTTCAGTTTTTCTTCGGAATAGGATGCCAAGAGGGTACCGAGAAATTTGACTTGGGTAATGTTATTTTGGGCCTCAACAATGGTGATGTTTTTAGTCGCTTCGTAATTGGATGACATAGGGGGACTAGCATTCTTTTGATAGTAATTCCATTCCTTTAGGTAGTTTCTCATAAAAAGGGAAGCACTGTGTTGGTCATCGGTATAAAAATAGCTATCGACGTCCCAATAGACCTCTGTATGGCCCGTTTCTAGCAGTTCCTGGATGATTCGTTGTTCTGCCGTATTTAAGGCGTTAAAACCAATAAAAATATGCTTTTGAGTGCCGTAATTTTTGAGGTAATGTTCAATGTCTTCTGAGGCTTTCCGATAGACCATACCTTGATACCCTAGATGTTCTTGCGCTAGTAAATCATTTAAACGATTGTAAAAGGGCAGAAGATTGTTCCAGAATCGAAGGTAGTTGGTGATTAATGTAGTTTGCTCGTTTTCAACGCCCCATTTTTCTAGTGTTTTGACACTAGCTAAATAATCAAAAAATGCCTTGGGCTCCGCGAGATAGCGATCTATTTCGCTAAAATCATTTAGCAAGGCATTGGCCCATAGTGCATAATCATCGAAACTATCTTTGTGTGCAATCGCCTCGGTAGTATTATAGGCTTGATAGCTTTTAATTAGAAGTTCTTCTGTTTTAATAATTTGAAGCCCTGAAAGTTCTTCAATAAATTCTTCTATACTAATGATTTTTGGGGCAAATGCAGCTTTGCCACTATGCTTCTGAAGGTAATTTTTTAAAAACCCGCCAGCTCTCTTGCTAGGCAAAATAAGGATGCAGCTAGATAAATCTCTGTGGTTTTTTTGAATCGTCTGAATCGTTTCTTCAAGGAATGAAAGCATACCCAAAAATAAAAAACGCCTCCCAGTAAAGGAGGCGTTTTCGCTTTTATTTTATGTGGTTTGAAATTACTTCTTCAAAGAAATCTCTACACGTCTGTTTTGTTGTCTTCCAGCTTTTGTTTTGTTAGAAGCAATTGGTCTTGACTCACCGTATCCAATAGAAGACATTCTGCTTCCATCCATTCCGATAGTAGTTAAGTATGTTCTAACTGAAGCCGCTCTGTTGTCAGATAACGTCTGGTTTGTAGAATCTCTACCAACACTATCTGTGTGACCTTCAATTACGAAATCAGCCGTTGGGTATTCTTTCATAATATCAACGATATTCTGAAGTACTGCGTAAGACTCTTCACGGATTGTTGATTTACCTGTATCGAACAAGATTGTTTTAGAGTACTCATTCAATTGGTTGATAATTTCAATAGTTACCTCAGGACAACCGTTGTTTGCAACAGTTCCAGGAACGTCAGGACAATCATCATCCTTGTCTAATACACCGTCACCATCACGATCTTGGTAAGGACAACCGTTATTAGCAGCAGGACCCGCTTCGTTAGGACAGCCATCTTCAGCATCAGTGATACCATCACCATCCGCATCAGGACAACCATTCATAGAAGCTAAACCAGGTACTGTAGGACAAGCATCTTGAGGATCAGCGATACCATCACCGTCTGTATCAGGACAACCGTTGAATTCTGCTAAACCAGGAGTGTTAGGACATGCATCGTTTCTGTCTTCGATACCATCACCATCACTATCAGGACATCCGTTGAACTCAGGAAGACCTGGAGTTTCAGGACACTCATCATCTTTGTCGTAGATTCCGTCACCATCAGTATCTTTTCCGCCAAATTGGAAACCAACACCAACTGAATGTTGGAAATGCTTAACTCCGAAATCATCTTCGAAAGCATGCTTATACGTACTCTGGAAGTTCACGTTTACATTTTCTCCTAACCAAAAACGAATACTAGCTAGTGCGTTTGCAGTACCAAATCCAATGTCATCAACCCAAGTGTAACCACCACCAACACCAATAGAAGGGTCAAACCATCCACCAGGGCCATTGATTAAGTCTCTAAGGCTATATTTAATTTCACCATCAGCAGAGTAATAAGTTACGTCTCCTACTTTGAAGTCACCTACTCTGTCAATTTTGTTGATCGAACCTGCAGCAGCAAAAGTAAACCCACTACCAATATATCTTCCTACAGATATTCTAGATAAAGAAGGTAAGATATTCCAGTGATCCGTTGCGTTGAAGTATTCGTCAAATAATTCTCCTTTAAGCTGAGTTTCACCTATCACAGAAGGGAATCTTCCGTCATCGGTAATTCCAACAGGCCATGTATCCACGGCATTTATGCCTGCTTCAATAAGCCATGGGTTGTTTTCCGTTTGTGCATTTGCTACTCCTATCGCGAAAATAAAGAGCGCAGCAGCTAAAATACTGTTAAGATGTTTCATATTCGATTATTTAATTTTTAAGTGTTAACAGAGCAAAAGTAACTTGTTAAAGTTTATTAACAAAAGCAAATCTATTAAATTTTTTGCAAATACAAAGCTCTTGAAAAATAAATGCGTTCCTTTCTGCTATTATATACCTAGTTTATCCTTAACTTTTTTAAAGGCTTGAATCGCCTTATCTAGGTGTTCTTTGGTGTGGGCCGCCGATAATTGCACGCGAATACGCGCTTTCCCTTTGGGCACCACCGGATAGAAAAAACCAATCACATAAATTCCTTCATCAAGCAGCATATCAGCCATAGTCTGTGAAAGTTGGGCGTCATAAAGCATTACGGGCACAATAGCGGAATCTCCATCAATGATGTCCAAACCGGCCTCCTTCATGCCTTTTTTAAAGTAATTGGTGTTTGCTTCTAATCGGTCTCTCAACGTGGTATCGGTTGAGAGCATCTCGAATACCTTAATAGAGGCGCCTACAATGGCTGGAGCGAGCGAATTAGAGAATAAATAGGGTCTTGACCGCTGACGCAAGATCTCAATAATTTCTTTTTTACCAGTGGTATACCCACCCATGGCACCGCCCATAGCTTTTCCTAATGTGCCAGTAATGATGTCAATGCGACCCATCACCCCTTTTTCTTCTAAGGTGCCACGGCCCGTTTCTCCAATAAAACCAGTAGCATGACATTCGTCTATCATAACCATAGCATCATACGCATCGGCTAAATCACAAATTTTATCCAAAGGCGCTACCAAGCCATCCATAGAAAACACGCCATCGGTGACAATTATTTTATGTCTCGCTCCATTTTCATTGGCAGCGATCAACTGTTTTTCCAAATCTGCCATATCACTATTTTGGTAGCGATAGCGCGCTGCTTTACACAAACGCACTCCATCAATAATAGAGGCGTGATTCAGTGAATCGGAAATAATAGCATCTTCTGGCCCAAGTAACGGCTCGAATACACCACCATTGGCGTCAAAGGCCGCTGCGTACAAAATGGTATCCTCAGTTTGGTAGTAGTCGGCAATTTTTTGTTCCAACTCTTTGTGAATATCTTGAGTTCCGCAGATAAAACGAACAGAAGACATGCCAAAACCGTGCGTGTCCATTGCATCTTTTGCAGCTTGAATGACCTCTTTATTAGAGGAAAGCCCCAAATAATTGTTGGCACAGAAGTTAATCACCTCTTCCCCAGTTGAAATTTTAATCACAGCATCTTGAGGGCTTGTAATAATTCGCTCTTTTTTATAGAGTCCTGCACTTTTAATTGATTCTAGTTCTTGCTGAAGGTGTTCCTTTATTTTTCCGTACATAGTAATCGTTTTATTGACTAGATTTTGACGCCAAATTTAAGTTTTATTTATTGAAATGCCATCAGTATTAGAGTAAACCAAAAGCTTTTCTTTGATGGTATACCCCATGTCCTGCAGCACCATAGCGTACCCTCCAATTTGAATTTCATAGGCTTCATTTACGGCGCCTGTTTTGTAATCAACGACCGTTACCGCTCCTTCTTTATGAAGATTGACCCGGTCGGGCCTTAGGATGCGCTCTGGGGTTATAATATCACGTTCGTTATAAACAAGGTCGGTTCCTGCAAACAAATGAGACAAATCTTGGTGTTTCACAATAGCGACAATTCTCTTTTTTATTTCTGAAAAGACCTCAGGATCGTTGGATAACTGAATTTCCAAGTCTGAAAGAACGGGCTCCATATCTTCTGAAGTTTTGATCAGCGCCATGGTGTCGTGCAAAAGATTCCCTATTGCAATGGCCTCGGAGTGTTCCAAAGCAGCCGATTCCACTTCCGAAGTGACTACCTTTATATGATGCGAAGCTGGAGAAGATACTGGATAGCCAACTTCAACGCTCTGATTCCCTAAATCTGAAACAACCGATTTTGCTTCCGAAGCTCCAAAAGCATAGGTAGTACGACCTTCTTCCCATCGTTGCTTCTCGACGAGAAAATGGTATAGAAAACTGCCATAGGTCTTTGGTGGGTGTTTTTTGTTTGGATCATCGGCGAAGATGTAGAGTTGCTCTACTGGGCGGGTGAGCACCACATAGAGTAAATTAAAATTATCTAACTCGAGTTGTCGATTTCTCTCTAGGGCCATTTGAGCACCCTTAGCTCCGTAGTCGGCCACTTCTGTTTTAAAATTAATTAACAGCTCGTCAAAATTATCATCGGCATAGGGATACCAGGCTGTGGGAAACAACTCTTTGTAGATGTCTAAGTTGGCATATGGGAATATCACAATGGGAAACTCCAAACCTTTGGATTTATGTATGGTCATCACGCGAACAGCATCCGTACTTTTATTTTCTGAAATGCTTGCGCGATCCATTTCAGCCTCCCAATAATACAAAAATGAATTTTTACTTGCTCCAGTTTGTTGAGAAAAAGTAAAAACCAAATCCACAAAGCTGGATAAAAAAGAATCTGCTTTTTCATTCAACTTCAAATGCTCTATGATATGCTCCATGCTTTCAAAAAGCGACAAATGTTGTAGCGATTTAAAATCAAAGTCAATTCCATGATTTTTGAGTGTGTCGGAAAGGACCTGCAGCGGGGCGTGAATATGTGATTGAAAAAAGTGATGTTGATCCGAATAGGCGGTAATTTCTAATTGGTCGAATAGATGGGTAAGCACCTGAATTTTAACTTCTTCATTAGTAGGGGTAATGCTCAACTGTAATACATTTACGATACATTGGACCGAAGGCGCATTTTTTAATAGTAGCGTTTCCTCGGAAACCACATCAATATCCTGCTCCAACAAATACTCACTCACACTAACCCCTTGGTTTTTGGTTCTTGTAAGAACACAAATATCATTTTTTCGATACCCCAATGCCAACAAATCATTAACGGTTTGATGAACTTTTAAGGCATGTGGGTCTGTTTCTTTTTCCTCCGGAATCGCATCTTTTTCGGTTGGTAGAAACTCAATTTGAACCAAACCACCCTCTTTGCCAGTATCTAACTGCTTATTGCCAATGGCATATAAATGTTGATGTGTATCAAGGTCGAATTGTTTGGCTATAAAACTAAAAAATGCATTATTGAAGCTAATAATTTCTTTTTTGCTGCGGTAGTTCGTCTCCAAATTTAAAACGGTAGGCACCGCAGAGAATGGAGAATGAGCGCTTGTTAGGTTAATAAACTGCTCTGGTAATCCACCGCGCCAGCGATAAATGGATTGTTTGGCATCTCCCACCAAAAGCAAACTTCCTAAGGGTTCGTCTTCAATGCCTTGCGAAAGCGCGTTTTCAATGAGCGGGATTAAATTGTGCCATTGTAAATACGAGGTATCCTGAAATTCATCAATAAAAAAATCACGGTATCGATCGCCCAAACGCTCATAAATAAATGGGGCAGGCTGGTCTTTTACCTGCTCGTGAATAAGCGTATTAAACTCGTTAATTGGCAGAATGCTTTCCTCCTCTTTTATTTTCTGAAGCTCCTGATTTACGAGGTTCACCGTAGCCAAGGGCACCAGATTTTTTAAGATGTTTTCAATCAAAAGATAGCGGGCCACTTTTTCTTTTAATCGAGACACCTGCTCGTTTATTTGCGGTGCGAGACTATCCATTAATGCAGCGGTGGCCCCTTTTACTTTTGATACTGCATACATGGGTTTTTCATCAATGGTATTTAGATAGCCTGCATTGAAATTGGCAGGAAGAATCCCTTCCGCAATTTTTTCAAAAAAGCGATATAAATATTTTCCACTGAAGTGATCTTCCGTAAGCTCGTGCTGCGCAAAAAGTGCTAAGGTTTGCTGTCCGTTCTCCCGAATCAGCTTCAAAACTCCCTGTGATTCTTTTTGTAATTTGTTCCGAAGTGAAAGAAAATCGGATAGGGTTTTATCCTTTAAAAGTTGTAAATGTGTTGCATCATTTTCGTTAGCAAGTAAGCCGGCTACTTTCTTTAAATCGATGGCGATATCCCAGGAACGATCATCATCCGTTTTTTGCAACGCGAATTCCAATAAAAGTTTGGTGATTTCAGGATCCTCCCCGGCGCTATCGATCAATTGATCTACAGCTTGCGAAATGAGTTCCTTAATATCGAGACTCACTTCAAACTGCTGGGGTAGTTTTAAATCTCTCGCAAAAGTACGGATGAGCCTATGGTTAAAATGATCGATGGTCTCAACACTAAACTGAGCGTAATGGTGCAGCATGTATTTCAGAACCTCCTTGGACCGTGACTTTATTTTTTCTTCTGAAAGCCCCGTTTCGGAGATCATAATTTCCAACATATGCCGATGTCTTTCTGGGGTTACTTCCGAAGAAAAACCAACCAAGGTCGCTATGATTCGTGATTTCATTTCAGCCACCGCTTTATTCGTAAAGGTGATTGCCAAAAGGTGTTTAAAGTAGTCGTTTTGAGGGTGTGTAATTATCTTTTTTAAGTAGGCTTTCACCAATGCGAAGGTCTTTCCACTGCCTGCGGAAGCATTGTAAATAAGAAAGGAGTTTGTTTGACCCAAGTGACGCTAACTTTGAGAAACCTAAAGATACTATTAAGATTGTCTATGAGACTATAAAAATCTTATAAATTCCATAACAGTATAAACCATTTATAATCTGTATTTTTGAACTATCAACTTAGTAGTAACTTAAATCTGATTTTATGTCTTTTGAATTACCCTCATTACCATACGCGTATGACGCTCTTGAACCAAATATAGATGCTAGAACCATGGAAATCCACCACGGGAAACATCATGCAGGATATACCAACAACCTAAATAACGCCATCGCAGGATCTCCAAACGAAGGAAGGGCGATTGAGGCGATTTTGGCTGATTTGGACATGAATAACAAAGCAGTACGAAATAACGGAGGCGGTTTTTACAACCACCGTCTATTTTGGGAAGTGATGTCACCAAATGGTGGCGGAACGCCAACGGGCGATTTGGCCGAAGCTATCAATGATGCTTTTGGCGGGTTTGATGCCTTTAAGGAAGCTTTTTCTACGGCGGCTAAAACACAATTTGGTTCTGGATGGGCTTGGTTGTGTGTGCACAAAGGAGGGAAAGTTGAAGTGTGTTCAACACCCAATCAAGACAACCCATTAATGCCAGGAGTAACATGTGGCGGAACACCTATTCTTGGACTGGACGTGTGGGAGCATGCGTATTACTTACATTATCAAAACAGAAGACCGGATTATGTGAATGCATTTTTCAATGTAATTAATTGGTCTGAAGTAGCTGCAAAATACGCTACTAATAAATAAAATTGAATACCAAGATCCGAACCCGCTCCTTGTTGGAGCGGGTTTTTTTATGCACGTATGTCACGAGGCCTTCAGACTAGTTGTTCACCGGCATTAAGGATTGGAATAATGAAAATGACAACCGAGAGAAGAAGTAAAGAGTTTGGTAATTCACTGCTGAAGTCCGAAGCTTTTAGGGATTAAAAGTAAACGAGGGTTATCAGGGAATTGAAAACGGCACGCCTTTTTAGGGTTCACCAATCCTAATGATTAGAGCAATAAATATGGCAACTGAGAGAATAAGTAAAGAGTGCAACGGTTCGTTGCAACTCATTGTTGAAGGCCGAAGCTTTTAGGGATTAAAAGTAAACGAGAGTTATAAGGAAATTGAAAACGGCTCGTAACAAGTTACTCGCCACCCCGTTCGATTTAGGGCATAAAAAAAGGTAAACGAGAGTTTACCTTTTTTTGCCCCAAATCTACCATGAACTTAACCTACTTATGCTATGGTATGTGTCAAATATATAGGATAATAGTACGGAAGAAATAATATTTTAGACCAATCGCCTTTTTATTCGT
>Ga0316204_10005671_pt1 | contig 20235 bp, 20 predicted proteins | sample 6monrhotite_MG_2_FD_205661 | JGI IMG/M metagenome (GOLD analysis project Ga0316204, IMG submission 205661) | Microbial mat bacterial communities from mineral coupon in-situ incubated in ocean water Damariscotta River, Maine, United States -... | ecosystem: Environmental > Aquatic > Marine >...
ACTACTGTACGCGTTGTTGCCTGCCCTAAACCTTCTGAAGTAGGCATACAATCATGGCCTTCAAACACCGCAATCCACACCACTACAAAACCAAACACCAGGCTTTTAATCATACCGTTAACCACATCGGTATAAAAATCGACATTATTTTGCATCTGCGACCAAAAAACACCTTCGTATATACCCAACATTTCAGTCGCTACAAAGTAGCCACCCAATATGGCAATTGCCATAAATATACTGGTCAAAAGAGGGACGGCAATGACGCCTGCCAGAAATCGGGGCGCAATTATATATTTCACTGGATCCACAGCCATCATTTCCATACCCGATAACTGCTCGGTGCTCTTCATTAAACCAATTTCAGCGGTGAGTGCTGAACCAGCTCGTCCGGCAAAAAGCAGGCCGGTAAACACCGGGCCGAGTTCACGTAAAATACTCAACGAGACCATCAGGCTAATTGAATCTTCTGCACCAAAATCAACTAGCACGATATAAGCTTGTAATGCCAGCACCATACCGACAAACAGGCCTGCCACCAAAATAATTAACAGAGTTTGCACCCCCACATAATATAACTGACGCACCAGTAACCCGGGACGTTTAATTATATAAGGCAAACTAATCAAAACCTGCCATAAAAACAAACTTGCTCGACCTACCCGACTAAAACGACTGAGTGCTTTATAACCAATTTGTTGCAGACTACTCAAAATTTTATCTACGATCATTTCTTCACACTCTTAATACCTTCCATCAAATCATCAATTAATGACTTTGCTGCATAATGAAAAGGTACCGGACCATCGGCATCACCATCTAAAAACTGTTTAACCCATGCAGAGTCTGAATGCTGTAATTCATCAGGGGTCCCACTTTGCACAACTTTGCCATCGGATATCACATAAATAAAATCTGAAATACTCGCGGTTTCATTCACGTCATGGGAAACAACAACCGAAGTCATGCCCAGCGCATCATTCATATCGTAAATTAATTTAACCAGCACCCCCATTGAAATAGGGTCCTGCCCTGTAAATGGCTCATCAAACATAATCATTTGCGGGTCAAGGGCAATCGCCCTTGCCAGGGCCACCCTGCGCGCCATACCACCAGAAAGCTCTGCAGGCATTAAATGTCGTGCACCTCGCAAACCAACCGCCTCTAACTTAAGTAAAATTAAGTGATGAATCGCTTCTTCGGGCAAATCAGTGTGTTCACGTAAAGGGAAAGCCACATTGTCGTAAACCGACAGATCGGTTAGTAGTGCGCCACTTTGAAATAACATGCCCATTGTCCGTCGGCGTAAATCATAAAGCGCCGACTGGCTTAATTGATGCACATTTTCACCATCAACAAAAACAGTGCCTTTATCGGGTTTTAGCTGCCCGCCGATAAGCTTTAATAAAGTTGTTTTACCTGTTCCACTTGGGCCCATTATTGCCGTAACTTTACCTCGTTCAATATCCATATCGATATTATCGAAGATCTGTTTTTCACCACGGGAGTAACTCAGGCCGCGAATGCTAATGATGATATTTGATGAATCGACTGAAATGGCTTACTTTCCTTACAAGGCTGTCAAGGTTCGTACTATATACAACTCTGTTTCACTATCAAAGATAACTGGTAATAAATCTATGACTCGTATCACGCTTACTTATTCAATAATGAGTTAATTAACTTCAATCTGGACTCATTTAAAGCCCCATAAGTTCAGTTAGTGAACGAAATTCTGATAATTGCTTAATACTTAAGTCAGAATCTAATAAGAAGACACTCTTATAGTCCGCAGCTAATAACCAGTCTTTCCACTCACGTAAACTTTTCGTTGAGTAAGATATCAGCGCAATCTGATTATCACCATCAGGCTTCACAAAACCAGCAAACTTATCACCAAGATAACCTTTTATTACTGACTCATCGACAGACAAGGAACTCGTTAAAAAATAAAACTTAAAGTCGTCGGGAACATCATCAGCCCATTGCTCAAAGTCTGCTTCTGCCGCTTGCCATTCATCCTCAGGTACCAACACAGAGGAAAATTCATTAGCGTAATAACTTAAACGCCAGTCGTCTGGTAAGTCATCGGGGAAGAAGGATCCCTGCCAATGCGCTTGATCCCATCCACAGGCTCCCACTCTTATTGTATTATCGTGTATCATTGCGCTCTTTTATCATTGCTGAAAATACTTGTGCCTATCTTAATCGATTCTGTTGCTATTCTCGCAGGTTTTGCCCTGCTTATCTGGAGCGCTGACCTTTTTGTCATGGGCGCCTCAGCCACTGCGCGCAATTTAGGCGTTTCACCGCTAATTATAGGCCTAACAATTGTAGGATTCGGCACTTCAGCGCCGGAAATGCTAGTGGCCAGCATCTCAGCTTATGGCGGCAATCCCGGCTTAGCTGTGGGTAACGCAATTGGCTCCAATATCACTAATATTGCCCTGGTATTAGGTGCAACAGCTGTAATAGTCCCCTTAACAGTGCACTCAAGCATTCTCAAACGCGAGTACCCTTTATTAATCGCCGCCACTTTACTGACTGTAGTTTTAATGGCGACGGACAATGCATTAAGCACAGTTGACGGTTTATTAATGATTGCTTTACTCTTTATTTTGATGGCCTGGATTGTACGCCAGGCCTTAGAGCAGAGAAAATGTGCTAGTAACAACGAGTGCGAGACAGACCCATTAAGCTCTGAATTTGATCAGGAAATTCCTGATGACATGCCAATGAGCAAAGCCATATGGTTGTTACTGTCAGGCATTGTTTTATTACTGGTTAGCTCCAAGCTACTGGTGTGGGGAGCCATAAATATTGCCACCACCTTTGGCGTTAGTGATTTAATTATCGGTTTAACTATTGTCGCCATTGGCACCAGCCTGCCAGAACTTGCCGCCTCTATTATGAGCGCCCGCAAAGGTGAACATGATATTGCACTGGGTAACGTAATCGGCTCAAATATGTTTAACACTCTTGGCGTGTTAGGCATAGCCGCATTAGTAAAGCCCGCAGAATTATCCGCAGGGGTGTTAAGCCGTGACCTGCCCTTAATGGTGACCCTGACCGTAATTATGTTTATTATGGCATTTGGTCGTCGGAGCAGCGCGGGAGAAATTACTCGTTTTGAGGGCTCCCTTTTACTGGCGATATTTGTCGCCTATGAAGTTGTATTGTATTTTAGTGCAACACAATAATAAGCGAATACACTAGTGAATCTAAAATCCAGTCAAAGCAAAATAAACCCTGAACAGATCAAACAACTTGGTCTGGCTGTTATTGAAACCGAAATATCAGCGGTTGAAGCACTCAAATCAACAATTAATGATGGCTTTGCCAAAGCCTGCGAGTTAATTTTAGCCTGTGAAGGCCGTGTAGTAGTGACTGGCATGGGAAAGTCTGGACATATTGGCAATAAGATTGCAGCAACCATGGCCAGCACCGGAACCCCTGCTTTTTTCGTGCACCCGGGAGAAGCGAGTCATGGTGACTTGGGCATGATCACCCCAAAAGATGTGGTTATTGCCTTATCTAATTCCGGTGAGACAAATGAAATCCTCACCATCATCCCTATTCTCAAACGCTTATCTGTCCCCATGATTAGCATTACCGGCCGAGCTGATTCAACACTATCTACTGAGGCAGATATCGATTTACATGCGGGCGTTGAAAAAGAAGCCTGCCCACTAGGTTTGGCGCCTACTTCTAGCACAACAGTAGCATTGGTACTTGGCGATGCTTTAGCGGTTGCTTTATTAGACGCCAGAGGCTTTACCGAGGAAGACTTTGCACTTTCTCACCCGGGGGGAAGTTTGGGGCGTCGTTTGTTATTACACGTTAAAGACATTATGCATACGGATAATGAAATCCCACAGGTTCATGAAAATGATACATTACGTGATGCTCTACTAGTTATGACCGAAAAAGGTCTGGGCATGACCGGAATAGTTGATGATAATGACAACATATTAGGCATTTACACCGATGGTGATTTACGTCGCACCCTTGATAAAAATATAAATGTGCATGAAGCACTTATTAAAGATGTAATGACAAGAAACTGTAAAACTACACAGGCACATCTGCTGGCAGCCGAAGCCTTAACTGAAATGCAACAGAATAAAATTAGTGCAATGTTAGTCGTAGATAAGAACAATAAATTAATTGGTGCATTTAATATGCACGATTTATTACGTGCGGGTGTGGTGTAACAAAACCTATTAATACTTGAGATTGGCATTAATACACGTTCAATAGCGGTAACAGGATTCGAAACAATGCAAGATATAACAGAAAAAGCAAAAAAAATTAAACTGGTTATTTTTGATATCGATGGCGTTCTCACAACCGGTGCACTTTTCATTGGTGACGATGGTCAGGAATATAAGGCGTTCAACTCTAAAGATGGACACGGTTTGAGAATGCTACAGGACAGTGGCGTAGAAGTTGCGATTATTACGGGTCGTACATCCAATGTTGTTGCTCATCGAGCAAAAGACCTGGGCATTACTCGAATTTACCAGGGAAAAAGAGAAAAATTACCTGCCTATGAAGAACTCATAAAAGAAACCGGCTTAAGTCACGAACAAATTGCTTATGTCGGCGATGATGTTGTTGACTTACCTGTAATGAGCAAAGTGGGGCTAGCAATCTGCGTACAGGATGGACACTCATTTGTGAAACAACATTCCCACTGGATTACAGAAAGTAACGGTGGTTGTGGTGCGGGACGAGATGTGTGCGAAATGATTTTAGATGCACAGGGCAACCTGCATGACATGTTGCAGTCTTATATTAACCCATAAAAAACAGATACTGAGTTATAGCTCACACATAAATTACATATGAGAACCTATATAACGCTAACTATATTTATAATGATTGCCGTAGGCAGTTTCTGGTTTTTACAAAACCTAACTGAAGAACCGGTTTCTGATATAACAGCCGATAGTGTCTTTCCCGATTATTTTATGGAAAACTTCTCAATAACTGGCCTTAACACGTTCGGTAAACCCGAATATATTCTTAAAGCAAAAAAAATGCTGCACTATTCAGATGATGATAAAGCAGAACTGGATCACCCCTTTATAAACCTCAAACAAGCAGATAACGATATTACACTTCGTGCATCACGGGCTATTTTTCTGCAACAGAAAAACACCATATTTTTACATGACAAGGTAATCATTCACAGGGCTGCCTCTAAAACCCAAAGTGAACTTTCCATCTTTACTGACTATCTAAAGATAGATACAAAATCACACATTGCTGAAACACATTTAGCTGCCAGAGTAAAAACACCCGAAGCAGAACTCAATACTATCGGCCTGAAACTGGATAATATGCAAGGTACTGTTACACTACAATCACAGGTAAGGGGGATTTATGAAGCAACTAACTAAATTCATGTTCCTGTTTGTACTGTTATACAATATCAGCGCTTTTTCTAAATCAACCGATAAAGAAGCGCCCCTGCATATTGAGGCAGACCAACTCGAGATTCGTGAAAAAGACAGTGTCAGTATTTATAATGGTCATGTAAAAATAACTAAAGGCACTATGAAAATTTCTGGCGATAAAATTATTATTAAAAATAAAGATGGCAGCCTTTATAAAATACATATCAACGGAACACCCGCTACTTTTTATCAGCTAAATGATCTCGATGAAGTAATAAGCGCAGAAAGTTACATAATGGATTATAAAGCAAAAACAGGATTACTAGAGCTCAAAGAAAAAGCCTTATTACTAAAAAACAAAAATCGCTTCAGTAGTGAGCATATTATTTATAATACCCTTGATGATATTGTAAAAGCGGGTAACCACAATAAATCTGACTCTCAGGAAACTCCGCGAGTTAAAATAACCATTCACCCTGAACCACAAAGCAATTAATCCGCAAAATAATTTAAATTTATGAATATTCTTCGCGCCGAAAACATGGTTAAACGCTTCAGTAAACGCACTGTTGTAAATGATGTATCAATATATGTTAAAAGCGGCGAAGTAGTTGGTTTACTTGGCCCAAATGGCGCAGGAAAAACAACCAGCTTTTATATGATGGTCGGCTTAATTCCTGTTAACGAAGGCATCATTACGTTGAACCAGCAGGATATCACGCGACTACCTATGCACAGTCGCGCTAAAATGGGAATAGGCTATCTACCTCAGGAAGCATCCGTTTTTCGTAAACTAACCGTTTCCGAAAATATTATGTCTATTTTACAGATTCGATCTGAGCTCAATAACAAACAACGCGAACAACTACTACAAAACCTGTTAGATGAATTGCAAATTGAGCATATTCGGGACAGTACCGGTATTAGCTTGTCGGGCGGTGAGCGCCGCCGAGTAGAAATTGCCCGAGCATTAGCAACAGAACCAGAATTTATACTGCTGGACGAACCCTTTGCCGGTGTTGATCCTATCTCTGTATTAGAGATTCAACGGATCATAAAACAATTAACTGAAAAAAATATAGGTGTATTAATTACTGACCATAATGTACGTGAAACCTTAGGTATATGTGAACGAGCCTACATATTGAGCTCCGGAGAGGTCATCGCAGAAGGCAGTCCACAGGTAGTACTGCAAGACCAACAAGTGAAAGATGTTTATCTAGGTCAAAATTTTAGTCTATAAATATAGGTATACTAAAAGTGTTACCAGACAGAACACATGGCAATATTGTCAAACATAAGCAATTAAAGACATGCTGCTTTTGATTAATAAAATTTATGGCACAACTTCTGCATAACACTGAAAATTGAAGTACACTGTAGGAAAACATTAAGAAGTTTTATCTAAAGAATGAAGCAATCCCTACAATTACGCATTGGTCAATCGCTGACTATGACTCCACAGCTGCAACAAGCTATACGCCTGTTGCAATTGTCAACACTGGAGTTACAAACTGAAATCCAGGAAGTACTGGAATCCAACCCTATGCTGGAGATTGAAGAGGAAAGCGCTTCTTCTGACCCCCTCGAAGACAGCAAACAAAAAGTTGATGATACCAATACAGACATAAATGGTAATGACCGGGAAAATGTTGATGGTATAGAGGTTACAGACCTGCAAAGTGATGCTGCTGCACAAGATGTAGACATGAACTCACAGGACATGCCGGATGAACTACCCGTTGATTCTCAGTGGGATGATGTATATGAACCATCCATCACCTCAACAACCTCTTCTGGTGATGATGATAAAGCGCGTGAATTCCTTGAAAACCAGAGTAATAACTCAGAAAAACTCGTCGAGCATCTATTAGACCAGCTTCTGGTTACTACCATGAGTGATATAGATAGAACCATTGCACTAGCGATTATTGATGGGATTGACGAAGATGGTTACCTTCAGGAACCCATAGAAGACATTCATTCTGGCCTTGTCAACGAATTAGAGATTGAACTGGACGAAGTTGAAGCTGTTTTACATTTAATTCAGCATTTCGATCCTCTCGGTGTCGCGGCCCGCGACTTAAAAGAATGTCTGATGCTGCAAATGGAGCAGTTTAATATAGATGAGTACCCGGTACTCAAAAAAGCCAGGCAGATCATAAAGGATCATCTGGATTTACTGGGTAATCATGACTATGCCAAGCTCAAACGATATAATCGTATTAATGATGATGAATTAGCTGATATTATTCGCTTTATACAAGCCCTTAATCCAAAGCCTGGTGGCAATATTAGCCAGTCATCAACTCAGTATGTCGTACCGGATGTGTTTGTCACAAAAGATGAAGGTCGCTGGTGCGTCAGACTAAATGGTGAAACTGCACCAAAATTACGCATTAACCCGACTTATGCATCCTATATACAACGCGGCAAACAAAGTGATGACAACACTTTTATGAAAAATAACATGCAGGAAGCACGCTGGTTTATAAAGAGCCTGCAAAGTCGTAATGAAACACTTATGCGTGTAGCAACTTCTATTGTAGAACACCAGCGCACCTTTCTTGACTACGGTGAAGAAGGCATGAAACCACTGGTATTACGTGAAATAGCAGAAGAACTTGAACTGCATGAATCCACCATTTCCAGAGTGACTACACAAAAATATATGCATACACCCAAGGGTGTATTCGAATTCAAATACTTCTTTTCCAGCCATGTGGGTACCTCAGATGGCGGGGAATGTTCAGCTACGGCCATTCGAGCCATGATTAAAAAGCTGATAGAAGGTGAAGAACCCAGAAAGCCATTAAGTGACAATAAAATTGCCAACTTACTGGTTGATCAGGGAATAAATGTGGCGCGTAGAACTGTGGCTAAATATAGAGAAGCCATGATGATACCACCCTCAAATGAACGTAAACGCCTAGCTTAGGCATGCACTAAGGAGTCCTTATGCAACTCAACTTAACTGGACACCACATAGAGATTACCGATTCACTTCGCAGCTATGTAGATGAAAAAATGGAACGCATTGAGCGCCACTTTGACAAGGTCACAAACACCCACGTGATCCTTACTGTTGAAAGTGTTCGCCACAAGGCAGAAGCAACTATTAATATGCGCGGCAATAATATATTTGCCGAAAGCACAGAAGACAATATGTATGCCGCTATAGATAGTCTGACTGATAAACTTGACCGGCAAGTTAAAAAACATAAGGAAAAAATAACTGACCATCATCAGAAAGAAACGATTCAACCGATGGATCTGGACGAAGAATAACAATGGAAGTCAACCAGCTCATTACACCTGAACGAGTTCAGTGCCTAAGTGGCATTAGCAGCAAGAAACGCGCGCTTGAAACAATCAGCAAACTTCTTGGTTCAGGTGCAGCTGGTGTTGATCCTACCGATATCTTTCATCAGTTAATCGAGCGAGAACGCCTTGGATCTACGGGACTAGGTCATGGCGTTGCTCTGCCACACGGTCGATTAACATCCACAATTCAACAGGATAATTCAGATGACGCACAGTTTGATCAGGCGTTACAGCAAGGCATGACGCTGGGCTGTTTTATAAAACTTGATGAAGGGGTTGATTTTGATAGCCCCGACTCAAAGTCTGCTGATTTATTATTTGGATTACTGGTTCCCGAAAACTGTACGGACGAACACTTACAAATTTTAGCTACACTTGCAAAAATGTTCAGTGATACTCAGTTTTGTGAACAACTTCGTCACTGTCAGACCAACGAAGAACTTTTCAAACAACTATCCGGCTGGTCACAATCACATCAGGCCAATTTCTAAACACAGGTTAAACCCGCATGGTTGAACAATTGACCCCTCAAGATGTATTCCATAATCTGCAAAAAAACATAGACATTAAATGGCTTGCAGGCAAAACACATGCTTCACGCCCCATAAAAAAAGCACTGCACCTTAACCAACAATCCACACTGGTAGGTCACCTGAACCTAATTCACCCTAACAGAATTCAGGTCATTGGCAGAAAAGAATGGCATTACCTTAATAAGCTTAAACAACAATCTAATCGCTCATTAGATGAAATTTTTTCACGACGGACAGCTGCTATCGTTTTTTCAAATGGGCAGTCCGTTCCAGAAGATTTAATTCAACTTGCTAATAAAAAAATGACGCCTCTATTTCAAACTGATTTAGATAGTGGTGATTTTATTGATTCAATACGTTTTTACCTGTCAGATTTACTTGCCGAAAAAATTACCTTACATGGTGTATTTATGGAGGTTATGGGAAGTGGTGTATTAATTACAGGTGAAAGCAGTGTAGGTAAAAGTGAACTTGCGCTTGAATTAATAACTCGTGGACATCGTTTAATTGCCGATGATGCACCCATGTTTACTCGCATTGGTCCTAACTTATTAGATGGCAGTTGTCCTGCTGTATTACAAAATTTTATGGAAGTCAGGGGATTAGGTGTACTTGATATTCGTGCCATGTATGGTGAAAATGCAATTAAACCAAACAAGCATCTCAGACTGGTTATTCACCTGGAACGCATGACCCCCCAAGACCAGCAACAACTAGATAGACTATATGGTTCACGCTCAATTAAAACCATATTAGATGTACCAATAACTGAAATGAAACTACCGGTTGCATCAGGACGGAACTTAGCTGTAATGGTTGAAGCCGCTGTTCGCAACCATATACTGTTAGATAACGGGCACAATGCAAGTGATGAATTTATTTTAAGACAGCAACAGCAAATGAATATTAAAAAACAATAAACCGTAAGTTATAATAAAAACTTAGTAATATTACTAAATTTATTTCCGTTTAGCTTAGAACATAAAAACAAACACAATAAAATATATTTAAAAATGAAATTAATAATAATAAGTGGTCTATCGGGATCTGGAAAAACAGTTGCTCTACATACTTTAGAAGATGAAGGGTTTTATTGTGTCGATAACTTTCCTTTAGGCTTGTTAGCAGATTTCACTGATCATATTAACAATCAGCAAATGCATATTTATGAAGAGATAGCAGTTGGTATAGATGCACGTAGTGGCGCGAATGACCTGAAGCGTTTCAATCAAATAATTCAATCAATTAAAGACAAAAAAATTGAAATTGAAGTTATTTATTTTCAGGCTGAAATTAATGAATTAATTAAACGCTTCAGCGATACCCGTCGTCGCCACCCTTTAACACGAAAAGGCATACCACTTGCTGAAGCAATTGATATCGAGCGCAATTTACTCTTGCCAATTTCTCAGGATGCAGACCTTTGCCTTGATACCAGTCACACTAACGTGCACCAACTTCGTGCATTAGTAAAAGATCGCATTATCTCTCGGCCAAACCAGGAATTATCAATTCTTATCCAGTCATTTGGCTTTAAACACAACACACCTACAGACTCTGACTTTGTATTTGATGTGCGCTGCCTTCCAAATCCGCACTGGGAGCCAGCACTTCGCCCTCTCACCGGTCAAGACCCGGAAGTTCAAGAGTTTTTTAAAAAACAGGATGATGTTATTGATATGTACAGTCACATTCGAAATTTTATGGAGCACTGGATACCCAAATTTGCAGATCAAAGCCGCTACTATTTAACCATATCAATTGGTTGCACCGGAGGTCAACATCGTTCCGTTTATATTGCAGAACAATTAAATGAATATTTTCGTAATAAATATTCTGGTGTATCTTTACGTCATAGAGAAATGGAATAATTTGTAAAACTGAAAATAGAATATATTATTTTATAAAAACAGAAATATTAATTTAAGAACGAATGAAATCATGAGCGTTGGATTATTACTTATAACTCACAATAACATTGCAACAAGTTTATTGGAAACTGCCAGGCAAATGCTCGACACTTGTCCACTAGCGACACGAGCACTAGAAGTTCCGCTGGATTTTCCGGTGGCAGATGTTATGGCACAGGCTAAAGAGCATATAAATACTCTAGATACAGGTAATGGCGTACTAATTTTAACAGATATTTACGGTGCTACTCCTGCCAATATAGGAAAACAACTTTGCAATGATTTTAACTGTACACTGGTTGCCGGCATTAACTTACCCATGCTGGTCCGCATACTAAACTACCCGCAACTTAATATGACAAATATGGCATTAAAAGCAGTTAGCGGTGGTCATGACGGAATTTTACTATGCGAATGCCAGGAAGCCGAAAAATAACATGCAGCAGATAAACAAAAATATTGAAATTATAAATAAACTGGGAATGCATGCGAGAGCTGCTGCAAAATTTGTTAAAATTGCATCTGGCTTTAGCAGCCACGTTGACGTAGAAAAAAATGGTCAGCGCATTAATGGTAAAAGTATTATGGGTGTTATGATGTTAGCTGCAGGTAAAGGCAGCTTGATAACACTGCATATTGACGGCGAAGATGCTGATGACTGTATGCATGCCCTCGAGAACTTAATTAACAACCGATTCGATGAGGACGAATAATTAAATGAACACTGAACTTCAGGGCATTGGTGTTTCAAAAGGAATTTGCATAGGTCCGGCTTATGTATACTACCGTGAGCTGCCTGAAGTTTTAGAGTATTCAATTTCTAAATATGCGGCAGATGATGAAGTAAAACGATTTGAAGATGCGAGAGTTGAAGCTCAACTTCAGTTAAACAATATTAAAAACACGCTTTCAGCTGACACGCCACACGATATAACTTTATTTATCGACACCCATTTACTTATGCTTGATGACCCTGTCTTATATGAAGACACCGTCAGCCATATTCGTGCACGATTATGTAATGCAGAATGGGCGTTGCAGGTGCAGGTTGAGAGAATAGTTAAAATATTCGACGACATGGACGATCCTTATTTAAAAACACGTAAGGATGACATTATTCATGTGACAGAGCGTATTCAGCGTTGTTTGATGAATAAGCCCGGATTTAATCACAGCGAAGATAAACTCGATTCTGAAAAAATAGGCACCCGCTTAAAAGACAGAATTATTGTGGCCGACGATTTAACGCCTGCAGATACATTGTTAATGCAGCATCATAAAATCGCCGGTTTCATAACCGAGTATGGCGGTCCTTTGTCACATACTGCAATACTTGCACGAAACCTGGGCATACCAGCTATCGTAGGCGTGCATAATGCCAAACATCTGATACAGGCTAATGATCAAATCGTTCTGGATGGCGGCACCGGAAAAATTCATATTGCGCCTGCAAAAAAAGATGTTGCTCATTTTAAAAGTTTAATACGCGATGAAAACAAACGTCGTAAACTTTTATTTGATTTAAAAAACAAGCCTGCAAAAACACAAGACGGTTTAAAAGTTAACTTACATGGCAATATTGATCGCCCTGCTGATGTTCGTGCATTACGTCAGTTTGATCATACAGGTGTTGGTTTATATCGAACTGAAATGTTATTTCTTGAACATAATGGTATGCCGAGTGAAGAAGAACAGTTTGAAACATACCGACGTGCTTTACGCTCCCTTAAAGGACACCCTCTTACAATTCGAACAACAGACCTGGGTGCTGACAAGGAACTTGCTGAGACAACCCAACACGGACCACTAGTACATAACCCGGCATTAGGATTACGTGCAATCAGGCGCTGCCTGAAAGATCCGTCGATGTTTTTACCTCAGATCAAAGCAATATTGCGCACAGCTGGTTATGGACCTGCATGCATGATGATTCCTATGATCAGCTGTATATCAGAATTAGAGCAGGCACTTGAATTAATAGAACAGGCGAAATCAGAGTTAAAATCACGCAAAGTAAGATTTGACCACAACATTAAAATTGGTGCCATGATTGAAGTTCCGTCTGCTGCACTGGTAGCAGATAGCCTGGCAAGTAAACTGGATTTTTTATCTATCGGCACGAATGATTTAATTCAATACACTCTCGCTTTTGACCGTATTGACGATGAGGTTAGCTATCTTTACAACCCATTACACCCTGCCGTTTTGAAACTAATTCAAATGACACTAAACGCAGGTGAGACTCAGGGCATACGTGTTTCCATGTGTGGAGAAATGGCTTCTGATACACAATACACTCGCTTATTATTAGGCATGGGCTTGCAATGCTTCAGTGTACAGGCAAATAGTTTATTAGATATAAAGCACATTATAAACGGCAGTGAAATTGCTAAGCTTCGGCCACTGTCTGAAGAGATTCTCAACTTAACTGACCCTACTGAAATAAGTATTGCTGTTGATGAATTAAATCGACAATTCACCTAAAAGATTATTAAAACACTAAGTCCGTTGTGCATGCCAAAACAGGTTATCTTCACAAAGTGTACTTTTTAATTTTAACTTACGACTTACGACTATGTTTATAAGCAATACTTCGTTAAACTGCCAACTATAAATAAAAACCATGCACCGGGCTGAATAAACATGGTAGACAGCGTAGATACCTCTGAAAAAACCGAACAGCAATTACAGGCTTTGTCTGTTGCACTCGAATCAGGCACCTTTCACCACGCACAAGGTATGCTTAATGCCCTTCACCCTGCCGAAATTGCTCACCTACTTGAGTCTCTTCCCTCTCATGAACGACTCGTTATATGGCCACTGGTTTCTAAAGACTTAGAAGCGGAAGTACTCATAAATGTAGGTGATGAAATTCGTAATGGTCTTATTAAAGACATGTCACCACAGCAACTGGTTGAAGTTGCTGAAGACCTTGAAGTGGATGATTCTGCCGACTTTGTACAGTCATTACCCGATACAGTAATCGATCAGGTATTACATTCCCTCGATAGTCAACACCGAAAACTGCTCGAATCAGTCCTCTCTTTCCCGGAAGATAGCGCTGGCGGCTTGATGAACACCGATACAATCACGGTGCGACCCGAAGTAACACTGGATGTAGTTTTACGCTATTTACGTTTATTAGGCGAGATCCCAAAACCAACAGATCACCTGATTGTTGTCGATCGAGAAAATCATTATCTTGGCATCCTGCCTTTATCACAACTACTTATAAATGAACCCAATAATACGGTTGAAGATATTATGGATGACAAAATTGCTGCCATCCCTTCTGATATGGAAGATAACGATGTTGCAATACTCTTCGAAGACCTTGATCTGATTTCCGCACCTGTAGTTGATGGCAACAACATGTTACTGGGGCGCATCACTGTCGATGACGTTGTTGACGTAATTCGTGATGAAGCTGACCACTCGGTATTGAGTATGGCAGGTTTAAATGATGAAGAAGATCTATTTGCACCGGTTTTATCAAGCTCACGACGTCGAACTATCTGGCTAGGTATCAACTTACTCACTGCTTTTCTTGCATCTTGGGTCGTCAGTAATTTTGAAACCACGCTGGAAAAAGTAGTCACCGTTGCCATTTTAATGAACGTCGTTGCCAGTATGGGAGGAATTGCCGGTAGTCAGACCATTACTCTGGTTATACGCAGTATGGCACTAGGTCAATTCAGTCGCAGTAACCGCTTATGGGTATTTAATAAAGAAGTCATGGTCGCCTTATTTAATGGAGCCATCTGGGCTGTTGTTGTCGCACTTATTGCCACTTTATGGTTTAACGACTATTCAGTTGGTCTGGTAATTGCGGCCGCGCTTATGATTAACTTAATTTTTGCAGCGGCATCAGGCGTCGCTATACCTGTAATTTTAAAGAAATTTCATATAGATCCGGCAATTGCAGGCAGTGTAATATTAACGACCATCACAGATATAGTAGGTTTACTCGCATTTCTAGGCCTGGCCACACTTTTCCTTCTCTAGATCAATCTGTCAATGTGATATAACATGATACAAGCTGGTAGACCCTGCAGCACATTACATCCATAAATGCTTATGCGAAACAATATGAAATAGAAGATATTTTTGGTTATAATCCCCAACTCCTTATACAAAGCAATCTTGATCATATGAAATTTATTGAAACCCGCGGTAACGATGGACAACGTCCAACTCATGTTAATTTTTCTGAAGCTATTCTCGGGCCAATTTCATCATTTGGTGGTATATATTCGCCAGAGTCTTTACCTGATTTAGGGAAAAATTTCCTACAAGACCATCTTAATACTGATTACAAAACTCTGGCCCGCGATTTACTTGCTGCGTTTGAAATTGATATTGAGCAGGATGTCATTGAAAAAGCGCTAAATTCATACGATGAATTTGATGACAGTAGCAACCCGGTTCCCGTCAATAAGGTTAATGATGACCTATATGTAAGTGAGTTATATCACGGCCCCACCCGGGCATTTAAAGATATGGCGCTACAGCCATTTGGAATAGTGTTATCTGCATTAGCTCAAAAACGAAATGACAATTACCTGATACTTGCAGCAACATCAGGTGATACAGGTCCTGCCGCATTAGAAACCTTTAAAAATCGCGAGAATGTTCAGGTTGCCTGTTTATACCCTGATGGCGGCACATCTGATGTACAACGACTGCAAATGGTAACCGAAGACGCTAAAAACCTTAAAGTTATCGGCATACATGGCGATTTTGATGATGCCCAACGTGCGCTCAAACAATTACTTGGGTCGGCAACATTTAAACAAAAATTACAGGAAAAAAATATTCACCTGTCTGCAGCAAATTCAGTTAACTTTGGTCGTATTATCTTCCAGACTATATACCATATTCATTCATATCTTGAACTGGTACGCCAAAAAGCAATCACATTAGGTGAGTCAGTTTACCTTAATGTTCCAAGTGGAAATTTTGGTAATGCATTAGGTGGTTACTATGCTATGAAAATGGGCTTACCTGTAGAAAAAATATTAATCGCTTCAAATAACAACAATGTATTAACGCAATTAATAAAAACCGGTTCCTATGACCTGCGAAATAAATCAGTTATCGCCACAACTTCACCCGCTATGGATATTTTAAAATCATCTAATATTGAACGCATCTTATTTGATTTGTTTGGTAAAGAACGCACTAAAGAACTCATGCAAAAATTAGATGATGAAGATCATTACCAACTAACTGATGGTGAACTTAATACAATACAAGACATTTTTATGGCCGATTATTGCAACGATGATGAAGGTAAGAAATATATCAAAGATGCATTTTCTAAAGGTTATTTAATGGATCCGCACACTGCCACATGCTTTAAAGCTTATGATACTTGTCGCGACAAGCCATTAAAAACAATTGTATATTCTACCGCTGAATGGACCAAGTTTTCTCCGGTAATTGCTAATGCATTAACAGGGGAAGTAGATATGCACGACCTTGATGCATTAAACTCAATTTCTGAAGAAGCTAAGATTGAAATACCGCAGGTAATCAGCGAATTATTTGAAAAAGAAATTGCGCAAAAAACCGTTATTGATAAAGAAAACATAGAATCAGAAATTCTGTCTTTTCTTTAAGTTTTTAAACGCATGGGCGAATAATCAGCCCATGCGTTTAAAAACTACTGAACAAAAACACCGTTCAACAATCCTGACATCAGAGCAACTATAAAATAAATGGCTACAATAACGCCAGCAGCATTCTCTGATGCAACGATTCAAGCTCATCAAGCAAAGGTAAAACTGCATTTTTATTATTATTATTCAGATGCGTTTTTATCATAACGGCCAGGTCAGTTATCAACATAAACCCATAATTCCCGCCTGTTGATTTAATATCATGCAGTAGCATTTCAAACAGCTTGAAGTCCGCATTTTCGAATGCCACTTTAAGATCACTAACCATGCCTGGATATTTATATATATACTTTCTAATTAAACCCTGTAACTCAGGCTCATTTTCTAACAAACTTGATCTAAGTGGAATAGTTTCATCTTGTGATGTCTGCAAGTATTGCAACAGGATTGCATTAAAACGTTTCCTATCTAGTGGTTTAGTTAAGAAATCATCACATCCTTCTCCAGTAATATTTTCAGATATATCGAGAAACGCATTCGCAGTAAGCGCGACAATGGGCGTTTTATATCTCTCTGATTTCAAAACCCTAATAGCCTCTGCGCCACCCATCACAGGCATATTCATATCCATTAAAACTAAGTCATAGCAATTATCTAAAGCCATCCTTACAGCTTGCTCTCCATTATTTGCCACATCTACTTGCGCACCTGCCGTTCTTATATATAGAGAAACCAACTCCTGATTATCAATATTATCCTCTGCGAGTAAAACTCTTCCTGTCACAACATTGCTATATAACTGAGTTGATTCTATGTGATTTTCAAATTCTTCCCTTAATAAGTCATCAATTTTCTTTGTATATTTTTCACTGGTATTCAGCTCAAAATCTGAGATATCTACATTTTTGAGTACGAGTTGTTCAGATTGAATTTTTGAAATTTCAAGAATCTTATTTATAAGTAACTGAAGATGCCGGCTACTACGAATGATAGTTTTAACTGAATTAATACGATCATCTTCAGACTGCTTATTATGCAATAACAACTCGGCGTAACCCTGAACGGCTGTTAACTGAGTACGGATTTCATGGCTTGCATTCGCCAGAAAAGCATTTATCGATTTTTCTGATTCTAATTCCATTAAGATCTTGATCTTAACCAGACTAAAAGCTCATCTTCAGGTACCGGCCGGCTTATATAATAACCTTGTGCAACATCACACCCCAGGCCACGTAATTGCTCAAGCGTTTCTTCATCTTCAACACCTTCTGCAACTACTTTCATATTAAGCTCATGCCCTAACATAATACAGGTTTTTACAATTGCCCGCGCTTCGTCATCTACTGATATTTTACCAACAAAACTTTGATCAACTTTCAATTCCGTAAACGGTACCTTATGCAGTTGTGACAATGATGAATAACCCGTACCGAAATCATCAATGGATAATTGAAGCCCCTTTAGTCTGAGGCGTGTCAAAATATCTAAAGAAGTGACCAGCTCTCCCATTAATGCGCTTTCAGTTACTTCTAATATTAACCGTGTAGGGTCAAGCTTATTATCTTCCAACAATTTACTCAGTTGTTCAGGCAAAGCCAGACTAGTAATATTTTCTGCAGAAATATTCACTGAAACCGTAATCGTTAGCCCCTTTGATAACCATTCTTTTTCCTGGTTAACAACCGATTTAATAACCCACTGCGTTAATAAACCGATTAAGTCATTTTTTTCCGCAATTTCAATAAAACTATTTGGATATATTAATCCATGCACAGGATGCTGCCATCGAACAAGCGCTTCAACTCCCGTAGGCATACCAGTTGCTACGGCAATCTGCGGCTGAAAGTGCATAACTAGTTCGTCATTTTTTATCGCAAGCTCAATTTCCTCAGGACTTATATTTACAATGCTTGTATTAGCAATCTGACTATTATCAGATAATGTACGACTCATATATTGTTTTAAAAGCGATCTCACGACATCTAGCGGTAAAGGCTTACCCAGTGACGCTATCAACTCCAGCTTATGGGCTTCACATAATTTCTCTGCTGAATGTAAAACACCCGCATCATGCCCACTTACCAATATCAATGCAGGTGGATTTTCCATACCAGCTAACCGACGCATAACTTCAATTCCATCCATCTCTGGCATATTTAAATCAAGAATCAAAACAGATCCAGTTGCAAATATTTTTACCTGTTCAAAAAAATTACTCGCCTGAGTAAAACCTTCTGTTTCCAGACCAATCAAGCCAATTACTTCAGAAAGCAACTCAACCATTTCAGCTTCATCATCAATCAAATAAACCGTATTTTGTAATGTCATAATACTATTCAGCCTCTCTGAGCATAGCCCTTATTTGTTTCGCTAACTCTTGTCGACTATAAGGCTTACTCAGTAAATTACTTGCAAACTTAGCCTGCCCGTTCCTGGCTACAGCCTTCTGAGTATAACCAGACGTTAATAATATTTTTAGCTGTGGGTACAAATCTGCAGCCTGTTCTGCCAGTTCATAACCATTAATTCCACCCGGCATAACAACATCACTAAATAATAAATTTATATCAGGGTTCTCTTCTAACACCTGCAATGCCTTTTTGCCGTTTTTACTTACCAATACTTTATACCCTAAATATTCAAGGGTATCCTGTGCTAATTCACGCAAGCCTTCTTCATCATCTACAACTAATACGGTTTCATTTCCCTGTAGTACATATTCATTATTATCTTCACTAATTTCTGATGCTAATTCAGCTGCTCTATAATCCCTGGGAAAATAAATTCTAAATGTCGTGCCTATTCCTATTTCTGAATAAACTTTAATATGCCCTTTGGAGCGCTCAACAAAGCCAAACACCATCGCCAAGCCCAGGCCTGTACCACTACCCTCGGCTTTCGTTGTATAAAAAGGCTCAAAAATACGTTCTTGTTGCTGTTGTGACATCCCTTTGCCATTGTCACTAATAATAAGCTGAACATAATCTCCCTGCTTAACTTCAGGGTTATGAGAACAATACTTTTCATCTAAATGGCAATTAGTACTTTCAATAGTCAGATGTCCACATCGATCCATCGCATCTCTTGCATTTATAACAATATTTAAAACCGCGTCCTGGAAATCACCTGGATCAATCTTTGTCGTCCATAGAGCATCACCAAACTGGTATGCCACTTCTATTTCAGGTGTTATTGAGTGAACAATTAAACTTTTCATTTCATTGAGCTGGTCATTGATATTGGTCGCGCTGAGCTGGTCTGATTTTCTACGCGAAAAAGACAATAACTGCCTGGTTAAATTAACAGCCCTTTCAGCAGATTTCTTAATGGGCTCGAGTCTTTTAGTTATTTTTTCGTCCTGTATATCCTGTAACTCTAGCAACTCGACATTACCTAATATAATCCCCATTATGTTATTAAAGTCATGAGCAATTCCACCTGTCAA
>Ga0316204_10005673_pt1 | contig 20232 bp, 22 predicted proteins | sample 6monrhotite_MG_2_FD_205661 | JGI IMG/M metagenome (GOLD analysis project Ga0316204, IMG submission 205661) | Microbial mat bacterial communities from mineral coupon in-situ incubated in ocean water Damariscotta River, Maine, United States -... | ecosystem: Environmental > Aquatic > Marine >...
AACTTGGGCGGGCTGCGGTATATCTAAAAAAGGTTTTATGAGTGATATGGCAAAAGCCTATGAGAAAAAGACAGGCATTAAAATAAATTTGTCGGGTGGTGGCGCTACGAAAGGATTGCGAAAAGTTGCATCAGGTAAAATTAATTTAGGTGGTAGTTGCCGATTGCCACTTATATTTAGAGATAAAGATGGGACGTCCAAAGTTATAGGGATAGAAAATAACTTGCATGTCATTCCTGTTGGTTGGGATGCATTAGTCGCGATAGTTCATAAACAGAATAACTTAATAGACAATATTACCACTGATCAATTGCAAAAAATTCTTACAGGTAAAATTACGAATTGGAACCAACTGGGCGCAAAGATTAATAAGCCTATAAATGTTTATGTCCGTAAAGGTAAAATTTCTGGTGTTGGTCTAACATTAAGACAGCAACTTTTTAATAATGTAGACCAAAAATTTGCTTCTACTGCAATCGTTCTGAAATCATCAGGGAAGATTGAAAAAGCTTTGGAGAAAGATAAGTTTGGAATAGCTGTCAGTGGTATTAGTAGTAGTCGTCATCGTAAGTTAAAAATGTTAAAACTAGATGCAATAGAGCCAACGATGGAAAATCTTAAGAAATCTAAATACAGTCTGTATAGAATATTGTTTTTGGTTGCCCCTAAAGACTATAAAAAAGATCCAGATTTGAAAGCTTTCGTTGATTTTGCTCTATCAATACAAGGTCAAAAAGTAATTAAAAAGGCAGGAACGTTACCATATAGACTTGGTTTAGGCTTGTTACGTACAGCAACAAGTTTTTCATATTTGCAATCTATGGATGTGGTTGATAGAGAAGGGATCTACTCTTTGGGCGGCCATTAAGCACGTTGATAAATACCGATTTATTTAATGACTCAGAGACTTCTGTAGTCTCTGAGTCATATGCAATTGTATATGCTCCTCGGAAAAACAGAAAACGGTTTCCCGTGAACTGCGTGACTCTTGTTGATGATTTAGAACAAGCTTTAGCACGACAAGATGATCTTAATAATCTACATTCAGCAAAAGTTATCGGTCCTTCACGGTCTTCCGAGGGATTGATGCTGTATTATCTTGTTGAGTGGCTAGTTTAAAATAAGTAAAATATTATTTGTTAGGTTTACTTCTGAAGTACTCTTTATTATCGTAAAAATCAGGCGACTCATTTCTTATATCCCATCCGGGTACTCCTAGTATAGGAAAGGGCTGTAAAATTTTTGTATTAATTTCATTTACCTCTGAGAAGTAACGCGCAGCTAGTTTATCAATATGATTGTTCTGTGCTTGATGATTTAAAGTAAAAAATTCATGGTCAACAGTTAATAAAATGCTATGTGCTGTCATGCCAATATAAGGATTAAGGGTTTTTTCAAACATGGCATGACCAAAAACCAAGCATTTTATTTCACGTTCAAAAGCAGTTCTGTGTGTTATAAATAATTCTTTCCATGAAAAATTTTTTATCAGATTAATGAGTTTTTTATTAGAGCAGATAATAATAGCGCCACATTCATCGAATAAGGTTAATGAATTTTCAACTAATGAACGTTGATTAGAGGCTGTTGAGTTTTTTCGACTAATCAATGCCGTTGCGTGTAATTTATTGATAATTTTTTTTGTTATGGGGAAACTAGACCAAACCATTACCTGAAAAAAATCATGCCAGTTATGTAATCTGGTTTGTATTTCTCCTGTTTTGTATATACGTACTTCATACTCATCATTTATTGTTTCAGGCTTTCCTGCCTGATGGATAAAGTTCAGTTCGCTTCCATATAATGACTTTATATTGCTATGTTTTTTTTGAAGTAACTGATTGTAGTCAGAGAGGTCTGGCCATTCGTAAAAATGATTGAATGTTTTGGCTTGTAGACTTATGGGGTCAAAAATAGGAGATTGTTTATAAAAATGAGGGGCCCAATCGTTGCTCTGTTGTATTGCTATGGTCAAAGTAGGTTTTAAGTTTATCTTACAATTTTTGTAAATTTAGAACCTTCAAGAGTTAAATTATACATAAGGCCTTTATTGCCAAAAATAAAACCAACGATTGGTTTGTTATGAGAAGTTGAGTCAATAGCTTTGCCTGCACCTAATTCAGCAAGGGCAACAGACCCATCTACACCAGCTTCCCAGCCATCACTTTTGCGAAACTTCTTTAAGGCACCTGAGTCTAAGAAAACAATGATAACGCTTTTAAGTTGGGCGCCAATCTGGAAGCCGATTGATGCAGCTGCAGTATTGTAATATTCAACAGTACGGCCTTTTATGAGTAAAGCACCTTCGCCATATTCTCCACCGATGCCAAATCCTGCCTTGATTACCTCAGGAAAGACTAATACGCCTTTTGAGTTGTTTAGAAAACTGTTAGCACCACCTACAGTTTTTTTAAACTTTTTCAAGGTTTCTTTTACCTTGATATTAATTTCTTGTTTACTATCAGCTGCTACCGTTCCGACTGATAACAGACATAAGCTTAACAGTGAAATAGATAGAATATTTCTGATCGTTAATATCATTTATTTACCTTAATATTTTATTAGCCGGCAAGACCATATTTTAACTGATCAAACTTTGCCTTTAACATGCGATCCTTGGCAATAAGACAGTGCAGTGCCTTGATAGTTTCATTATCAGCCTTACTGAATTTAATGACCATGCCGTCATTAGTTTTACGTATAAATTTACCTAAAATTCTTGGCTGCTTGAGACGATATTTGTTTAATTGATTAATCCTGATTTCTAACACCCTATGTTTAGGAAAAGAGTGTTCATTGGTTTGAAGTGCGGCACCACCAAGTGATAAATCTAGTGTCTGACATTTTAGAATGTCTTCACCATCTGGGCGCCACATTCTAATCTCAACATCAAGAGACATTGGGTCTCTTTTCCATGCTCTTTGTTCCATTTTAGACTCCTGAATCCATATTACCTGTTTATAATAAATTTATTATTATGATTCTAGTGTTATTTATACATCATTTTATAAAGAAAATGTATCCTCATTTTTATCATAATAAGCAATCACTTATATAGAGTTAATGATAAGTTTGTTTAAGCCATAGAGGTATTTTTACAGTGAAATATCGAAATAATGAAAAAATTCATATATTTCAATATAAATCATATACTTAACGTTCATGCTATAATATGATGAATACATGTCTAAGAAATCTACCAGTTTGTTCTCATTGATATTTGTTTCTTTGACGCAAATGTCCCCAGTCCTCAATCGCTATTTATGGAAGAAATGGTATAACTTTATAGCGAAACATGATTCTAACAATCTACTGACTGCAATGAATTATGGTTATATTGACGATAATGTCAGCACTGATCCATTATCTTCTCCACAATTGAAGCTTTATGAGCATGTTATAGATAAAGTGTTGCTACATGACAAAAAAGTTCTTGAGGTGGGTTCAGGGAGAGGCGCAGGAGCATTATATCTGACGACTAAGTTTAACCCTTTAGCTTACATCGCATTAGACATGGCTTTTATTGCAAGTAAAAAGGCTGATGAATTAACAGAGAACCCTTGTTTACATGCAGTTTCGGGTGATGCACTGGCTATCCCAGTTAAGCAATCTTCTATTGATGTGATTATAAATATTGAGTCCTCGCATTGTTATTCTAACTTAGAGAAATTTATTGAAGAAGTATCACGTTCATTAAATCAGGGCGGTATCTTTTGTTATTGCGACCTGATGCCAGTTAAAAACAAAGACCGTTTACTTGGTTATTTTGAAAAACATAGTTTAAAAGTTAAGAAAATAAATAATATTACACAGCAAGTATTGAGGTCTTTAGCTTATGATTCAGGGCAACACAGTGAACTCATAAATAAACATGTGCCTTGGTATTTGAAAAAAACAGTTTCAGAGTTTGCCGGAATCAAGGGTACTGCAGTTTATAATTTATTTGATTCTGGTAAGTTTGTTTATTACAGCTTTCAAGTAGAGAAAATATAATGGTGGGTGAGTAATGCAAAAAATGACAAATTCAGTCGATCAGAAAAATGCATTGCCCGGGCGTGATGCAGCGATGAAAATAAATGAGAAACATGCTGTTCTCGAAACAACAATGAAAGAACCCTTTCAAAATAATCATAAAACTATTATTTTAGGTTTGGGTTGTTTTTGGGGCGCTGAGCGTTTATTTTGGCAATGTGATGGTGTTATTACAACAGCCGTAGGTTATGCAGGGGGCTTCACACCAAACCCGACATACGAGGAGGTCTGCAGTGGCTTGACTGGGCATACAGAGGTTGTATTGATCGTCTATGATCCACTTATAATAAGTTTAAACAACTTACTTGTGATTTTTTGGCAATCACACAATCCATCACAAGGGATGCGTCAGGGTAACGATATTGGAACACAGTATCGTTCTGCTATATATGTAAACAATGAAGATGATTATGAAGTGGTAGTTACAAGCAAAGTGAAGTATGAGCAAAAATTAGCAAAAAATGGACATCCTTCCATTACAACAGAAATAAAAATATTAGATAAATTATATTATGCAGAAGATTATCATCAGCAATATTTATTTAAAAACCCAAATGGATACTGTGGCTTGAGTGGCACAGGTGTTGATTACTAGAATGGACAGTAGTAGAAGTGGAAAAAAATCAATATAAAATAATTAAATTCAATGATTTCACAGAAGTGAATAATAGTATTTATGAAAAATATACCAGATTAAATAAATCAAAAATTAAGCATAAGAGTCATTTATTTGATGGCCGGTATGAAAACATATATATAAAAAATAAAGCTTTACCCGAGATAGACAAAATAATAATAAAGATTAAAAATGAAATCGCACAATATTTAAATAAAAATGAAGATGAATTAAAGATTGGGTTTTGGTTTAATGCAATGTCTCCAGGTGATCGAACGAGTTTACATTGCCACGATGACTTTGATGAAATCCTGTCGGGAGTTTATTATATTAGAGTCCCTCAAAATTCAGGCAATCTTATTTTGAAGATGGACAATGATGTTGAAATTATCCCTGAAGAAGGGGTGACTGTATTGTTTTCTCCAGCTCTTGATCATCAAGTATTAACTAATGAAAGTGAACAGGTGAGATTATCAATCGGGTTTAATGTGACTACCTTTGATAGTGAGGAAATTTAACTACCCTCTCGAAACATTAGTTAAATTACATGCCAATACATATTCGTCATTAATGTTTTCAATTCGGATAATATCACCTGAGGCGATTATCTCAGGTATTATTTTCTGACTACCTGGTTTCACGTGAATAAATATTTTTTTTGCCGACTCAGGGTTATCGGTTGTAATAAGGCACATGCCTGTTGCAGATAAGTTCTGCATTTTTCCGACTTTCCAAGGCTTGTTTTCATCATGTCGATATAACACAGGACATTGCATATCTGACCGAGGAAAGGTTCTTTTATCATTATTATTCATAACTGTATTCTATGCTGTCTAGCATTAATTTAAAACAAGTAAAATCAGTTACATAGCTTGTAAAAAGGGTGGTACTTGTCTACTATTAAACATAAATGAGCATTTAATTGAGAAAAAACCATGACTTACGCCATTGTTATAACAGGTGAAATAAATCCTGACTTCACACAGGAGCAAGTAATTAATAACTTGGCTGCGTTATTCAAGAAGGAAGCCTCGTTTGTTGAAAAGTTCTTTTGTGGAAAGCCCGTCGTTATTCGGCGTAATCTTGACATGCAAAATGCTCAAAAATATCAAGTGGCTATAAGTAAAGCTGGATGTAATGCCAAAGTTATTGAAGAAGATTCCGCTTCTCATGCCCCTGCAGAGGCTGTGAAGACAAATAAAACTATGAACACCGCTAATGATTTCACAGTGGCCAAGGCAGGTGAAACTATCATTCAATATGAAATGCCTGAAGAGCCGAATATTGATATATCCAGTTTATCAATGTCGGATCCAGGGGAACAAATAGTGAATCATGTAGAAGTTCCAGAGGCAAATATCGATATCAGTAATATAGATTTGTCGCCAAGTGGATCTGTTCTAACAGAAAAGAATATTATTGAAGATCCCAATATTGACATATCGAACCTGTCAATGGCTCATGCTGGTTCAGAGATTATAGATACTGATAAATAGAATCATTTACTATATAATGCTCGACTTTAAATAATATTCATTCGCCTCTTAAATATCTCCGCGAAATGAATCAATCGGGGAACTTCCTTTTGTATTCTGACGTAAAAACCAAACTAGCTGATTTGGTAGAAAAAAATCTAGTTCAATGCCTAAGTGATAGTCTGGTAGGTATCGAAAAGGAAAGTTTAAGGGTTAATAGTGATGCGAATATTGCCCAAACGCCACACCCAATTGTTTTAGGTTCTGCTTTAACAAATCCAATTATTACGACAGATTACTCAGAAGCATTAATTGAATTTATTACACCGCCATTAAATTCGATTAATAACTCTTTGCAATACATAGAAGACCTACATAAATTTGTCTACAAACGTCTCGATAATGAAATGTTCTGGGCTACTAGTATGCCTTGTGTTGTCAAAGGTGAGTCTAATATACCTGTGGCTCAATATGGCACGTCAAATTTAGGGAAAATGAAAACAATATATCGCGAAGGGCTTGGGCGCAGATATGGAAAAACCATGCAAATTATTGCAGGCGTGCATTTTAATTATTCTTTTTCGGATGAATTATGGGATGGACTATATGAGTATTCAGAAAAAATAATTGATAAACAATCTTATATTAATGAACAATATTTTTCGTTAATACGTAATTTGTTACGTGTAGGATGGTTGATACCTTACTTATTTGGCGCATCTCCCGCCGCATGCAAATCATTCTTTGGTAATGCTGAGCCTGAGCTAGAGTCATTTGACGAAAATACTTACTATAAGCCTTACGCAACTTCTTTAAGAATGAGTGATATCGGTTATCAAAATAATAAAGAAAATGAAAAAGGCATTAAGGCAAGTTATAACAATATTAATGAATATGTAAAAAACTTACAAGCTGCAATCAAAACCCCTTGTCCTGAATATGAAAAGATAGGTGTAAAAGTAGGCGATGAATACCGCCAATTAAATGCCAACATACTACAAATTGAGAATGAGTATTATAGTACGGTCAGGCCTAAGCAGATTACAAAAGAAAATGAGAAATCAATTGATGCATTGCAAAAGCGTGGTGTTAAATATATTGAATTACGATCCATAGATATAAATGCATTTGATCCATTTGGTGTTAATCAAGAGCAGCTACATTTTCTTGAGGTATTAATGCTTTTCTGTTTATTAACAGATAGCCCGGATATTGATACGAAAGAAAATAAAGATATTGATGAGAATGAAATGATCAGTGCATTATATGGAAGGAAAAAAAGTGTAGAACTGACAAAAAATGGTGAAAAAATTTCACTGAACTCATGGGCAAAAGAAATATTTGAAGCTTTATTACCTATCAGTAAAATACTCGATCAAGTAAATAATTCAGAATCATATACCTTATCAGTCAACAATTTATTTGCTATCGTAGACGACCCTGATTTATCTCCATCAGCAAGAATGTTAACAAATATGGAAGAAAAGGGTGAAGGGTTTCATTATTTCGCTAAAAGAATGTCTATTCAACATAATAATTATTTTCAACAATTAGTATTATCAAAAGATAAAAATGATGATTTTGAACGTATTGTAAGTGAATCAATTAAACGTCAAGTTGAGATTGAATCGAAACAAAATACTCCATTTGATGAGTTTCTTAGTTCTTATTTTGAAGATTAATACTTACTATGAAGCCAAGGAAAAAGACCATCTTGAGGTAAACGCTCTATCGTAAACGCTTACAGGGTCAGCGCCATATGCACCCATTGGTAGGCTATATGTAATATCAAGTTGTCTGCCATCTTTTGTGTATTCTTTTTTCATTAAATCAATTGTTTTATTTTTTTTGTATGGATTTTTTTCTTCATCCAGTAATAATATAACTTTTGGTCTTAATCTTCTTTCAGGGTTTTGTTCTAATACCATTGCCGTCTCTGCTGTACTTAATTCTACAAGTGTTCCTGCTGGGTAAATGCCAACAGCTTGTATAAACTCTTCAACCAGGTCTTTTTGGAATTCCAGATTAATCATTCTATATAACTGTGCAATTCCATCAGTGGGGCTTAATCCAAATTCGCCGTTCCGAGGATAAGTAATTTCATCATAATACGAAGCAATACCAGCGATTTTGGCAAGATAAGGAATCTCATCTCCAACTTGGTTTCTTGGGTAACCAGACCCATCATTACGTTCATGCATGCTTGCTATAACACTTAATACCTGAGTGTTTTCCTCACCTGAGGACTTTAGCATGTCAAGTGCATAGCTGACGTGCATTTGATATTTCTGAGTTTCTTCATAAGAACGTAAAAAACTATCTTTAGATAAAAGATCATCTGAAAGCCGAGTTTTACCTACCTCGGATAACATAATGCCCATAGCTAGGTTGTTTAATGCTTCAATGGATAGACCCATATGACGACCCAGTGCAATGGCCCATATTGTTGTCCGAACAGTATGCCCGTAGAGGTGTGTATCTTTATCTTTTATCTTTGTTAGCCATAAAAATGCATCAGGATTTTTAATAATGTTATCTACCATTATAGAAACTACGTTCATTGTTTCTTTTAGCGGTATTGGAGCATCATTTTCAGCGGCTTGCTGAATATAAGACAAGGCAAGTAAAGCTAATTCCTGCATTTTAAGAGCATTTTTAACTTCTTTTTTTGGTGTAGAAGTTAATCTATATAGCCCTTTTTTAGCCTTTAGTTTTTTAGCTTTTACGCCCTTAACGCTTGTTTTTTGAGGTTCAGCATGTGATACCGAATTATCAAGTGTTTGTAGAAAAACAGGGTCAACAGGGCTTTTGCCGCGGCGTATATCTATATAAACATATTTGCAATATTTCTGTAATGAACTGATATCACTATCTTTTTTAATATAATAACCTTGCAGCGGGAAAGGTGTCTCAATCCACGGTCTATCTAGTCGTGAGACATACATTCCTGTCGTTAGGTCATTAATATCTAATTTTATTTGATCTACTGTCATTCTAGAAGGCTCATTTATACGTAAAAAACTTATCGACTGTTTATAAATATTAGTTAGGGTATTCTTTCGGCGTTGTGCGGTGGCTCACATTTTTATATCGTTTAAAAACTTTCCCGCTTAATTACCTTATAGTCTATAATATATTTACATCTATAAAAGAAACTAACTCATTGATAAATATATATAATAAATTAAATGATTTTATATGGGCCTCTGATTCAGAAGGGCAGGCCTTCGGGATTGCTTTAATTCGTAAAATCATCCAAATTTTATTCGTTGTTATTCGAGATTTGGCAGATGGGCAACTCACATTACGAGCAATGAGTTTGGTTTATACAACCTTATTATCCTTGGTTCCTTTGTTAGCCGTAAGTTTTTCTGTCTTAAAAGGGTTTGGTGTACATAACAAAGTAGAACCTACCTTACTGAAGTTTCTTGAACCGTTAGGTCAACAAGGTATTGAGATCACGCAAAAAATTATCGAGTTTGTAAATAACGTAAAAGTAGGTGTGTTAGGCTCATTGGGTTTATTTTTATTGCTTTATACTGTTGTTTCACTTATTCAAAAGATTGAACGTGCTTTTAATTTCACATGGAATGTTTCACAAACAAGACCTATTACTCAACGTTTTAGTGATTATTTAAGCGTTATTTTTGTCGGCCCTATTTTAATTTTTACGGCGATTGGTATTACAGCAAGTATTTCTAGCGCGTCAGTCGTGCAATATATGCAATCAATCGAAGCATTAAGTGTCTTGTTAGTTTTTGTCGGTAAAGCATTGCCTTACATATTAATAATATGTGCATTTACATTTATTTATATGCTTATTCCAAATACTAAGGTTAAATTTAAGTCAGCGCTGATTGGTGCGATTATTTCTGGCATTTTATGGGAAACGACAGGTTGGGTTTTTGCATCCTTTTTGATTGGTTCGGGTAGTTATACTGCTATCTATTCAGCCTTCGCAACACTGATACTTTTTTTAATATGGTTGTATTTAAGCTGGGTTATATTATTAACGGGTGCCAGCATCGCCTTCTATCATCAGAATCCTGAATATATAACGTGTAAAAAAGTCAGCTTAAAAATTAGTAATAGAGCTAAAGAGTATTTAACGATACAGGTTTTGTTGGAAATATCTGTCCGCTACCAGAATTTATCAAAGGAAATTACGTTTGAGGAATTAATACAACAAACGTCAATTCCTTCTGTCATTCTTTCTCAAATACTTGATAATCTAGAATTAAATGGATATGTTGTGCAAACAGCGGATGATCCATCTTTATATTTCCCTGCCATACCACTAGATCAAATGAAAATAAATGATGTATTATCTCATATTAGAAATGATGGCAGAAATTATCATTTGGAAAATAAGTTCTCAAGAGGAAATGGAGTAATAGAGACGTTATTCCAGTCTTTAGATGATGCAGTTGGATCTTCATTAAATGATATGACAATGTCTCAACTTATTGAAACCAATCAAACACAGAAGTAATAGTGATGTATAAAAAATTATTAATTATTTTAAATCAAATGAAACCTTTACGCGTTATGCTGTCAATTTTAGCGCTTCTTTTATGCGTATTTGTAACGCCTGCCGATACTAAAGCTCAATACGAAGGTATATACGTAATAACAACATTAGTATTGCCAGCACTAACGCCGCTCATATTTTTGGTGTTGTTACTTGATGCGCTCATGAACAAGGTCTGGAAAGTTGATGCGGTAGGTTCAGATATCATTAAATATAGAAATATTATGCGAGTAGATTTATTGCTCGCCACAGTGATTTTTATATTATGGATACCTTATTACATTGCAATTTGGAATTAATGAGTAAGATAGATAATGTCAAAAATCATTATCGCCGGTTGTGGTTATGTTGGCAGTAAGCTTGCGCATGAATTGAATAATGAAAATCAAGTCATAGTGTTTACTCGCACAAGTCATAATGTAACCTTATTAGAACAGAAATACACCACGATTCAACTTGATTTAGATGAGTGCAATTCCGTCAAATGCATTGACGCTTCAGATGCAACGATATTTTATTTTATTCCTCCACCTTTATCAGGAAAAACTGATTCACGGTTAAATTGCTTTTTATCAAATATTACCGATAGTAAATTACCTAAAAAAATTGTCTTGATTAGCACTACAGGTGTATATGGAAACTGTGGGAGCGACTGGGTTGATGAGACTACACCTGTATCACCCGATGCTGAACGAGCCTATAGGCGATTGTATGCAGAAGAAGTACTAAAAGTATTTTGTGAAAAAGAAAATATTGCTTATGTTGTTTTACGAGTGCCGGGTATATATGGGCCTGATAAGCTGCCCTTGCAACGGCTTGTAGAAGAAAAGCCAATTTTAAAACTTTCGGAATCACCTTGGAGTAATAGAATACACGTTGATGATCTAGTGCAAGCGTGTATCTGCAGTCTAAATTATTCTGGAAAATTTCATTTATTCAATATTAGTGATGGTAATCCAAGTTCGATGAGCGATTATTTTATACAAGTTGCTAAAAGCAAAGGGCTCAAGGAACCTCCACAATTAAGTATGCATGAATGTGAGCAAATATTTTCTAATAACATGATGTCCTATTTGAAAGAATCAAAAAAAATAGACAATTCTCTGATGCTTAATGAATTAGGTGTGGTCTTAAAGTATCCTACACTTGTAGAAGGTTTGCGTGACGATACTTAAGTCTTATCTCCACCTAGGCAAGGTGGTGAAGTAGGGCTTACACCTTCTTTTTCTTGCCATTGCTCTGGTGTATATGTATGTAGAGCGAGAGCGTGGATAGAATTTTTAAGTTCATCCTGAAGTACCGTGTTTATCATGCGATGTTGAGCCACAAGCATTTTTCCTTCAAATTCCGAGCTGACTAAAGTTACCTTGAAATGAGATTCAGAACCGGCAGGTACATTATGCATATCACTCTCATTAACAACTTCTATATATTCAGCTTGTATATTGTCGTGTAATTTTTTTTCTATTAATTGTTGAATTGGGCCCATGATGTACCTATTTGTGATGTTAAGTAGTTAGTATCGTATTTCGGTATTATATCAATTATGTATCGTATATGGCTGATTATCCGATGCATTTTACAATTAAAGTATTCTTCTTGTGTGTCGATATATAGGTTGATAAATTCTATTTAAATTTAAATAAATGTACGATAAGTTATTGTAATAACGGTAAAAAACTCTATGCCTAGTGAACTGCAGCAATTTAATTCATCTTTAGAACATAAAACACGAGTACTGATCGTTGATGACTCCAAAGTTATCCGATTGGCACTGAGCAAGATCCTGAAAAATGACTTTGATGTTGTACAGGCTGTAGATGGTGAAGATGGATGGCATAAGCTAGAAGAGGATAATTTGATTTCAGCTGTTTTTTCTGATGTCTCAATGCCGCATTTGGACGGGTTTGGTTTATTAGATCGTGTTCGTTCATCCACAGATGTAAGAATAGCTGAGATTCCATTTATTATTATTACTGCAAATGATGACGACGATGATTTCCAAGAGAAAGTAGTGTCATCGGGTGGAAATGACCTAATTACAAAACCATTCAAAACAAAGCAGATACTTGAATGTATAGAAAAGTATATTACTGTAGCTCAAACGCCTATTGCATCACCAGTGGTTACAGAGTCCGAAATGGTTAGTAGTGCTCCCATTATTGATACTCAAGCAGCAGCTAACATATCAGATGGAGACGTTGCAGATATTCTTGGTTTGGATAATTCTGATGAAATATCATTATCAGAAAGTGTTACCGAAGATAATCTTCACGAAGAAGGTTTATCTTTGAATGAGGAATCTGAAGTAGAATTTAGCATTGATGAATCATTCCTGGGCATGTCCGAGGAAATAGAATTAGAGCAAGAAAATACTGACCTTGATGTATCATATAATGAAACAAATGATGCATTAGATGAAATGATGAATTTTGAGGTTGCAGATAATGTAGATAACGATTTCCTAAGCAAAAAAGAAGAAGATACGTTGTCAGATATAAGTTCATTGGAGGACATGTCTAGTGACGAAAATATTTCTTTGGAATTGGATATTGATTTTGAAGACATTCAACATGCTGTACCAATAGAGCTTGACACAGATGAAGAGGTCATAAGTCTTGCAAGCGATGCTGAGATAAACTTAACCGAAGAAGTGGTTGATAAAGTTAAATGTAATAAAAAACTAGAGATCGAGCAAGCTAGAAAGCGCGCTATGGATATCGCAAGAGAACAAGCTGAGCAAAATATAGAAAATTCACCTGAAGAAATCGCTCGTCGCACGAGTGAAACAGATGAAATACGTAAGAAACTTGAAAAATTACGTCAGAAAGAACAAGGTATTGGTATAAATGGGAATTCAAGCCAGGGCCATAAAACTGCTTCCTTCTTTAAGAAAATTATGAGTATAATATCTAAGGTATTTTTCATACGGAAATAAGTACGGATAACTCATAGGCAATGGAATGTAGTATATATAAAGGCAAGCGTAATCCAGATCATTACATATTTTTGCCTGCCGATACTTCTATAAGTGACATTCCAGCAAATATTCTGCAAATGATGGGAGAATTAACCCTCGTCATGAACCTGAATATCACAAAGGATACGATACTGGCTCAGTCTGACCCCGTTAATGTCTTAGCTATGATAAATGAAAAAGGCTTTTTTATTCAAATACCACCAAAAATAGAAATAAATATTGATACTGAGGAGTATTAACGATGGCATCAACAGTTGATGAGATTACCATTTCCTATACAGAGGATGGTACTGAAATAACAAAAGAACTAGATAAGATAGTCTTAACTAAGGGTGCGTGGTCAACCATTATATATAAATATCAGGATTGGGATCGCAGCAAAGAAGAATATGGTCCGATTAAGTTTACTATCCGTCGTTATCAAAAACGTAATGGCGAATATCAACAAAAATCAAAATTTAATATTTCTAGTATAGATCAGGCTAATAAAGTTATCGATGCATTACAAACATGGGTAAAAGAGTAATCTATTATATGGAAGCGGTAAAAAAAATAGTCAATGGAACAAAAACATTAATATCTCCACCTGATGTATGGTTTAGATTTAATGAAGCCGTTAGTATGCCAAGTTCTACAATCCAAGACATTTCTGAAATAGTAAAAACCGATCCTAGTCTTGTCGCAAATATACTTAAGGTAGTTAATAGTCCGTTTTACGGCATTAGAAGTAAAGTAGATACAATATCCAGAGCAGTTTCTATTATAGGACTAGATGATTTATATAATATAATTACCTCAGTAGTTGCGGTAAATTCATTTTCAAAAATACCCACAACATTAGTAAAGCCTGCAACATTTTGGAGGCATAGTTTTTGTACTGCAATATTGGCAAAAAAAATTGCAGGACATTGCGGAGTTTTACACACGGAGCGATTGTACGTAGTGGGTTTATTACATGATATCGGTAGTCTATTGCTTTATACCTCGCACCCAGATATATCAGAACAAATTATCAATCAATCTGAAGGCGATGAAGAGGTTCATTATCGTATTGAAAAGGAAAGACTTGGGTTTACGCATGCGGATATTGGTGCTGAATTACTATCTAATTGGGGCTTACCAGAAGCCTTAACAAAAACTATCAAGCAGCACCATGAACCATGTGGTGATGATGCAGTTGTTTTGGATGCTTGCATTATTCACATGGCTAATAGCTTATCTAACAACTATATTCTAGGAACGTATCTTGAAAAAATACCTGAAAAATCCAATACGCCTAATGAATGTATTTGGGATTATATAAAATTAAGCGATACTCAAAAAGAGTCAATCTATGATGGCTTAGATGAAGAGCTCGCAGATGCCATATCAATTCTTATTCCATACAACTTATAATCGAGCTATTAAGAGTCCGTTATTCCCCGTCCTGGTTTGTTTTCTTGAATAATTCCGTGTATTGATTCTGTAAATAATCAATGCTCTCTAGCGCTTTTTTCAAGTCTTCTTTCAAACGGTTATTCTCATCAGTTAATACTTTTATTTTATCTTCTAATACATCATTGTTTGCTTCATTTTGTGAGTCTGACTGAGATTGATCACTCATGCTTGCAATACCTTTATAGGCGTCGGTAAGGTTTGCTAGATCACCTTGCAATTGTAATAATAAGGCTCGGTCTTTTCCATTAAATAGACTAAGCATATTCGAACAAATTTTTCGCTCACTTTTCATTATCAGCTGCGCATATTCTTTACCTACGTCACCTTGAAGGTGAAAAGCCTCTTCAATTGCTTTCTCAAGTTCATCTTTTCGTGAGTCGGAAGACTCCTTAAAGTCATCAGCAAACTTTTGCGCAATTGTTTTATCATTCCGTTTTTTCCTGATGAACAAGAAAACGACGATTAATAGAATAATGCCGACTAATATGCCAAATTGAGTCCCTATTACTAGTAAACTCGCTAGAAACTCATCCATTTAATTTCTCCATAATTTATATGCATCATTATCATTTTGCAGTATTTTCATTTACTTTGTCTTCGTTAACATCCAGATCTTCAATTTCGTCTAATCCTTCTGTAGTCTCAGCGTTTAGAGTGCTTTCAGCTTCATCTTTATCTTCCAATGGCGTGTCAGTTTCTTCAGCGTCAATTCTAGGTGTTTGTTTAGCTGACTTAATATATTTTTTATATAAGAAGTACCCGCCGGTAAAAATTAATATATTTATCGTAAGGACCATGGCGAAAACCATTATCCAGTTTACAGGTTCATTTTTATTTATTTTTTTCTCAGTATCTATATTTTGTTCAGTAGCGGTGACAGGTACATTTATCTTTTCAGATGTAGCTTCAGATTTTTTTGTTTCTTTGGTTTTTTGAACTTTGACTGGCGCAACGGACTGGATAATTTCAGGTAGTTTTACAGATTGGGTTTGTTCAAATGGCTGTCCATTATGACGTTTTGCTTTAACTAATAAATCAATAGATTTTCCGGAAAATAGCTGAGGTAATGCAACAGTCCATTTGCCTATATTATTTTTATTGAATAGATGCTGACCCTCGTGTTTCAATATTTTAATATTGACATTGTTTCTATCGATAACACTGTCATTGATGGTTGCATTTAATATAATATTTTTATCTTCAATATTTTTTTCTATAAGTACGGGGGTTTGAATTACATTGAACTCATGCTGAAATTCTCTTGTAAATGTTGGTGACCTAACAGTTACTGTTAAAGTGTTTCTATCTTTTAAACTTTGGTTGTTAACATTAGCTTTAAATATTCCATTTTCAGTATATTTTGTGTCAAGTATCTTTCTGCTTATACTATCTTTGTTTTGTACGACCGATTTCACATCCAAAATATTAATGAAATCTTTTTTTGTAATAATTTTTCCGTCTTCCGATATTGTTGCTTCTATAGGCATGGGGTCATTTGGTAACAGTACCGTGGGGAGTTTATTAACATGGAGGCGAATATTGGTAACAATCATTACTTTGTTATCAGGATCGAGGGGAGCATCTACTGACCATGAGCCTTCAGTAGGCTTCGGAATTGTAATTATTTCATAATTATCTGATTTCACCCATTTTATTTTTTTTGGATGTTTTGCATAACTCCATATATTTTTGTCAGGCCTTACTAATTTAGTTGGGTTATTATTATTGAATAATACAATTGTTAAGTCATTGATGGACTTATCGACAGTAAATTTATTTCTTTTAAATGGTATTGTATCTGGCTTAGCAGTGGACTGGAATAATTTAAAAAAATGTCGGTCAAGATCAGATGCATTTTTAATTACAACATAGCTACCACCGGTTTTCGATGAAAGCTTTTTAAGTAATTTATGGTCCGCGAATTCTGACAATGCAATTGAATGAACATTAATTTTATTTTTTTTAAGAAAAGGTAATACTTGTTTAATCACATTTTCGCGTGATTGTGTATTTTTCTTCGCGTCTTTTGATATATCTATATAACCATCTGTTAGCAATATCAGGTGTTTTTCTTTACCCGGTTCAGGCTTTGACCAATCATAAGTTGATTTTTTTAACGCTTTTTCAATATTGGTGTAGAGACCATATGAGTGGATTTTATTTGCTTTGTTAAAGGCTGATTTTTTCCAGTTTTTGGTAACGGTGCCATGCTTAATAAGCATGTTTACTTCTGCAGCAAAAGTCCATATTCCTGACTGGATACCATCAGGTAATACTTCAGAAAACAGCTGAACAGCCTTAGTCCGGTGATTCAGGGGGTCATTTTTTTTCATACTGCCGGACATGTCGATGACGATACGAATATCCTTCACTGGTAGCGCATTATTACCTAGTATCTGTGTGCTAAATAGAAGCGCCACCAGTATTATTAGATAGTTAAACATATTATTTATGGCAGTATTAAGCATTATTCCATTTTGTTTTTAAGTGTTTATCCACTTATCGGTTATATCCTATATTTACTTTAGGCTTTATATGAGAATAGTTCCAGCAGAAATATCAAAATAATCATTACGTTATAACTACATTGTTTGATTGTTGTTAGAAAACAATTTGATCTGATTTGCATTTGTAACACTACTTGGATAAATGTGTTACAATTTAAAGCTATTCCTTTGATTTTTATGAAAAAATGAACACTGATATCGAACTTTTCTCTTATCGTAAGTATTGGGCTAAACGATTCGGGCACGCTTCAAATCTCCCCATGAGCCGTGATGAGATGGATCTTCTTGGCTGGGATAGCTGTGACATAATTCTCGTCACTGGTGATGCGTATGTTGATCACCCAAGCTTTGGAATGGCGCTAATTGGTAGGTTGCTTGAAGCACAAGGTTTCCGAGTAGGTATTATTTCACAGCCGGACTGGACAGATGTAACTGAGTTTCAAAAATTAGGTCGTCCCAATTTGTTTTTCGGTGTTACTGCCGGCAATATGGATTCAATGGTTAATCGTTATACATCAGATCGAAAAGTTCGATCCGATGATGCTTATACTCCAGATGGAAAAGGTGGAAAGCGCCCTGATCGTGCAGTAATCGTCTATTCACAAATGTGTAAGCAAGCATTTAAAGGTGTTCCACTTATTGTTGGTGGCATCGAAGCAAGCCTGCGCCGTATTAGTCATTTTGATTACTGGTCTGAAAAAGTACGACGCTCTATTCTATTAGATTCAAAGGCCGACATATTGGTTTTTGGCAATGCAGAAAGACAGATAGTTGAAATCTCACATCGTTTAGCAAATGGTGAATCTGTCCAGGATTTAGTGAATATTAGGGGAACGGCATACAGTATAAATAAATTACCGACTGGATATAAGCTACTAGATTACTCATTAATAAATACAAATGGTGTAGAAATACCTAATCCTGATCCTTACCAGGATACAACAAAACCAAAATGTGCAGAAACATCAATAAATGATATTAACGAGTCGTTGAATAGGGTAGAGGTTACGTTAGTTGAAGATATTAATACGATGTCAGCTATTGTTTTACCATCGTATGAAAAAGTTAGAGCAGACAAAAAACTATATGCACATACTTCACGAATTCTTCATTTAGAGACAAACCCGGGTAATGCCAGAACGCTTATACAGCAGCATGGAAATCGTTTTGTTGTTTTAAATCCACCTCCAGTACCACTAAAAACAAAAGAGTTTGATCGTCTATTTGAGTTCCCTTATACGAGGCAAGCGCATCCTGATTATCAATCAAAAAAAATACCTGCTTATGAAATGATTCGTTTTTCAGTCAATATCATGAGAGGGTGTTTTGGCGGCTGTACATTTTGTTCTATTACCGAGCATGAAGGACGAATTATTCAAAATCGTTCTGAAAATTCTATTATTAAAGAGATAGAAATTATTCGTGATACTGTGCCAGGTTTTACGGGTAATATTTCTGATTTAGGTGGCCCAACAGCCAATATGTATACGTTAGGCTGTAAAAGTAAAGAAATAGAAACAGTCTGTAGACGTTTGTCCTGCGTGTATCCTGATATCTGTAAAAATCTAAATACTAATCATGATCCATTGATCAATTTATATAAGCGGGCAAGAAATCTAGATGGTATAAAACGGGTATTTATAGCATCTGGGGTGCGGTATGACTTAGCCGTAGAATCGCCCGAATATGTAAAAGAACTGGCATCACATCATGTTGGTGGTTACCTGAAAATTGCACCAGAGCATACAGAGACAGGTCCATTATCAAAAATGATGAAGCCTGGAATGGGTGTTTACGATAAATTTAAAGAATTGTTTGATAAGTATTCAGCTGAAGCAGGGAAAGAGCAGTATCTCATACCTTATTTTATAGCCGCTCACCCAGGTACAACTGACGAAGACATGTTAAATCTGGCAATTTGGTTAAAATCAAATGGCTTCCGGGCAGATCAGGTGCAAACTTTTTTACCATCTCCCATGGCTTTAGCAACAAGCATGTGGCACACGGGTTTTAATCCACTTAAAAATATGAAAACAGCTGAACAGGTATCATCCGCTAAAGGTTTAAAGCAAAGACAATTGCATAAAGCATTTTTACGTTATCATGATGCAAAAAATTGGCCTGCATTACGCGAAGCGCTCAAAAAAATGGGCCGAGCAGATTTAATTGGAAATGGGAAGCGTCACTTAATACCAAAATGGCAGCCTGATGGCACAATATCAAGTCGCGGTGCTAAGGCAAACTCGAATAATAAGCGTTTTAGGACTCAGCACAGTCGTTCTGAATAAAGTTAATCAAGTATGTAGGCACACTGTACTGTGCCGATTGATAGTTGGTCACTGTCTTCAAGTGTGTGATAGGTGATTTTATCTCCGTTTACAAATGTGCCATTTGTACTATGTAAATCAGCAATTTGGACCTTATGATCACCATTCTTTAATAATTGCATCGTAATTAAGGCATGACGTTTACTGATCGATTTATCATCGAGAATAATGTCATTATTTTGTCCGCGACCAATACTGGTGCTTCCTTCTTCTAAAAGAATTTCTGAGGGAGTGGTACTGAAAACGACTAATTTGGGCATAAATTCCAACCGGGTATAATTATAAATTTCTGGATTATCCAGTATACATTAAGGATATAGGTATTCT
>Ga0316204_10005675_pt1 | contig 20226 bp, 17 predicted proteins | sample 6monrhotite_MG_2_FD_205661 | JGI IMG/M metagenome (GOLD analysis project Ga0316204, IMG submission 205661) | Microbial mat bacterial communities from mineral coupon in-situ incubated in ocean water Damariscotta River, Maine, United States -... | ecosystem: Environmental > Aquatic > Marine >...
TTAGCACCTGCTGATTATCAACAAGGCGATAGTTTTAGGATTATTTATGTCCATGTCCCTGCCGCTTGGATGTCGATGATGATTTATGCGATTATGGGAATCAGCGCATTAATTGCCATTATTTGGCGAATGAAAGTAGCAGAAGCAATATTATTAGCCTCAGCTCCAATTGGTGCTTGGTTTACACTCATTGCATTAGTTACAGGCTCATTATGGGGCAAACCTATGTGGGGTACTTGGTGGGAATGGGATGCGCGAATGACATCAGAGCTCATTTTGCTCTTTCTATATATTGGAATTATGGCAACTTATGGTGCGTTTTCTGAAGATTCACGTAAAGCGGCTCGCATGGCAGCCTTAATTGCAGTGGTTGGTTTGGTCAACTTACCAATCATTCACTATTCAGTTAAATGGTGGTCTTCTATCCATCAAGGTACAACCGTATCAATTATGGGCGAATCAAAAATCACCTGGGATATGTTGCGACCATTAATAACTATGGCATTTGCTACTAAATTTTACTATGGTTATTCAATGTTAAAGCGAGCACGCATACATTTACTTGAAACAGAGCAACATAAAAAATGGGTTAAAACTATAGTTATGGAGAAAACATCATGAACGAATTTTTTAATATGGGTGGTTATGCTTTCTACGTCTGGTCTAGCATCGGTTTGTTTTTAGTTGCTATGTTAATAGATATTTTTAATCTAAACAGAAAAGATAAGTTGATTAAGAGAAATATTAAATCTCAAATCAGAAGAAATAACTCTTCAAATTAAATGACTCTTTTCAAAAAATCAAATTAGCTGTTTGATTTTAATATTTGTGAGCTTTTTAACATTAATATCACACAGTAAATCCTATAATCAATTTCTTTTATATGACTTCTAAATGAAATTAATTAGCACAATTCTCCTACTTGGAAGTCACATATTTAGCCCTATACTTTTAGCTACTGATTATCACATTGGTCCTGGCCAAAATTTAACAAATATATCCGATGCACCTTGGGCAACTCTACAAGCTGGTGACAATATATACATACATTGGCGTTCACAACCCTATAAAGAAAAATGGGTTATAAACCGTAAAGGCACAATTTTATCCCCTATTTCTATTATTGGTGTGAACAATAATCTGGGTCAAAAACCCATCATAGATGGCAGTAATGCTGTTACAGTTAATGGTGTTAACTTTTGGAATGAATCACGTGGAGTGATCAAAATTGGCGGTTCAAATACACCATCTGATGACTTGCCTGAATACATCATTATTGATAACTTGGAAATACGATCGGCCAGACCTGCTTATCAATTTACAGATGATAATGGCATTACTCAGACCTATTCAAATAATGCGGCCAGTATCTATGTAGAAAAAGCCGCTCATTTAATTATCCGAAACTGTACTATCCATGATTCAGGTAATGGTATATTTATAGGTGCTTTTGATGGTCAATCAGAAAATATTCTTATTGAACATAACTATATTTACGACAATGGCATTGTGGGTCGAATCTTTGAACATAACACCTATACTGCTGCCATTGATATTACCTATCAGTTTAATCACTTTGGTCCATTAAGAAATGGTGCAGGTGGCAATAATCTAAAAGACCGATCAGCCGGTTTAAAAGTGAGATATAACTGGATTGAAAGCGGTAACCGTCAATTAGATTTAGTTGATGCAGAAGATTCATCTGTTCTTGTAAATCACCCGAGTTATACTGAAACATTTATCTACGGCAATATATTAGTTGAACCTGATGCTGCAGGGAACTCCCAAATGATCCATTATGGAGGAGACAGTGGCGTTATTGATGATTATCGTAAAGGCGATTTATACGTCTATAACAATACGATAGTGTCAACCCGTTCTGGCAATACGACACTTGTGCGTTTATCAACCAATGATGAAACAGCTCACGTCTTTAATAACATTGTTTACAATACTGCAAATGGTTCTAATATGGCCTTGATCAGTGGCAATGGCACATTAAATTTTAACAATAACTGGCTTCCCATGAATTGGCGTGATTGTCACTGCACAATCGATGGTGAAGTCATTAACAATGGCAATAATATTGAAGGAGATGATCCTTTATTTAATAATTTTATTGGTCAAGATTTCACCTTACAAAACAATTCTGATGCAATAGATTCAGGCAGTTCATTACTGGCTGCTGTGCTACCTAATAATAATATTGACTTTCACTATATCCAGCATCAACAATCTGAACTGAGGCCCATAGAGAATACAATCGATATAGGAGCTTATGAATTTTGTGATGCGAATGGTTGTGGGCTATTGTTTAAAAATAGTTTTGAATGATTTATTTTTCAAATTTCTTTAGCCTATCTGGTATTTAGTACATTTAATTTAGTTTTTTGGCTTGATTGCCCACCAAATAAAAACAATAATTACCAACTGTAAAGGCAACCGGGTATACAATAAGGCCTGAGAAATATCTGGAAATTTATCCGCATGCAAAGCCATGTTGATATTAGCTGGAAATACAGCAATTGATAATAAAATTAATCCCATTCCAGCGTACTTTCGTGTCCGCGGTATGAGTATGCCAATGGCTCCTAAAAGTTCAAAAATACCACTGATAATGACAAGTTCTTTATGGTAAACCAGGTAGTCTGGCATTATTTTTATAAAAGAATCCAATGAAACAAAATGAGCAATGCCGCCAATGATAAAAAATAGTGAAATAATAATTAAGGGCAGACTTGGCAATGGAAATTTCATCTTATTTTATATTAGTATATAAAAAAGGTAAAAATTAAGATGGATTTATATTGATTTTTCGGTTTATACCAACCGTTCCAATCAGATTATCTTCCTCATCATAAAATGCAACACATTTAGATTGTACTTTACCAATAGTTCCGTCTTTATGCATCGATCTCACACGTCCATTCCACTTGCCTGATTTAGATATTGAAGAGATGACATCAAGTGTGACTTTTTCTGTATCTTCTGGAACATGGACCAAACTTATTAATTGGCCAACAGCTTCAGATTTTGAGTGGCCAAATATTTCCTCAGAGGCTTTATTCCAGTCGGTAATGACACCATTAACATCAGTAATAATGACCGAATCATAGACGTGATCAAACGCACTGGCTCTATCTAATATATTTTTCATTTATTAATTATAGCAGATAAAATTAAATAAAAAAATAGTAAAAAATAATTTGAATTAAGAAATAAGCTATTTATTCGTCATAAACAAAGCATACTTCAAAAGTTTCTGTGTTATTTTTTCTTCTGATGATTTCGGTTTTAATAAATTCATTCTGGTTAAATACTTATCAAGGTTATCAACAGTATTTTTATTGAAAAAAGCTTTGATTATTATATTAATTTTTGCCAACTTAGATTGAGTCTGTGTTTTTAAATAAGCCAAGGCTTTAATGATCACTAACTCTTCATCTGTAAAGTCAGAACCAAATGGATACTGAGGCAGTTTTTTAGAAAACTCATTATTTAAACTTTTAGCAAAATTATTAGCAAAGGACTTTGGCACTTGCCAATCGGGTGAAAGTTTATTGTATTTAACTGCAGTATTTATCAAACCTTGTTGAAATTGAGAGTCAGCAATACATATCATGCGTTTAACACACTCTTCATCTGATTGACCACGTAAATCAGCAATGCCATATTCGGTAATGACAATATCACGTAAATGTCTTGGAATTGTACAATAAGCATACTTCCATACGATGTTACTTTCACAACCATTTTTACCTTGGTGAGTACTGCGTAACATTAAAATTGAACGACTGTCATCTAATGTATGGGCCATAGCAACGAAATTATATTGACCACCGACTCCACTGACAACTTGATTATTATCTAAAGTATCCGATGCAGCAGCACCCAATAAGTCTACTTTCATACAAGTATTGATAAAACGTGCATTAATGCGTTGTACACGATCTAATTCTTCTCCACCATAAAGTTCATTAATTTGTCCCACTGATACCATTTGAAACAATTCACGCTCTTCTTCAGATAGGTTTCTTAGAAATTGATAAAACCATGGTGAACCCAGAAAAAATGCGGCGTGTAAAACACTGCCTTGTTTGAGTTTATCGCCTAGACAATGTTGTTGGATTGCTTGAATATGTTCATAATGAAATAAATCGGTATCGTATTTATTACCTTTACTGTCTTGCATATAACCTTTATACATGACTAAATCATCTTTTAATATTCCTAAATTTTGTAACCGTGTTAATTGTATTTTAGTTATAAACTCATCTAACACATTGTATTGCAAAAATATTTCAATGATGTTGTTTGGAATTTCCTCAGTTAATAAACCTTGATTGATTAAGGATTGTACTTGTGAATCAGGATAAACTTTTCGTTTAAGAATATCCGCTTCATACAATTGTGCAAATCCTTCGACAAACATTTCACTGGCTGCATACAAACCCTTTGTATAGGGTTTTACCGATCCAAATGAATCTATGGTGTTTTTAAACTTATCTTGTATATTTAACCCATCAAGCAATTCTAAATAGTCATCATTTTTCTGATGTCTTAATTTTGTGCAATAAATCAATGCGTCTGCTAAAGAACCAATCCCTACTTGCAATGTTCCACCATCTTTTATTAAAGTACTGGCCATTAATCCAATATTATAGTCTATCAAATTAATAGCCGTTCTTGGAGTAGCAAAAGGCTCAAAATACAGACTTTCGTCATTTAAAATAACATCAAAAAAGTCTTCATTGACCTGAGCTTTACCTCCCATAAAAGGCATATAAGGGTTAACCATGGCAACAAATAAAGGTCTTTTACTGTTTTTACGTCTACATGTGGAATCTATATCTAAAGTTAAATCCGTATTGCTACATAAACTATAAACAAGACCATTTTCAGTCTGTTTAATCGCTACCATTTGTATTAAAACATTCATTCCCTTATCCAACATATCACGTGTTGCATGAGTATAGTTGCTACTGGTATAGTTTCTTTGAGCCATCGATGAGCCCAGCATTTTCCCTGATTGCATATAAAATTCAGTTAACTTTACATTTTTAGGGACATTGTTCATTTTTACATCATCAATATAATTAAGATGTGGATGATTAGGAAATATTCTCTCGGTAAATGGTTTAAGAAAAAGTTTTTCTAACAAGGATTTACCCGAAGGCACTTGTAGAGATAAAGCAGTAAAAACCTCTAGTTGTATATCCGTTTCATTTTTAGCTTTATCCCAAATAGCATTTAACAATTGATTGGGCTTTCCAATGCCTAACGGTGCACCAACGATTAGGTGATTGCCATTTGTATGAATAATATTTTCTATACATTCGGTCAGGTTGTTAACAAGAATAGTCATTTATCATCTTCGGTTAATTTTAGGCATTTTAACATGGATAAATTTTATATGAATTGATAGGAATCAAATATTGATATATTAATAACTGCCCCAATTTAATATTTTTATCTTTGTGCTATTCTGTGAAAAAAACACTAACCATAAACATACATCAAGACCCAACTAAACATGTTGAGATATTTCTACAAAATTGGTTACAATTTGGTGCTTATGAACAAATATCTGAAGTAGAGTATGAACTTATTGGAAATACTGGTAAAACTTCTATATTTAGTATGAAGGAAAATTCAATTACCATTCATGGAGAAATACCTAGCCAGTCATTTATGCTTATTGATACATTAGCTAAAGCTTGTGAAGGTGATAGAGTGATTGAAGGTGAAGTCATAGATAAAAACCAAACCCGACAATCAGGCCAAACTAATTTTGAAGATTTATTTAACAAGCAAAGTGGCCAAGCTAATGGCACAGAGTTTAAAATGCCCATGGGTATGAACTCTATGATCAAAATTAGTGGTCTCTCTAAGTTCAAACTCATCTTACTATTAATAGTTGCGATACCATTGTTAATTATCATGATACCCATCATGATAGTTGTTATGATAGTTAAGATCATAATGTTTAAACTAAAGCTGAAATAATTTGCTATAATCCTGCCTGTTAATTATTTGCCAATACTTATGATGAAAATATTTATAATCGCCTTATTTTTTTTCTCTAATCTCTCTATAGCTGACAATACTGTTTACTTAGTTAGACATGCAGAAAAACTGATAATTGATGGGGAACATAACCCCGATTTAAATGCTATAGGTCAATTCAGAGCTTTAAATATAGCCAAACAATTATCTCAAGTTGGAATTACAGATATTTATTCCACTCAATATCATCGGACTTTACAAACGGCTAAACCTTTAGCAGATTTTCTTAATCTTGAGATTAAAGATTATGATCCCAGAAATCTGGAAGAGTTTGCTGAACAAATAAAATCAATAAAAGGCACAATTTTAATAGTAGGTCATAGTAATACGACACCCATGTTAACCAGTTTAATTAGCGGTAAAACTGTTAAACCAATTGCTGAAAATGAATATGACAATCTCTATCAAGTAATCACTACTAATAAACAAATAATTTTAAATCGTTTTAAATCCATACCATCCTTTGGGTTAAACAAGCTAGAAACGAAACCTCAATCCAGTCCAATCTCACATAATATCAAGTCAAAAGAAACGCATGCGGAAAAACAAAATGAAGATTAAAAAAATCCTAATCGCAAATCGCGGAGAAATTGCTTGCCGCATCATCCAAACATGTGAAAGATTAGGGATACAAACTGTTGCTATCTATGCTGAAATTGAACGAAATGCAAAACATGTACAAGCAGCAAATGAAGCTTTTTTAATAAAATCAGAAACGCCAACAGCTGCATATTTAGATGCTGATGCTATTATTAATATTGCTATAGAAAATAATGTTGATGCCATACATCCCGGTTATGGATTTTTATCTGAGCGAACAGAATTTGCAGAAAAAATCGCTGCGGCTGGCATGTTATTTATAGGTGCGCCTATAGCGGCTCTAGAATTAATGGGTTCTAAAGCGGCAGCTAAAAAAACCATGATCCAAGCAGGAGTCCCCTGTGTACCAGGATTTCATGGCGATGAACAAGGCAGTGATTTTTTAAAAAATCAAGCTGATAAAGTTGGTTACCCTCTATTGATTAAAGCCAGTGCTGGCGGCGGCGGCAAAGGCATGAAAATAGTCAATAATGCCTCCGATTTTTTAGACGCCTTAAATTCTGCTAAACGTGAAGCGATTAAATCATTTGGTAATGACCATGTCATTTTAGAACGCTTTATTACCCGTCCCAAACATATAGAAGTACAGGTATTTGCTGATTCACATGACAATGTAGTGCATTTATTTGAGCGGGATTGTTCAAGCCAAAGACGCTATCAAAAAATTATCGAAGAAGCTCCTGCAACCTGTATAAATGATGGCACCAAACAAGCCATGTATAAAGCGGCGATTGATGCAACAGCTGCTGTCGACTACCAAGGAGCCGGTACAATTGAATTTATTGTGGAAGACGATCAATTTTTCTTTATGGAAATGAATACTCGCCTACAAGTAGAACACCGTGTCACTGAAATGATTACAGGCACTGATTTAGTTGAATGGCAAATTTTAGTTGCTGCAGGTGAATCATTACCACTCAAACAAAGTGAAATAAAATGCCATGGTCACGCTATTCAAGCACGTATTTATGCAGAAGATAGCTTTAATGGATTTTTACCAGCGACTGGGTTATTGGAGGAAGTTGAATTTTTTAGTGGTGAAAATATTATCATCGATACAGGCATTGAAAAAACTAATAATATCAGTATTCATTTCGATCCCATGATAGCCAAAACTGTGTGTTGGGCAGAGAATCGTCAAAACTGTATTGAAAAAGTTTTACATAATTTGGATCATACATTTATTGTGGGTGTTAAAACAAATTTAGGCTTTTTATCTGGCTTAATGTCAAAAGATGAATTTAGACTCAACACCATTTTCACCAATTCGTTGGATAATGAATCGTTAAAGGTTGAATCACCGGTTGTCACAAATAGAATCCTTGCCACATTAATTACTAAAACATCTAATAATTTAGCCCCATCTGCTTGGTCTGGAAATACAGGTTGGAGTAATTCAGGTCATTATACTAATGATTATAAATGGACTTATAATGATGAGGAAATTTCAATATCGGCAATGATACATAAAGATAAAGTTGATATTGAAAATCAACTTATTGCTATTGATAGTCATGCTACTGTTTTTGAATCAAAAAATCAAATTCAATTAATCAGTCACCATAATCGTTTTATCTTTGATAAAATCAACCACAAAAGTGCTGCACTAAATTTAAACAAAGGTGATATTGTCTCACCTATGCCAGGAAAGATTCTCCAATTAAAATGTAAAATTGGAGACACAGTTAAAGCCGATCAAACTTTGATTGTGATGGAGGCCATGAAAATGGAACTCACACTTAAAGCCAGTGTTGATGCAATCGTCACAGAAATCTTGGTCTTTGAAAATGATGTGATAACTGCGGACACATTACTAATCAAATTGGATTCAAAGTCATAAACACTTCAATTATTATAGTGATTAGTGTCAGGATTTAAGCTTGCTTGTTGATAATTAATTTCAATAATTAAAGCAGGTTCTGTTTAACTGGCCATCCCAGTTAACTCTAAAATAATTTTGCTTATTTTTTTCTTCTAATATTAGCATTAATAAGCTGTAACAGCTTTTTCCGAAAAGTGTATCTTTTCCAAATTTAACTAAAAATTCATCTGCAAATAACGATTCAATGCTGATTATCGGCATTTTCATTGTCATAGATTTTTCATTATTTGCCACCTTAGCTGCCTCTATAAAAATATTTATATCTAAATTATAATTATCAATAACTGAGATGTTTTTTTTCGCTAATTTTTCAATAGAAATATTGAGTACACTATTTTTATGGCATTCCCATTTGAATTGAACATCCTTTTTCTGACAATTAAGAATAATTGATTTTTCAAAATAATCTGACGATTCATAAGGATCAAATTGAAACTGGGTAGTTAATTTTGAATGGCCATTTGAAAATGTATATTTTTGTTCAAAATTCAGCTCACTTACTTCTAAGCGCTTCATTTCAATAGCAATTTCATTAACATCTTGCACAGTTAAACTGTAAGGGAATTTGCTTACCGTTTTTCTTGCATCCACCTGTTGTATAATCAGACAGAGAATGACTACCACCTTAAAAAGAAATATTTTTATATTCACCATTATGAGTATAACTTTAATTATATGAATTTTCAAAAAGTTAATCATTTACAAAAATTTCATGTTACACATTTATTATAATGTGTTTTTAAACGTTATGAAATCTTCTCTTTATAATCTAATCTCATGTACTTTTTCCATGATATAATTCAGTTTTTATTTTCTAGTCTAATGCCACATGTCAAAATTGCCTAAAAATGTCAAAATTGTTGAGGTTTCTCCTCGTGATGGTTTGCAAAATGAGAAGCAACTCATCGACTTATCCACTAAACTATCTCTTATCGAAAGACTTGGAAATTCTGGCATAAAAAATATAGAAGTCACTGGTTTTGTGAGCCCTAAATGGATACCACAATTGGCTGATTCTTCCGAACTATGCAAAAATTTAATAAGAAAAAAAAATATTAATTATTCTGCTTTAACACCAAATATTAAAGGCATGGAATTAGCAATTGCAGGTAATATTAAAGAAGTGGCTGTATTTACAGCAGCCAGTGAAAGCTTCACTAAGAAAAATATTAATTGTACAATTAAGGAGTCTCTACAAAGATTTAAACCAGTTATTGAACTCGCAAAACAACACGGTATTATTGTACGCGGTTATGTCTCTTGTGTATTGGGATGTCCTTATGAAGGTCAAGTTGATACCCATAAAGTTGCCGAAGTGACTGAGCAGTTATTTAAACTGGGCTGCTATGAAGTTTCTCTGGGTGATACCATCGGCACAGGCACTCCTTCTGCGGCTAAAAACATGTTGCTTGCCTGCATGAACATAGCCCCACTTGAAAAGCTGGCTTTACATTTTCATAATACGTATGGACAAGCTTTAGCAAATATCTATGCTTGTTTAGAATTAGGCGCTAACATAATAGACGCCTCTGTTGCAGGTCTTGGTGGTTGTCCTTATGCCAAAGGTGCCAGTGGTAATATCGCGACAGAAGATGTAGTTTACATGTTAAATGGTATGAATATTGATACTGGCATTGATTTTAAAAAACTAGTAGAAACGGGTCAATGGATTAGCCAAAAACTTCAAACAGAAAATAATTCACAAGTTGGGAAAGCTTTAATCTAAATTAAAAACATAATAAAAATGAAAAAAAAACAATCAATAATACTTTATTTTTTAGTTCCTTTTATAGTTATTATTGCTTATGTTTTCATGCCTCGATCAGAAACCGATATTGAAAATTGTATTAATGATATTCTAGCATCAAATCAAGATCATTCTTTGACTATTGAAATAGAAAACCGAGCTGACTCGCCACTATTAAAAGGCCAAGCTGATGAATATATTAAATATAACATCATCAGCTTAATACAGAAAAAATGTGGTCCAATAGACATTCAAGATTTAGTGGAAGACAATCAAGCATTGCTTAAAAAAATCCCTTCATTGAGTTTTGAAATGGATAATGTAAACAGTATTATTGTTATAAATGGCATAGTTAAAACTAACAAGGAAGCAGATAATATCATCAATAGTTTTAATGATGCTTTCAATGATTCGCAACAAATTTTTACCATGAAACATGATATTAAAACAAATCGTATGGTTGAAAGTTCAGAATTTGATATATATGTCACACTGCTCATGCCATCTATTCAAAATGTCAAATTAGCGCAAGTTGATATAAAAAACAAACAACTCATAATCAAAGGATTAGTTAGAGATGTATCACGTGAACAAGAAACCATTGAACAGCTCACATCATTATTTGCTGGTGATTTAATAATTGTTAATCAATTAGAGTTAGTCGTCAAACATGAATCCGTCATTGAAAAATTTGAATTTGAACTCACTCCATTGCCAGAAATTGAACAACAATAATCTATAAAGAGAGTTTTGTATCACTCTCTTTAATAATTTTTAATCTTTAATTTGCAATAAACATTCCTGTCTCTTTAACAGAATATAATATAAGGCCGGTACCACCAATAGAGACATAAATGTGGACACTGTGAGTCCCGAGATAATTGTCCATGCTAATGGTGGCCAAAGTGTACTTTTAGTAATTACCAATGGAAATAAACCCGCAACAGTGGTGATAGTTGTTAATAAAATTGGTCTGGCCCGCCTTTTTACTGCATCAATAATAGCTTGATTAAACTCAATGGAATTATCTAAGTTTTTTTGAATCAAATCCAACATCACAATTGCGTTATTAACCACAATACCAATCAAGGCTAAAACTCCAAGTATTGCTGTAAATCCAAATGTGGTATTTGTTAATAATAATCCCAAAGGCACACCGGCAAAAGCCAATGGAATAGTAATTAGAACAATGCCAACTTTTTTAAATGAGTTAAATTCTACCAGTAAAAACATTAATAATAATATCATACCTATGGGCAAAGCTCCACCCAGTGATTTATTGGCTTTTTCAGACTCTTGTGAAGTACCAGCTACCTTTATTGAGACGCCTTGAGCTAACTGCATCTCTATAAGTTTAGGTCTTAAGTTTTCTAACACTTTTGTATAGGTAGTATCCTCTTGAGTTTCTGAAAAAACAGATGCTGTTCTTTGTGAATCAAAGTGATGAATAGCTGCAGGCAACCATTTAAGTTGAATATCAACTAATTCTCGTAATGGAACACTTTGGCCTTTTAATTGTAATTCTAAATTTTCAAGTTGTTCTAAAGGAAAATTAATCCCCCTTTTATCCCTGACAATGATATTGATAGGGTCTTGAGCTCGGCGATATTGTCCAATAACAATGCCACCTGTTGCAAGCCCAATTGATTGTGCTACTTGTTTTCTGGTGATCTGGTAATGGTTGAGTATTTCATCATTAAATTGAAATTGATAACTGGGCAGACCAATACCTAAATTATTGCGCACATCTCTTGATCCAGGAGTTTGTTCTACTACATGCTGTATTTGTTGTACAGTACGACTTAATTGTTCACGATCTTTAGCAAAGACCTTTATCTCTATAGGAGCGGTTACTGGCGGCCCTTGTCCTAATCTATTAGCAATTATTTCTACATTCGGATGTAGAGGTTTAACTGAATTATTAATCCATTGAATAAATTCAGAAGCATGGCTGGCATCTTCGAGCTCAACATCTATGCGGGATAAATTTGGAGAACGGGGTCTTTCAATCAAGTTATAATAAAAATTTGGTCCTGAATTCCCACTGAAAACATAAGCATGTCTAACATGAGGTTGCTTTAATATTTCTAATGATAGTTTTCTAGCCATTGTACTGTTATGGCTTAGATGCGTCCCTTCGGTAAAGGTAATATCAATAATGATTTGGTTTCTATCTGTACTTGGGAAAAAGTCTTTTTTTACAAAATTAAATAACATCGCAGAAATGACAATAAATCCTAAAGCAATTAGCAAAACATTCTTTGGATTTGTTGTGGCTATTTTGCCAAATTTTTCACCCATCATCATTATTTTAGATTTTTTCGAATGACTGCTGGCCTGTAAAAACAAATGACTAAATGCAGGCGTGACAAAAATCGAATAAATATAACTGACCGTAATAGAAAGCATAATAACAACGGGTATAGCTCCAGTAAAATCTCCAGTATTACCTTTGGCCATTAACATTGGGATAAAAGCGGCCAATGTCGTTCCAGTTGCTGAAAACAGTGAAAATGATAATTCTCGTACCGCTTTTATTGAAGCTTCAGATTTACGCATGCCATGATCGATATGATATTGAATATTTTCCACCATCACAATAGCATTATCAACCAACATACCTAGGGCAATAACCATGCCTGAAATCGCCATTTGATGAAGCACATTACCTGAAAAATTATAAATAGCTAAAGCAGTGAAAGTTACCAGCGGAATAACACTTGCTACTACTATACCAGGGCGAAACCCCAAGAAGAATGTCAAAACAAGACTGACTAAAAGCATTCCCATCAATAAAGATTGGCCTAGCTCTGAAATTCTACTTTCAACTCGATCTGGCTGAAAAAATAAAGGTTTTAAGTCAACTTTTGGATAGTTACTTGCTAATTCGCCCATGATTTTTTTAAGTCTCTTTCCAAATTCAACCACATTCAATTGATTTACCGGTACAAATAAGCCGATAGCAATGCCTCTTTTTCCATCTAACCAAAACACAGATGAAACATCTTGCTTAGCACCAAATGTCACCTCAGCTAATGTAGATAATGGCAAATTTGAACCATCTGGCAATGAAATTAATGTGTTTTTAATATCATCAATTGACTGAAATTCCGTATGGGTATTAAGGATAAATTGGCGACTATCAGATTGTAACGACTGCAATGGCACAACATCGGTTTTATTTTTCACCTGTGTAACTATATATTCAGCATTTATCCCTAATTGTTTTAACAGATCATTATGCGGTTCTATCGCAATTTCTTCTTCTGCTTGAGAATAAAGTTTTATTTTTGAAAGTTCCGGGATAGTTAATAATTTTGTTTTTAAGTCTTCTGCCACCCAACGCATATGCATAATGTCATTCGAACCAGATATCGAATAAACGGCTAGGGGCGTATCAATGACTCTGTCATTTAAAATAGGTTGTTGAACACCTTGAGGAAACTTAACTTGTGCTCTCTGAATGGCATCTCTTATGTGATTCCAACCCGTATCAGTATCATAAATATATTCTTTCATTTTCACTGTGACTTGAGCAAAACCTGCCCTAGCTACACCCCTTATTTCATCCACTTCTTCAACTTGAGAAATTTCTTGTTCAAGCGGTCTTAATACTAAATTTTCGATGTCTTCTACACTGGCACCTGGATACTGAGTTAAGACAAAACCATTCCGATAGGGAAAAAACGGATCCTCTTGTCGATTCATATTAAACCAAGAATAGGCGCCAGCTACAGCAAATAAAATAGCTGTGGTTAGAATTAATCTTTTTTGATTAACTAATAATTTAACTAAATTCATGGCATTACCTGTAAACGCATACCTTCGGATATTTTGCTTTGCCCCTTAATCACGACTTCATCATTTATTTTTAACTCACTAATAAAGATCACTTGCCCAGATTCTATATATAAAGGCTGGATAAAGTTTTTTGTTGCTAATCCATCGACTACAGTAAAAACATAAGGATTATTAATTCCATCATCGACCACTACTTCTAAGGGCAACTGATAAACATTGGCATAAACTTGAGGGAAAAACAAATTAACTTGTTGACCAATGACTTCATTAGCAGGTGAATTTAACTGTAAGATGACTTTCATTAAATGTGATTTTAAATCAGCTGTTTTCGCTAACTCAACAATTGAAAATTCAATTATCTTATCTTGATAATTGGCTTTGATTTGATCTCCTAACTTAAGTGATTTCCATATAGATTCAGGTAAATTAACTTCAACTTCTAAGTCTGATGTTTGATTCATAGTCATGACTACCTGTCCTGCTGCAACAAATTCTGTTTGCTGCTTATTAAGGGTTACAATAATTCCATCAAATGGTGCTTTAATGACAGATTCGGATTGATTAGCAATTGCAAGATCAATTTGTGCTTGAATAGATTTTTGCTGTGCCATTAAATCTTTTAAGTCAGTTTCTTTTTGTTCCAATGCATTCTTACTGGCAGAATTATTCTTACGTAAGGTTTTTAAATTGACCACATCACGTTTAACTTGAATTATTTTCGCTTTTATAGATTCTAACTGAGCTAAATGACCATTTAAAGTTGGGTCAATATTAGGATTATATAAACTCATCAATGCTTGCCCCTGTTCTACCTCCTCACCAATTTTCACCATGACATGATCAACAGTTCCAGACAATTGAAAAGCCAAATCAGCACGATTAGTTGCTATTAAAACTGCTGGAATATTATGCAACCTGATGGCTTCATCTTTAACTATCAATGTTGTTTCTACTTTTGTAGTGATAGATTTAGTTTGTTCTTGGCTGCTGAAAAATTTGTCCTTACATGAAACTAATGTAATAACAAAAATCAATAGAAAACTGATTGTTATTGTTGGTTTGTTATTCATGCTTTGACTCCTTTAATGATAAAGCTAATGTAATCTTCTATAAACGTTGAATCATCACCATACAATTCATCTGACCATTGGCTAAAATGAGGTTTAGCATTCAAATAACTATTAATGGTTGAAATAAATGAAGTAATTAAATTCACTGGTTTAAAGTCGTCTCTAAATATCCCTGCTTTTTGTGCTTGGCTAATTAACTCACATCCTTTTTCAATCAAAGGCTTATCGTATTTTCCACAACTTGAATCATTTTCTAAATTACTCCAAGAATACATACGTAAAATATCCGGATTCTCTTTTAAAAATTCAAAATACTTTGTAATAGAATCTGATATAAGATCAACAGGCGTTTCAGATTGTTCAAATAAATCTAATTGTTGGTTGGCAAATTCTGCAAATACAGACTCCTTGACTTCAGCCCATAATTCGTATTTATTAGTAAAATGATGAAAGATTAAACTCTTGGCAACCTTTGCTTGCTTTGCAATTTGTGCAATTGAAACATGACTAAAACCTTTATCTGAAAACAATTCAAAAGCAGCCCGTAATATTTTTTCTTTATTAGAAATCATTTTTTTACCTCCAAAACATAAAAATAAACAGATATAAAATGACAAAAACTACCCAATAAAACGAATACATGAAATATCGCATGATTTAATTTTATTTTTGGAATGGCATAAATCAGAGCTCCAACCGTATATGAAACACCTCCAGCAACCAGCCAGTTCAACCCATTTTTAGATAAGTTTTCTACCAGGTCATCAATAACAAAAATGACCATCCAGCCCATTAACACATAAGCTAATGTTGAAATTAATTGAAACCGCCCAGTAAAAAATAATTTAAGAATAATCCCTATTGATGCCACACCCCATGAAACGCCAAACAATATCCAACCAGGTTTACTATTTAATGTAACCAATGCATAAGGTGTATACGATCCCGCGATCAATACATAAATCGCCGCATGATCAAATACTTTTAACCGCCGCCTAATATAAGGTATTTTTGCACCATGATATAAAGTCGATGCGGTATATAGGATGATTAAACTAACACCGTATATACTAAAACTTACAATATGCCAAGCATCGCCGTGCAATGAAGATTTAATGACTAAGAAAACCAATGCAACTACACTTAAAATCACACCTAAAGCATGAGAACCAATATTGATGGCTTCTTCCAACGGTGAATAAAATTTTACTACTTTCTCTTTAGACATATATTAAATACTATAAAATAAGGGTGTATTATACACTGACTGACCGTTCGGTCAATTAATATAATCACTAAATAAAATAAATAAACAAATACCTGAATTGGAAAAATTTAGCAAAATCATAGAAATTTTATAGAAAAATACAATTTTTTCACTTTTAGATTGTATAAATGTGTTTATGATGAGTTAAAATGAATTTGCTGGTAAAACAACAGCTAATATTTATGTTTACGCAATTATGATGTTCCATTAGTACATTCTATTTTTAAGTTTTTCGTAAGTAATTCCTGCAAAAGTTTCAACCACACAACAATCTAAGTGCCTATGCACTTTTTTAAAATTTAAAAATTTATATTGGAGATATTCAATGAGTAAGACTACTGGAAAAGTAAAATGGTTTGATGAGAAGAAAGGTTTCGGTTTTATCGAACGTGAAGGTGGAAGCGATGTATTTGTACATTTCAAAGCCATAGCTAGCGATGGATTCAAAACTTTGTCTGACGGACAAGCTGTTGAATTTGATGTAGAAGATGGCCAAAAAGGTCCTCAAGCTGCAAACGTAAATGTTATCTAACTTTTAAAGTTAAAAACAGATACCAAAAGGACAACCCAGGTTGTCCTTTTTTTTGGCTTGAAAAAATGCTAATATAAAAAGTAAATACCGTTATATACTTCTAGGACACAATATATTAAGAATGAAAATAATAAAAACCACATTACCTTTATTATTTATAACAATCTTAGCTCTATACACCAGAACATATTATGACAAGCTCCCCACTTCATTAATTGATGCCTTACAATATCTTCCTGTTTTATTAATTATTTTTGTCATAGCCATTACATTACACTTTAACCAAATTAAAATATTATCTTATTTATTAATTATCACTGCCCTCTATTTATTATTAACTTACGACTTGTTAACTAATGACTTTAAATTCAGCCTATATGCCACTTTTACTCCAATAATTTTAATAATAACAATACTGATTAAACAACAAAGTGTATTTACCATACGTGCTTTTCCATTTTATTTAATATACATCGCTGCTATTTTATTTTCTTTGTGGCTAATTCGTGAACAACCACAATGGGCAACAACTTATTTACCGATGCAATGGTTACCTGCCCGTTATTTTGACTGGACACAAATACCACAAACTAGTCTATTCATCTTTCTTATCGTTTTTATAAGTCTTGTCGCTTTATTTTCAATCAGACAAGATCAATTGACCTTAACAGGATTAGCTATATTAATTTTCACATGTATTGGCCTACACTTTCGTACACAAGGCAGTGATTTAATTATACTGTCCACTTCAGGACTTTTATTGTGTCTGTTTAATGTCTTACAAGAATCTTGGAGAATGGCTTACATAGATGAATTAACCCAATTATCAGGCCGTCGTGCTTTGAGAGAAAAATTACAAAGTCTCTTAGGTATATACACCTTGGCCATGGTTGATATTGATTTTTTCAAAAAATTTAATGACACCTATGGTCATGAAACTGGCGATGATGCTTTAAGAATGATCGCTGCTAAGTTACAAAAAGTTTCAGGAGGTGGTGCAGTCTACAGATATGGCGGTGAAGAATTTACCATAGTCTTTACTAATAAAAGTACAGATCAAGTCAAAGAACACCTAGAAACTCTTAGGCAAAACATTGCAGATTCACCCTTTGTTGTTAATCGCAGAACAAAACAAAAGAAAAACAAAGCAGTCAACATAACCATATCAATTGGTATGGCTGATTCTATTGGCATTAATACTGCAGAAGAAACCCTAAAGAAAGCAGATAAAGCTTTATACAAGGCTAAAAAGAAAGGCAGAAATTGTATTGCCATATAGACTTAAGGCTTTAAGTTATACTTATTTTTAAAGTTTTTACATTTACTTTGTAACTAATTTCTATTGTTGAAATTATCAAAAAACGGTGGCTTATTCAGCTTTTTTATTACAAGTCTGTTGATAAACTTTTGGAGAAACTCCGTATTGACTTTTAAAACACTTTGAAAAATAAGTAACGGAATTAAAACCACAATTATCTGCAGTAATACTAACCTGTTGACCTTCTTTTAGTTGTATCGCGGCTTGTTTTATTCTGTATTCTCTGAGGAGGTCTAGAGGATTTTTATCAATTAACGCCTTTAGTTTGCGCTGTAATTGACGTTCACTGACTGCCATCAAACTGGCCATTTGTGGCCTTAAAAAGTTAGGGTCCATATACAACTTCGCAATCATAGCCATAAATTTATCAACAAATATTTGATCATTTTTTGGCAAACCAGAATTGATAGACATTTTTCCTGACTTAATGGATGCGCCTGCCTTTTTCTTCAAAATATTCCTAATAACTAATATGTTTTCTAACTGAATCAATAGTTCTTGAGCATCAAATGGTTTAGTTAAATAAACATCAATATTTTCTCGCCATCCTTTAATCCTGTTTTTTTTATCATTTAATGCTGTTAATAGTATTAACGGGATATGAGATGTTCTTGTATCACTCCGCAATATTCTTGACACTTGGAAACCATCCATCTCAGGCATCATCACATCACAAATAATTATATCAGGAACAATTTTAATAGCCTCGGCAATACCTGATTTACCTCTGTCTGCAGTTATACAATAGTATTGATGTTTTAAAGTGTCTGCTAGGTGTGTGCGCATATCTAAATTATCATCAATGATCAATATAGATTCATAATCTTTAGAACCAAAATATTGAATATGTGACACTTGTTCTTCTTCACTATATGATTCTTTAATTAATTGATCTATCAATGTTTTATTAGATTCTATAGAATGAACATCAGCAGTAAATTCAATACAATGAAATCTAACAGTAAAGGTGCTGCCCGTGCCCACTTGACTAGCTACTTTAATGCGACCATTATTTACTTTTAGCATCTCCTCAACAACTGATAGACCAATCCCAACTCCTGCAACATCTAAATGTGTATCAAGTCGAGTAAAACGTTTAAAGATATCAATTTGTTGTTTTTCATCTAACCCGCATCCATTATCAGTGACTTCAATAGTTACGAAATCGCCTTTTTTAACAGATTTAACAGTGATTTCACCCCCTATTTGCGTATATTTTATGGCATTCGAAATGAGATTACCAAAAACAACATCGATCACATCTTGGGTTGCACTGATAGCAGCATCATCATTTTGCATGAGGTCTAATGTAATACTTTTTGTTTCTGCTAAAGGTTGAAATGATGCGACCAATGTTTCCAAATTAGAATGCACTTGCTGAGGAATAAAATTTACATCTTCATGACCACTCATTTTTGCTAATTGCAACAACTGTTCAATCATGGTCAGTAAACGGTTGGCATTTCTATTGACCATTTGCAAAGACTGCACATCGTCTTTTGATTGTGTGGACGATCCTAATAATTTATTAATGGGTCCTAGTATAAGTGTTAAAGGCGTCCTAAATTCATGTGAGACATTAGCAAATAATTCGTTCTTACGCTCCAACAAACTTTCGACTTTAGTTTTTTGCACTTGTAGTTCTTTGGTTTGTTTGTCAACTTCGATTCTTAATCTCTTAGTAATTTCAGCATTGGCTCTGTTCTTTCGATATAAATAAGCAGACAATAAAGCAAAAAAGGTTAAAACATAAAGTGTATAAGCCCACCATGTTAACCAAGGCGCAGGAAGCACTTTAACCTTGAGTGATTTGCCTGTTTCATTCCAAATACCATCTTTATTGGCTGCCTTCACTCGAAATGTATAATCACCTGATGCTAGATTTGAATAGCTGATCTTTCTATCATCGGCATTAACATAATTCCAGTCAGGGTCTTGGCCTT
>Ga0316204_10005676_pt1 | contig 20225 bp, 11 predicted proteins | sample 6monrhotite_MG_2_FD_205661 | JGI IMG/M metagenome (GOLD analysis project Ga0316204, IMG submission 205661) | Microbial mat bacterial communities from mineral coupon in-situ incubated in ocean water Damariscotta River, Maine, United States -... | ecosystem: Environmental > Aquatic > Marine >...
CGATAATGGTGCTGGATGTATTCAAACTGTTGACATTGATATAATAGTAAATGATGTATGTGATGGAGAGGTTGCTCCTACTCTTGACCCTGCTGGACCGTTTACAACTGCAGATGGGGTACAAAATATTGTAGCTACTCCTGCTGGAGGTACTTGGGGTGGTGACTCTGCTGATGGTACTTTCGACCCTTCAGCTCTAGGGGTGGGTACTTACAATGTTACCTATACCACCGATAATGGTGCTGGATGTATTCAAACTGTTGACATTGATATAATAGTAAATGATGTATGTGATGGAGAGGTTGCTCCTACTCTTGACCCTGCTGGACCGTTTACAACTGCAGATGGGGTACAAAATCTTGTAGCTACTCCTGTTGGGGGCACTTGGGGTGGTGATTCTACTGATGGTACATTCGATCCTTCAGCTCTTGGGGTGGGCACTTATAATGTCACCTATACTATTGCTAATGGTGCTGGGTGTATTCAAACCGTTGATATTGATATTATAGTAGATGATGCGTGTGCTGGTGAAGTTGCTCCTACCCTAGACCCTGCTGGACCGTTTACAACTACAGATGGGGCACAAAACCTTATAGCTACTCCTGTTGGAGGCACTTGGGGTGGTGATTCTACTGATGGTACATTCGATCCTTCAGCTCTTGGGGTTGGCACTTACAATGTAACCTATACCACTGATAATGGTCTGGGATGTATTCAAACTGTGGATATTGATATTGTAGTAAATGACCCTTGTGAGGGTACTGATGATGTCATTATCGACCCTGTCGGTGCCGTTGCTACCGATGCAGGTATACAAACTTTAAATGCTAATCCTGTTGGGGGTACTTGGAGCGGTGCTTCAACCGATGGTTCTTTTGACCCTTCAATCGGAGTTGGCTTCTATGACGTAACCTATACCGTAGATTTTGGTAATGGATGTATTAAAGAAGATACTATAACAATCGAAGTCGTGCCACCTGGTGATCCTTGTGCTGGTATTGCACCTCCAACCATTGACCCTGTTGGACCATTGTTTACAACGGATGCGGTAGTAAATCTAGTAGGTAACCCTGCTGGGGGTACTTGGGGTGGTGCTTCAACTGATGGAACGTTTAATCCAGCTATTGCAGGTGTTGGAACATTTAATGTTACCTACACCGTTGATAACGGGGCTGGATGTATTCAAACTGCTAATATTGATATCGTGGTTACTGACCCTTGTGAGGGTACTGATGATGTCATTATCGACCCTGTCGGTGCCATTGCTACCGATGCAGGTATACAAACTTTAAATGCTAACCCTGTTGGGGGTACTTGGAGCGGTGCTTCAACCGATGGTTCTTTTGACCCTTCAATCGGAGTTGACTTCTATGACGTAACCTATACCGTAGATTTTGGTAATGGATGTATTAAAGAAGATACTATAACAATCGAAGTCGTGCCGCCTGGTGATCCTTGTGCTGGTATTGCACCTCCAACCATTGACCCTGTTGGACCATTGTTTACAACGGATGCGGTAGTAAATCTAGTAGGTAACCCTGCTGGGGGTACTTGGGGTGGTGCTTCAACTGATGGAACGTTTAATCCAGCTATTGCAGGTGTTGGAACATTTAATGTTACCTACACCGTTGATAACGGGGCTGGATGTATTCAAACAGTTGACATAGATATCTTAGTAACTGACCCTTGTGAGGGTACTGATGATGTCATTATCGACCCTGTCGGTGCCATTGCTACCGATGCAGGTATACAAACTTTAAATGCTAACCCTGCTGGTGGTACTTGGAGCGGTGCTTCAACTGATGGCACTTTTGACCCGTCAATCGGAGTTGGATTTTATGATGTAACCTATACTGTCGATTTTGGTAATGGTTGTATTAAAGAGGATACTATAACAATTGAAGTCGTGCCGCCTGGTGATCCTTGTACGGGAATCACTCCTCCAACCATTGATCCCGTAGGACCATTATTAATTACGGATGCAGTAGTAAATTTAGTAGGTAATCCTGCTGGGGGTACTTGGGGTGGTGCTTCAACTGATGGAACGTTTAATCCAGCTGTTGCAGGTGTTGGAACATTTAATGTTACCTACACCGTTGATAACGGGGCTGGATGTATTCAAACAGTTGACATAGATATCTTAGTAACTGACCCTTGTGAGGGTACTGATGATGTCATCATCGACCCTGTCGGTGCCATTGCTACCGATGCAGGTATACAAACTTTAAATGCTAACCCTGCTGGTGGTACTTGGAGCGGTGCTTCAACTGATGGCACTTTTGACCCGTCAATCGGAGTTGGATTTTATGATGTAACCTATACTGTCGATTTTGGTAATGGTTGTATTAAAGAGGATACTATAACAATTGAAGTCGTGCCGCCTGGTGATCCTTGCGATGGTGTTACCCCACCAACTATTGATTCTGTTGGACCTTTATTAGTAACTGACACAGTAATTACCTTAGTAGGTAATCCTGCTGGTGGTTCTTGGGGTGGTGCGTCGACTGATGGCACATTTGATCCTGCAATTGCGGGTGAAGGCACTTTTAATGTTACTTATACCGTTGATAATGGTGCCGGATGTATTCAAACAGTAAATATTGATATCGTGGTAACTGACCCTTGTAACCTTAGTGTTACTTTAGACCCTGCTGGTCCGTTCACAACAGATGACCCCATACAACTATTAACAGCAACACCAGTTGGTGGTATGTGGAGTGGTGATGCAAATAAAATTGGAAATTTTGATCCTTCAAGAGGGGTTGGAACTTATACAGTTACATATACATACACCGATGAAGAAACAGGATGTGTTGCTGAGGGCTCTATGGAAATTATTGTTGAACCAGGTCTTGAGCCACTAGAAGATGTAAATGGGTTCATAATATACCCCGTTCCAACTGATGGAGATTTAAATATTAATCTTGAAAATTACATGAATGAACTTGTTCAGGTTAGAATTGTAGATGCCTCTTCAAGAGTAGTTTTTGAACAAGTATTTAATGAAAATCATTTACAAGTAGAAACCATAGACCTAAGCTATTTATCAAGTGGTATTTATCATTTATTATTTGATTCAATGGGCTACCGCAGTGATGTCACATTTACAGTAAACAAATAAAACGGATATATAAAAATGTAATTTGAACAATCACTTTTTATTTAATGCGTTATTCATTTACTTTTGTTTTTATATGAACTCATATACTAAATGAATTACACGCGTCAGCAGAAAGTTTCAAAAAGAGCACTTGGTGGTTATATTATCATAACCATTTTAGTGCTCTTTGTTCTAGGACCTCGATTTGGAATTACCAAAATAGGAACATATGGATTGCTACCTTTACTTAGTGTAATCGGATTATCTTTAAGTATTAAAAAAGGTCAGTATTTAACAAGAAAACATGAGTTTTACTGTTTGATATTTTTGTTTTTTTTATCTCTAACAGGTCTTTTTTACTATAAAGATCTTCCTGAAATGATAGCAAATATGACGCGTTTGCTTGGTGCAATTCTAGGAGCCTATTGTGCCTTAAGTTTATCACAGACTAAAAACAACTTTCAAGTTCCATTTCATGTAGCTTATGTTCTATTGATTGCCGGTCTTTTTTTAGTTATGGTTACCAATGGAAATTTTGTTTTAGGTATAGGTTTGAGCAGTTCAAAATTATTGAGAGATGTATTTATGCTCAATGCAAACTCTTACTCTTATTACTCATTTTTTGCAAATATTTCTCTCTTTATTCTCTTTCTACAGTATAAAAATTTAATAACCAAAATTGCTCTTGCTGTATTTCCAATTTTATTCATTTTAATATCATTTGCCACTCAATCTAGATCTGGACTACTTTTTATTGTGTTATCTAATTTGGTTTTTTGGCTATTCATTTTTAAGACTAACAATAAAAATCCATTTAAAAAATTAGCTACATCTTTTGTTACCCTCGTAGCTATTGTTTTTGCTATTTATCAATTTACCATTTTGCTACTTCAATCTGATTTTAGTAAAAGACTAAGTGTAAAAGAGGATAGTAGCCAAGAAAGAACTAATATAATGATTGAGGGTATAAATTATTTTCTTGAATATCCTTTTACAGGAGTTGGCATCGGACAATATCCTATTTATAGCAAATATGGTCTATTTACTCATAACTCATTTGTCGAAGCTTTTGCGGAGCAAGGTTTTATAGCAGGTATCTTAGTGTTAATCATATTCATAAGACCACTTATTATTTCATTTGGTTTATTTAAAAAGCATAGACAAAATCCGGAAGTAAAAGTTCAATTTTTGTTCTTTCTAGTTTTTGCCCTTTTTAATAACTTTTATGTTTTTTATAAGTTTTCATTTGCAATGATATTTCATTTTATAATGATTGGTTATCAACAACAAACCCTAAGAAATCTTCAAATTAAAGACGAAACCTAACTTAATGAAAAATAATAAACGGTGTATAGGCTTTCTACTTGGTGCAGCATCTAATGAAGGTGGAATCGCTCGGGTAACCTCTATAATAGCTGAACAGTTAGAAAATCTCTCAAATTATGAAATTCATATTATTAGTTATGTAAATACTAATAATGAAGGTTATGGATGGAGCTCTGACCTTACGTTTCATTCGCTTTTTCAAGAAAGAAAACCCTTAAAAAAACGAATCATTAATGGGGCATATAAACTAAACAAACTAATTAAACATAATCAAATTGATGTTTTGGTTAGCTGCGGTGCCCTATTCGGCCCTTTAGGGCTTTTAGGAACATTTTTTAGTGATACAAAACACGTTTATTGGGACCACTCTAACTTTTTTCAAGACACCGATCATAATTTTGAGCGTCAGGGTAAAAGAATCACAGCAAAGTTTGCAGATGTGGTTGTACCATTAACTAAGACTGACAAAATAAATTATGAAAAATTTTCTAAGGCTAAAAAAGTTTCACAAATATACAACCCGGTTGATGCAAACTTGTTTAATCAAGAGATAGTATATAAGAGTTCTTCCAAAAAAATAATTAGCGTTGGACGTTTAGGTAAACAAAAAAATTTTCTAGGTCTTGTAGACGTAGCAAAAATAGTACTTGGAGAAAGACCAGAATGGGAATGGCACATATTCGGAAAAGGAGAACAGGAAGAACAGATTCAAGAAAAGATAAATAAATTCAATCTTAATGAAAATCTTTTTTTAAAAGGACATCACTCAAATCTTTATGAAGCTTATAATGAATACTCGTTACTTGTAATGACATCTGAGTATGAGGGGTTTCCGATGAGCTTATTGGAAGGAATGGCTAAATGTCTTCCTTTAGTTAGTTATGATATTGCTACTGGGCCTAATGAAATAATTAAAAAAGAGGAGAATGGTTATCTTATTGACTTTGAAAATAAAGAGGAAATGGCCAACCGAATTATTTCATTATTAGACGACTCATCCACCAGAATTAAGATGTCTAAAAATCAAAAATCGATAGTGAATAATTTCAAACTAGAACAAATAGTTGGGCAATGGGATTCCTTATTTAGTAATTTAATTGGTTAAATATCACTAAAGGAATTAAACGCCTGCGAGGAGATATCAAATAACTTTTCAAGTTTAGTTTTCAAGCAAACATCGTCCATATCTACTACAAGAGATTCATCACTATTGATATATTTTGAATGCACCATAATTTCATAGTTCTTTTTTGATGAAAAAACCACACCTTTCATATTATCTATATCTCCAAAATAATTTGTTGTTTTTATCCCTTTAAGCCTGTTTCTTAAATTATAAATTCGTCTGTAATACTTTTTAACAAAACTATTTTCTTCCCCTGTATTTCGGGTTATTCTTATTTTTTCTATGTCAAATTCTTCTGCTATTAAAGTAACAATAGTTCCTATGGCCCACTCTGTATGTACGTGATGATGACTATCTATATGTGTTGGTTTTTGGCCAAAAGCTTTTATAAATTTTAATAACTGAGCTTTTAACTCATTATAAACCATTTCTTGACTTATTTTATCCAAGACAAACAACGAAGATTTTCTAGCATTACCATTAAATCCATTGATATCTGCAAAAGTATTGTTGTTTTTTATAGCTTCGGTTAAAGGCATTCCTTCTGTCAAATTAAAATGGATTCCGATTGTATTAATATCAATTAACCCTTTATGAACATAGTTAATTGCATCTTCAAATCCTTCATTAAAATTAACCAAGGTAGTTGTACTACTAATTAAATTTTGTTGGTAAGAATTATAAATTGCCTTATTCACAGAAGATGAATAACCAAAATCATCACTATTAATTATTATCATAATCTTAACTACCTATTTATATACCTGTAACGAAGAATATTCCCGATTATTAAACGTTAAACTAAAAATAAAAGATAACACTGTAATTTTTTTAATTATCAAATAATATTCTGAATGCGTACAACCGTGCATTACATTACCAACATTGCTCCTTTATATAGAAAAAACCTTTGGAATAGATTACTCCACAATAAAGATATTGACATTAAATTCTTTTTTGGAAAGGGCAAAAGTGGTATCAAAGAAATAGATATTTCTGAGGAAGAATATAAAGACTATCAAACTCATTTTTTTGAATTAAAAAACTTTTGGTTTAAAAATAAAATTTTGGTTTGGCAAAATAAGGTGATTTCAAATAGCTTTTCTAAAAAACCTGATGTTGTAATATTACTAGGTGAGTTTGCTGTTCTCAGTAATTGGTTATTGTCATTAATCTATAGAGTCAGAAGAGTACCTATAGTTATTTATGGACATGGCATGTATGGAAATGAAAAAGGGATAAAAGCTATTTTAAGAAAACTTTATTTAAAAACTGCTGATGCTCATCTAGTTTATGAGAATCATGCAAAAAAAGTAATGGTTAAGTCAGGTTTTAATCCAAATGATATCTATGTTTTTTACAACTCTTTAGACTATGATACTCAAATAAAACAAAGGCAAGAACTTATAACCTCAAATAAGAAATCAAAAGATTTTTTTGAAGATAAAAGCCTGCCCGTAGTAGTTTTTATAGGTCGTTTAACTGAAGAAAAAAAACTAAATTATTTAATAGATATTGCAAAAAGACTTGAAGATGACACCCCAATTAACCTCTTATTTATTGGTAAAGGACCTGTCATGGAATCTCTAAAAAAGCAAGCTAAAAAAGATCTAAAACATAGAAGTTATCACTTTTACGGCGCCTGTTATGATGAATCGGAATTAGGAGAGCTTTTATATTATAGTGATTTGTGTATATCACCTGGAAATGTTGGCTTGACAGCAATACATTCCTTGACTTATGGAACACCTGTGGCTACCCATTCTAATATTTTTGAACAAGGACCTGAAGTTGAAGCTATACAAGAAGGTGATACTGGTTTCTTTTTTAAACAACATGACTTAGAGGATTTAGCCCATAAAACCAAAGAATGGTTGATTCATTCTTCTAAAAATCGTGAGGCCATAAGGGAAGATTGTTTCAATATTATTGAAACAAGATATAATCCAGATAATCAACTTGAAATATTTAAAAGATTACTGGCAGAACAATTAAAATCTGAGTAAAAGAGCAATGAAATTATTACAAATAAATACCGTTGTAAATTATGGCTCAACTGGAAGAATTGCTGAGCAGATTGGAAATTTAGCCATAGAAAAAGGTTTTAAAAGTTATATTGCTTATGGTAGAAAAAATCGGGAAAGTAATTCTTCTCTGATTAAAATAGGTACTAAACTTGACAATTACACCCACGTAGCGAAAACGAGGTTGACCGACAAACATGGATTAGGGTCACAAAGTGCAACAAAAAAGTTTCTTTCAATAATTAAGGAAATAAAACCTGATATCATTCACTTGCATAATATTCATGGTTATTACTTAAATTATCAATTGTTATTTGAATATTTAAATGAAATGCAAATTCCAATTGTCTGGACCTTACATGATTGTTGGTCTTTTACAGGGCATTGCGCATATTTTGATTATGTAAATTGTAATAAATGGATTTCGGGTTGCTTCTCATGCCCCCAGTTAGCCTCTTATCCAAAAAGTTATGTTGATAATTCTAAGGCTAACTTCAATTTAAAATCAAAACTATTTGCCGCCAATAAAAATTTGACCTTAGTACCTGTTTCATATTGGTTAGAAAATCTACTTACTAAATCCGTTTTAAAAAATCTACCTAAAAAGGTCATACACAACGGTGTTGATCTTGAAAAATTTAAGACTTATACCGACACTACCAAAATTGACGAAAAATTTAACATAGCCAGTAAGCACCTTATTTTGGGGGTCGCTAGCGTTTGGGAGAAAAGAAAAGGGTTACAAGATTTCATCAAATTAAATGAATTATTAAAAGAAAATTTTAAAATAATGCTTGTTGGTTTAAATGAAAAACAAATAAAAACCTTACCATCAAACATTATTGGAGTTAAACGCACGGAATCACAGGAGGAACTCGCTCAGATATATTCCAGAGCAGATATTTTCTTTAATCCGACTTATGAAGATAATTTTCCAACAACGAACTTAGAGGCTATGGCTTGTGGCACACCTGTAATCACATATGACACAGGTGGAAGCCCCGAATCAATCACTGAAGAAACTGGGTTTATTGTAACCAAGGGAAACCTTAATGCAGCTTTGGAAAAAATAGAACTACTTGTAAATAAAAACCATTTTGATATTACTAAAAAGTGTAGCAATAATATTAGTGCTAATTACGAAATGAACCAACAGTTCGAAAAATATTTTGAACTGTATGAGAAAATTTTATCAATAAAAGTAAGTTGAGAAAAAATAGACAAAAAGAATATAGTTTAGACTAAATATTGTTTGTCTTTTTTTAACAATAATTTACACCTATAATCGTTTATCAATTTAAACTAGAAAATCAATACAATTTTGAAAAATAAAGTAGCATTTATTACTGGGGTTACTGGCCAAGATGGAGCATATTTAAGTGAACTTCTTCTAAAAAAAGGTTACACCGTACACGGTCTAAAACGCAGATCTTCATTATTTAATACAGATAGAATTGATCATTTGTATCAAGATCCACATATTGAAAATAGAAATTTTGTACTTCACTATGGTGACATGACTGATAGTACTAATTTAATTAGGCTAATTCAAGAAATTCAGCCGGACGAGATTTATAATTTAGCGGCGATGTCTCATGTTCAAGTATCTTTTGAGACTCCAGAATATACAGCAAATGCTGATGGTATTGGCACACTGAGAATATTGGATGCTGTTAGACTTTTAGGTCTTGAAAAGAAAACAAGAATATATCAAGCATCTACATCTGAATTGTATGGTAAGGTGCAAGAAGTACCTCAATCTGAGACTACTCCTTTTTACCCAAGAAGCCCATATGCAGTTGCGAAAATGTATGCGTATTGGATTACAGTAAACTATAGAGAAGCATACGGAATGTATGCATGTAATGGTATATTATTTAATCACGAATCTCCAATTCGTGGAGAAACTTTTGTCACACGTAAGATTACTAGGGCAGTTTCAAGAATTGCCTTAGGTTTGCAGGATAAATTTTATCTAGGAAATTTAGATGCCCGAAGAGATTGGGGCCATGCCAAAGACTATGTCAAAATGATGTGGATGATTTTGCAAGCTGAAGAAGCTGAAGATTGGGTTATTGCGACCGGAAAAACAACTGCAGTTAGAGATTTTGTTAGGTTAGCATTTAATGAGGTTGGAGTTGAGCTTGAATTCAAAGGTGAAGGAGTAGAAGAGAAAGCATTTGTTAAGGCTTGTAATAAGCCTGAATATCAAATAGAAATCGGAAAAGAAATTCTTTCAGTTGATCCTAAGTATTTTAGACCAACAGAGGTTGAGCTTCTAATTGGTGATCCTACAAAAGCTAAAGAGAAATTAAATTGGGAAGCTACTTATGATTTACCGGCCTTGGTGAAAGATATGATGCAAGGTGATCTTAAAGTCATGCAGAAAGACCAGCATTTAAAAGATGGAGGTTTTACCACATTTAATTATTTTGAATAAGAATGCAAAAGAATAACAAAATATACATTGCCGGCCATAGAGGGATGGTAGGATCTGCAGTTTGGCGAGCATTTTTAAAAGCCGGATACTCAAATATTATTGGTAAAACTAGTAAAGAACTAGACTTACGCAATCAAACAGAAGTTTTTGACTTTATTAAAAAAGAAAAGCCATCTATTATTATTGATGCGGCAGCTAGAGTTGGTGGAATTTTAGCTAACAATGATTATCCGTATCAGTTTTTAATGGAGAATATGGAGATTCAAAACAATCTGATAAAAGCTGCTCATGAAAATAATATTGGCAAATTTGTATTCCTAGGTAGTTCCTGTATATATCCAAAATTATCCCCCCAACCCATTAAAGAATCATATTTATTAACTTCTGATTTAGAACCAACCAATCAATGGTATGCAATAGCTAAAATTTCAGGAGTTAAGTTATGTGAAGCTATAAGAAATCAATTTAATAAAGATTTTGTTAGCCTTATGCCGACTAATCTTTATGGCCCATTTGATAATTTTGATTTAAAATCATCTCATGTTTTACCTGCCATGATACGTAAATTTCATGAAGCAAAAGTAAACAATCATGCACCTGTTACTTTGTGGGGCAGTGGTACGCCAATGAGAGAGTTTTTACATGTAGATGATATGGCGCAAGCTGTTTTATTTTCAGTTGAAAACGAGTTGCCTGAGCATTTATATAATGTAGGTACAGGTACAGATGTTACTATAAAAGAATTAGCCCTAACGATTCAAAAAGAAATTGGTCATCAGGGCGATATACTCTGGGATAGCACTAAACCAGATGGTACGCCTAGAAAGCTTATGGATAGCTCAAAAATGAATTCTTTAGGTTGGAATGCTAAAATTGAGTTGCAATCCGGCATATCTACGACTTACAAATGGTTTTTAGAACACATAGATGATTTTAAAGAAGTTAAAATTTAAACTCATTTTCCAAACCATTTGATTTAAAATTCACACAATGAAAGTCAGTATTGTCACGGGTACATATAATAGTGCCGAATTTATTGAATCATGTATTCAAAGTGTAAACAATCAAGATTATTTAGACATTGAACATATAATCATTGATGGTGTTTCAAAAGATAATACACTGGAATTAATTGAAAATAGTGCTAGCCGTGTTGTTAAAGTAGTTTCAGAACCAGATAAAGGAATTTATGATGCGATGAATAAAGGATTGAAAATGGCAACTGGTGAAATTGTTGCTATTCTAAATTCAGATGATTTTTATAATTCAAATGATGTTATCAGTACTGTAGTAAAAAAGTTTAAAGAACACGATCTTGATTGTCTTTATGGCAACTTATATTATGTTAACCAACAAAAGCCTGATATCATTGTCAGAAATTGGGCAACAGGTGAGTATAACAAACAAAAAGGATTTCAATATGGTTGGCATCCTGCTCACCCGACATTTTTTGCAAAAAATCAAGTCTACAAAAAGTATGGTTATTTCAATTTGGACTTTAAAATAGCCGCTGATTTCGAGATAATGCTAAGGCTATTACAAAAAAATAATATAAATGGTTTTTATTTAGATAGTCCTATAGTTCGAATGCGATTGGGAGGAGAAAGTAATAAAAGCATAAAAAATATTATTCGCGGAAATAAAGAATGCCTTAAAGCATTTAAAGTTAATGGCTTAAAAGTTAGTGCGTTATATCCAATATATCGTATTTTGCCCAAATTAAAGCAATTTATTACCAAATAGCTTTATTTCAACGATTTATTACCTCAACATACCTTTTTTATCCTAACAGATATAGTATTTATCTATATCTTTGTAGCGTTACGTAATCCTTACATGCCCTAAGTATCGTATCTATATAAACTACTTCATGCGCCCCAAGAATATTGTAAACGGAACTCGTTTCCTATATCTTTCCTTGCTACTAAGTTTTTCATCATTATTTGGTCAAATATCTTATGAGAAGGTATTTACTGATGTTGATTTTGATTTACCAATAGAGCTTTTAAATGCTAACGATGGAACCGATAGACTTTTTATCGTTGAACAATTAGGTAAGGTCAGAGTAATTCCGAATGACCAATCAATTGTGGGTTCTGATGTTGATGTTTTTTTAGATATTTCTTCTAAAATTAATATCAGCGTTGGTCAAGAAGTTGGACTATTAGGAATGGCCTTTCATCCTAATTTTACAAGTAATGGATATGTGTATGTTTATTACACAGACTTTATAAATGGATTGGTTAATATGAATCTTGCTAGATTCACAGTGGATTCCAATAATCCAAATCAGGTAGACCCATCCTCTGAATTAGAGTTATTTCAATACATTAAAAACCTTGACCAAGGGAATCATAATGGCGGTAAAATTGCATTTGGGCCTGATGGATATTTATATGTTTCTATTGGCGATGGAGGTGGTGGTGGTGACCCAGCTGGTAATGGTCAAAATTTAAATACAGTTTTTGGTAGTATTTTAAGAATAGATGTCGATCTTAATGGTGACAATCCTGTTGAATCAAATCCAGAAGCACCTAATGGACGCTATGAAATACCTTCTGATAACCCGAGAGTAGGTTTATCCGGCTTGGACGAACTATATGTTTGGGGTATCAGAAATACATGGAAATTCTCTTTTGACAATGTAAATAATATCATGTGGGGAGCTGACGTTGGACAAGGTCGAAGAGAAGAAATCAATATAATAACAAAAGGAGCAAATTATGGTTGGGGCAAATATGAAGGATTTACGACTTATGACAATGGAGTTAGTCTTGTAACTTCGCCAGATACAAAACCACTTCTTGAGTACGATCATAGTGACAATGACAAATCAATTACAGGTGGTTATGTATATCGTGGACCTATAAATAATTCCTCTATTTCCAATAAATATATATATGGGGATTATATCTCAGGAAGAGTCTGGGCATTAGATTATGATTCAACAACAGGTAATGCAACTACTGAATTCCTTTTTAGAACAAATGGACAAAAAGTGGCCAGTTTTGGTCTTGATGAAGCCCAAAACATTTACTTTTTAGATTATGGTTATGATGTGCATATTTATAAAATAACTGGTGATAGTTCTGGTCCTACTACAACTGCAGTTGATGGGGTTGGTGATTGGTTAAAAACTGGCTTTGAAGGCACTAACGGTATCGTTCAGGCTATTCAAAATGATGGTTCTGATAATTATTATATCGGTGGTGATTTTAGCTCAGTTGAAAATATTTCTGCTAACAACATAGCCTATTATTCTGTTCAAAATGGATGGAACGCTTTAGGCAACGGAACAAATGGAACAGTAAATACAATCGCCACTGATTCTCAGGGCAATGTATACATTGGGGGTAGTTTTTCTGAAGTAAATGGTGTAACGGCTTCTAACATTGCTGTTTGGAATGGGAATAGCTGGTCAGCTCTTAAGGGAGGGACAAGTGGAACAGTTGCAAAATTAGGAGTAGATAGTCAAGACAATTTATTCGTTGGGGGAGTATTTATTAGTGTAGATAATGGGATAACTGCCAATAATATTGCAAAATGGGACGGAAGTGATTGGAGTAATCTTAGCGATTCCAATACTAGTACAATAGGTACAAATAATGAAATCAGGTCTATTGCTTTTGATGAAAATGATAATTTAATTGTTGGTGGTAATTTTAGTACTGCAGGTGGTAAAACAGCATTGCGAATTGCAACTTGGGACGGAAATCTATGGGGAACTTTAGGCAATGGGACAAGTGGCTTTGTTGAATCAATTTATGTAACCTCAAGTTATATTTATGCTGGTGGAAACTTTTCAATTGCCGGAAGTATTAACTCTAATAGAATCGCCAGATGGGATAGAAGTAGTGAAAACTGGGAAGCACTTGGCAATGGTTTAAGCGGCAATGTAAGTGCTCTGGCGTATGATGGCACTTATATTTATGCTGGAGGTAGTTTTGAAACTGCTTCAGATATTGAAGACGTAAATAAAATAATGAATAATATCGCTCGATGGAGCAGTACAGATGGTTGGGAGGCGCTTGGTCCAAATAAAACTGTAGGGGTATCAACTAGTATAAATGCTCTCGCTTTCAACAGTAATAGTTCTATTTTGTTGGCCGGAGGTAATTTCAATAACGCAGGCAATATTAGTTTTGACAATATCGCCGCATGGCAAGGAGCGAATAGTTGCTCTAACGATTTTGTTACCCCTGAAATATCTGTTAATAGCAACGTGTCCAATGATATATCATTAGACTTAACTGAAGGTGACGTATTAAGTGTTACAATTGAAGAGGATTACGACTTTCAAATAAGACTGCCAAATGGTTCTTTTAATCAAGGTATCCTTAACATCAGTAGCGCAGGAGAATCAGATACTGGAACATATACTATAATAACAACCCAAGGTTGCACATTGAGTTTAAGTATCAATGTAACGGCTCCAGAAGTATGTAATGCATTCAGTATAACACCTGAGTATGAAATAAATGGAGTTATAAATAGTGGTTCTAATGAATTAACTATTGAAGAAGGAGATAATTTTATTTTAAGAATAGTTCAATCTGCTGACTTTACTATAACTAAACCTGACGATGTGGTTGTTAATGGAGAACTGAATTTTGGTGTTGTTAATACATCTCAGGCTGGTACATATACTTTTACAACAGTTAATGGTTGTATTGAAGATTTTAATCTAATTATAAACCCACAAGCTGGGTGCAATCAATTTAGTATAACACCTGAATATGTTATTAGCGGAGAAACTTCTTCAGGTTTAAATGAAATTACACTTGAGGTTGGCACATCCTTTGTTTTAGGTATTAGGCAATCGACTACTTATACTACAACTTTGCCTGATGATAGCATAGTTAATGGTTCTTACGATTTTGGTCTTCTTGAAATTTCAGATTCTGGTACTTATACCTTTGAAACCATCGCTGGATGTGTTGAGGAATTTTTATTAAATGTAACAAATAGCTCAACCTGCACTGCTGCCAGCATTACGCCCGAGTATTCGGTAAACGGAACAACTTTAAACGGGCTCAATGAAATTGAAGCTAATGAGGGAGATGACTTTATATTGGGGATTTTACAAGCCAATGCTTTTACTATTACTCTACTAGATAACAGTGTTGTTAATGGTCCTTATAATTTTGGAGCCATAACACTAAATGAAGACGGTATTTATACCATAACTACTGATGAAGGTTGTGAAGAAAGTTTTACACTTAACGTTCTCCCAAGTATCACATGTACTGGTACTAGTATTACCCCTGAATATATTATAAACGGTTCAACTTCCTTTGGCTTGAACCAAATCACATTAGATGAAGGCACCACATTTGAACTAGGCATTTTACAAAACAATAATTTTGAAATAACACTTCCTGACAATTCCATCGTAAATGGGATTTATGATTTTGGAACTTTAACAATTGCTGATTCTGGCATTTATCAAATTACCGATGAAAATAACTGTATTGAAGACTTTGAATTGGTAGTATTGCCTTTAGAAACTTGTGATCAGTTCAGTATAACCCCAAAATACCTAATCAATGAAGAAGAATTTATAGGAGAAAATGAATTGACTTTAATAGAAGGGACTGCTTTTCAACTCGGTATAAGACAATCTAATTCATTTACAATTCAATTTCCTGATAACTCGATTGAAAATGGGCCTTATGATTTTGGGATTTTAAGAGTTACTAATGAAGGTACTTATACATTCACAACAGACGAAGGCTGTTCAGAAGATTTCGTATTAGTCATTTTACCTGATTCTGATTTCGACGGAATAACTGATGCAGATGATTTATGCGAAAATACACCAGACGGTCAACCTCTTGATGAAAATGGTTGCGCTCAATCTCAACTAGATGATGATAATGACGGTGTTTCCAATTTAGATGATATTTGTGATGATACACCCTTTGGTGAGTCGGTTAACACTACTGGGTGCTCATCATCTCAATTGGATAGTGATAGTGATGGTGTAGTAGATATGAATGACATTTGCCCAAATACACCTACAGGTGAATCCTCTGATTTAAATGGGTGTTCAGAATCGCAGTTAGATGATGACAATGATGGAGTTTTCAACAATGAAGATTTGTGCCCTAATACGGCAGAAGGGATTCCGGTAGATTCAGATGGTTGTGAAATATTACCTGACGATGATAACGATGGGGTACCAAATATCGATGATTTATGTCCTGGCACTTTACCAAATTCACTTGTAGATAGCGATGGTTGTGTTACTGTTTTACCAAATGACAATTTTACGATTAGTACTACCAGCGCAACTTGTAGAGGAGTCTTTGATGGGGAAATTTTAATCAATGCAAATTTAGCTAATGAATACACAGCAAGTTTGACAAGTACTTCATTTGCCGTTACAAGAAACTTTAATGAATCCATATTAATTGATGAATTACCTGCTGACACTTATGAGTTATGCCTTACAGTAACAGCACTTGAAAACTATGAAATTTGCTTTACAGTGGTTATTGAAGCACCATTACCTTTAAGTGTCTTTAGCATAATCAATCAAGAAGAACAGTCAGTGACATTGCAAATGTCGGGTGGTACACAATTTGTAATATCATTAAACTCAAAAAGTTTTACCACTACTGCGAATGAGATTACCCTTGATTTACCAGAAAAAGTAAATGAACTTAAAGTAAGTACTGGTCAAGAATGTCAAGGGGTTTTTGAAGAAAATATCTTAATTTCTAATGATGCATGGTTATATCCAAATCCATTTGATTATTCGGTCATATTAAATACTACAAGTATTGATGAATCCAACATTACTTATGTTATTTACGCTATATCAGGTAGAGAATTAATAAACAACACGGTCAATATTGAAAATAAGAATGAAATTGAATTACAATTTGAAGATTTACCTTCAGGGGTTTTCATTCTAAAATTGACCCTAAAAGATTCGCAACAAATATTTAAATTAGTGAAGCGATGAAAAGACTATTCCTTTTATTAGTGATTTTTTTGATTAGTTGTGGACCAGATGTAGATATCTTGCAAACCGTTTTGGTTCTTCCTTCAGAGGTTGAATTAATTTTTCCAGAAAATAATTCTGAATGTACAGCTGGTATTATTCTTTCAGAAACAGAAAGTGAAGTGATTTTTGAATGGAGTGACGCAGAAGTAACCGATGGTTATCGAGTATCACTCGTGAATTTAACTTCAGGTGAAGAAGTTTTCTATGACGCGACAGAAAGTTCCTTACCTATTAGATTATTAAGAGGAACACCATATGAGTGGTACGTGTCTACTTTTTTAAATAATTCTGACGAAACAATACAAAGCAATGTAGAGGTTTTTTATAATGCGGGTCCTGGAATTCAATCTTTTATACCCTTTCCGGCTACCAATGTTTCTCCTGAAAATGGGGAGCAATTTGAATCCTCATCAACTGCCATTACACTTCAATGGACGGCTGAAGATTTAGACAATGATATCGTGGCTTATGATATTTATTTCGGTACTACTAATCCTCCAGAACTGTTTACCACTGATTTGAATACAACATCCTTGTCAAATATTTCAATCATCTCTGGAACGGATTATTTTTGGAAAGTTGTAACTCGTGATCAACAGGGTAATGAATCTAACTCAGATATATTTACTTTTAATGTTTCAAATTAGTTTAGAACTGATTCAACTCTGCCGCAGTTAAGCATGGCCTCACCAAAGTAAGGATTAAATACTTTTTCATTAAAACTTAACCAACTAGCTCCGTTAAAGTTATCAACACAGTCGCAATGTTGAATATATATAGGTTTATGAAAATTTTCAAAAGAGGATATCAGGTTAATCATTGAATCTGAAAGAAATTTAAATTCTTTTCGTTGGTTTTCAATATTATTTTCCGCCTTGATACTGACTAAACTTTTTGAAATTTGGGTTAAGTTGATATCTACTGATTCAAATGAAGAATTAAATTCTAATTTTTCTAGATTCTTTAAAAACGAAACTGAAGATAATCTTGCCTCGTCGCCATCTCCAAGAACTAAAACCTCCTTTAGATTCATGTAATCTTGAAGTATTAAGTGGATTTCATCTTCATATTCAGCACTTATATCAATTCTTTTTGGAACGTCTTTTAACTCCATCTTCATGTTGTCGTGATCGTGATGTTGAGTTTTTTCGTCAAAGACTTTATTAGACATCATCGATTTTTTACCTTTCAGCTGTGCAGCAGCATCAACAGTAAAGGCTCCTTCATTGACAATAACGTCCCCTGCTCGAACTCCGCTTTGAATTTGATAAAAATCTCCTAATCGTTGTCCTAATTCCACTTCAACCATTTCAAAAATTGACTTATCAGAAAAAGGTTTTTTATAAACAACAGACCTTTTACCTGTCCATAAAACGGCTGATTTAGGTATGATTGGCAATTCTTTACCTAAATTCACTTGATTCACAAAGGCTTCAGCAAACATTCCTGGTTTTAGTGTACGCTTCTGATTCTTAATTAAGACTCTAACTAAAACGGTTCGCTTTTCTTTATTCAACAAAGGTTCTATATATGTAATCTTAGCATTAATTTTTTCATTGGGCATATTGGTCAATTGAATATCTATTTCTTGCCCTATTTTCAAAAAACTCAGTTGGCTTTCATACGCATCAAATTCACCCCAAACTGTCCTTAAATCAGAAGTCTTGAATAGTGGGTCCCCCTGAGAATAATAACCACCCTCAGCAGCAATCATTTCAGTTATTGTACCTGTTACGTCAGCAAATAAAGGGAAATTCATAATTGGTTTTCCTCTTTCAACTATTTCTTCAATTTGTTTATCATTAAGCTTCCATAACCCAAGTGTATTTCGGGCTGAGTTAAATAATTTTTTGTGAGTATCTCTATACGATATTGAAGTCAACAATTTATCTTGCGCAGCATAAAGTTCAGGAGAATAAATAAGACCTATTTCTTGTCCCTTTCTTATTCTTTCACCAATAGAGTTTTGATATAACTTATCAATTCTACCATCAAATAGCGTAGTTTGTACGGCATCTTTCTCCTTATTTGTTGTAATTACCCCTGATAGTTTTAAAGTATTATTATTAGGACTCTCATTGCGTACTTTAATAGTTTGAATATTTGCCAAGGCAATGGCATCATTACTCATTCTAAATTGGTAATTAGGTAAATTTCCATTAGCATCAGAAGTGAATACTAAATCCATAGCGCATAAAGGACATTTACCATTTTCTGTACCTTCTATTTGAGGATGCATAGAGCAGGTCCATTTTCCATTAACCTGTGTAACTATTTCTATTGATGTGTTTTCTTTCTCTGAAGTTACCCCAAAAATAAAGTAGCCCAGGAGTAACCCTACGACTGCAAACAAAAAATATGCCCCTGATTTCTTTAACATATAATCGTTAAAATTTAGTTCACTAAACCTTATCTAAAATTACTTCTTTTCGCCAACAATAAAGCAAAGGCACGACAAATAGCGATATTAATGCCATTAACATCCCACCCAAGCAAGGTATTGCCATCGGAATCATTATACTCGCACCCTTACCTGAAGAAGTCAATATGGGTAGTAGCGCTAATATCGTAGTGGCTGTTGTCATCAGACAGGGTCTAATACGCTTTTTGCCCGCCTCAATAACGCTATTTCTTATTGATTGTGCATCTTTAGGATTATTCGCTTTAAAAGATTGCCCCAAGTAAGTCGCCATCACAACGCCATCATCGGTTGCTATTCCAAACAGTGCTATAAAGCCAACCCAAACTGCAACACTTAAATTCACAGTCTGCATATTGAATAGTGCTCTAATATTACTTCCAAATATGGAAAAATTAAAAAACCATGGTTGCCCGTAGAACCAAATTAAAAGGAAACCACCTGTAAAGGCCACAGCGATACCTGAAAACACCATTAATGAAACTGATACCGACTTAAATTGGAGATATAGAATGAGAAAAATAACCAGAAGCACCGCAGGTATTACAATACTTAATGTTTTTTGGGCGTGTATATGGTTTTCATATGTGCCGCTAAACTCATAACTAATCCTTGAAGGAACTTTCAATTGATTTGAAACTATTTTATTTTCAATGGCTTTACTAGCCTTCTCCACTGCTGTTATCTCTGATATGCCGTCAACTTTATCAAAAATTACATACCCGACCAAAAACCCATCTTCACTCTTAATGCTTTGTGGACCCTTTTCATATTTAAT
>Ga0316204_10005679_pt1 | contig 20214 bp, 16 predicted proteins | sample 6monrhotite_MG_2_FD_205661 | JGI IMG/M metagenome (GOLD analysis project Ga0316204, IMG submission 205661) | Microbial mat bacterial communities from mineral coupon in-situ incubated in ocean water Damariscotta River, Maine, United States -... | ecosystem: Environmental > Aquatic > Marine >...
AGGAATATCTAGAGCATCACCGAAATCCTTCGAATAAAGATAGCGGAAAAATGATTCTCGAATAGTGATATGCCGGACTTTTAGTCCTGTCACAACCTATGCACTTTCAGTGCATAGTGGTTGAGTTGAAAATGTTACAAGTAGAAGGAAAAACAAACAAAATCATAGTTATATCGAATTATTTTTTTACGGCTACAGTTGTTATACCCAAAGCGTTTGGGATTTAGGTGTTAGAGCACTTCATTTTTTGCGCATGACAAGGCGCGACGACGCAACATAGTCATTCTATGTAAGGAGGGGCAACGCAGTCATGAGTAAAAAAGGGAACGCTATCACACCTAAATCTCAATCGCTTTGGGTATATATTTCAAGCGGAAAATTGAGTTTCTTCTAAAGAAGCTTCTTTAAATGAACCCCGCTTGCTCGATATTATGCCGGTTTCGATTTTATCTTGTATGGTTTTTGCGCGATTGCTGGAATGGGTCATGCTCGTTTTTTCTCTAAGTTGAAGATATTTATTAATGAGAACTTCCTCTTCTTCATCTCCCCATGATTGTGGGTTGTTAATAGCCAGTTGCTCACTTAATGCGTTGACTGCTTGTAACAAGGTTTTAGGTACATGACCTGGTCGGTTAACATGCTGATCTAAAAGTAGGGCAATGCCATATTCTGATGTGACATAATCGGCGACGTAAAAATCATTTATTTTACGATTGTCTTGTCGGTAAAAAAGATTCACTCGATCAATTGCGTGCAGTGTTTCCACTTCTCTAACGCTGTTATCAAAACCTGCGGACCAAAAACGATACGCCCAAGGCAGTGTGCGTAGTTTGCTTTTTGCTTCCGGTGAATTTAGGAGTTGATTGTTTAGTTTAAAATATCCTCGTGCAGCAACACTTTTTCGATGGCTGATGTTGTCGGTTGATAATCCGTACTGACCAAAGTATTTTTCAAAAGTGTCAGGGTAAGTCTGCTGCAAGCGATCTAGCAATGCTGGTAATTCACCTTTTGCAGTTGTCGTTCCACATGTCCATTGGAAGACACCAAATGATAGAAAACAATTATCCCAAGTGTTTATTGCTTCATACTTCCCTTCATTATCTGATGCGGCAATCATCACGTTTAAATAAGAGTTGAGTTCAGCGGGGAAAAGCGAACGATTTTCATCAACAAAATCTTTTATGCTGGTTTCTCCATAATGATAAATGCCTTTGCGGAATTTGGTGCCGAACTTTTCACCATCAGGTGCGATTGCTGATTTATCAACAAACTGAAATTTTGGCGTAGCTGTTGTTATTACACTGGTTTTTTTGTCACTATCGGTTTCTTCGTCAATATATTGTTTACTGACGTAGCCGTCTAATTCGTTTACTTGTACTTTTAACCAACCGTCTTCTTCGCTGAGTATTGTAACCCTGGTTTCTTCAGGAAGCGTTTTTATAATTTCTCCAGCAGGTATTTCGCGTAGGTTAAGTTTTGATACAGATACCTTTCCTTGCCGTACTTTGCTGACTTCATCCAGTGCTACATATTTTGTAGAGATAAACCCGATTTGGTTTTTGGTAATTATTTCAAACCATTCGTTATCTTCGCTGAGAATTTCTATCTCAGTATTTTTCGATAAGGTATCAATTATTTCACCCCCAGGTATATTACGAACATTGAGTTTGCTGGCAGTGATTTTTCCTTTCAGAAGTTTTTTTTCTGGGATTATTTTGTTGTTCTCTACAGTGATATAGTTTGCGCTTACGTATCCTCGCTGATTCTCTACAAGAACGTCTAGCCAATTACCGGCGCGATTAATAATTTTTACACGTGTAAATTGTGGTAGTACTTTTATTACTTCTCCATCTGGACTATCACGTAGATTTAAAAACGCTACCGATACTTTTCCCAATAGGTGTTTGTTTTCCATACTCGCGTCCTCTGCTCTTGGTCATTGTCTGTTTACCCTAACGCTGTGCTTAACTATACTTTTGAAATTCCTAATGTCTCGTACGCTGGCCGAGTTTGCTGATAGCTGTAACTGTAGTGCGAGAAAAGTGTGGATGTCAATGAGACATTGAGTAAAATGTCGATCTCTTGTTCGTTTAGAAAGGTTGTTGTTTTGACGAAAAAAGTTTTGCTCTCCTGGAGCAGTGGGAAAGATTGTGCATGGGCGCTTCATATCTTGAAGCAGCAGCAAGAATACGAAGTGGTTGGTCTGTTTAGCACGTTAAACGAGGAATATAATCGTGTAGCCATGCACGGTGTTCGCGAAGTTTTGGTAAAAAAACAAGCAGAGGCCGCAAGTTTGCCGTTAGAGATTATCTATATTCCCAATCCTTGTTCTCATGAAGATTATGAAAGGGTGATGGGGGAGTTTGTTGCGCGTGCTAAAATTCAAGGTATCGAATATTTTGCCTTCGGCGATCTGTTTTTGGAAGATATACGAAAATATCGAGAAGAGAAATTAAAAGACACAGGGATAAAAGCACTGTTTCCTGTTTGGGGTGTGCCTACACGGGAGTTAAGCCAGCAAATGATTGATGCAGGTTTGAAAGCGAAAATAACTTGTATAGATTTAAAGCATCTTCCCAACAGATTTGCTGGAATGGAATTTGGGCAAGCCATGTTAAATGAATTACCAACAGGTGTAGACCCTTGTGGAGAATACGGAGAGTTTCATTCATTTGCTTATGAAGGCCCCATGTTTTCCAGATCGATCGCTATATCAGTTGCCGAGGTGGTAGAGCGTGATGGATTTGTGTTCGCCGATGTTTTACCTGACGACAATATAGAGAGACTAATTGGTTGAAATTTGTTACACCGCACTGAAATTCGTGGATTATTAAGAGAATATGGTAACTTTTTCACCCGAATCAGTTTACTATTAATCCTTACTCGCTTTTAGAATACATAATGAATTTGGTTGAAAAATGGACCGCTGTGTTTTGTTGAAAATAATTCCGCTTATCTCTATTTTTTTCTGGATGCTTAGTTCCGGGTCTGTTCGGGCATTGGAATACGAACTTACTGAGTCGGTAAAACTCTCTGGGAATGAGCAACGAATGGTGTTTTCTCCCTTTCAGCCACCAGAAAAAAAAGAATTAATAAGCAACCAAGAGCAGTACACGCTGTATGAAATTAATTACGATGAGCTAAAGCGCCAAATAGTTATTTATCAGCGCATTTATGTTACTGGGCAACTTCTGCACGGTTATCTTATGGTAAAAATGAAACCAAAATTTGTTGATTAAGTAGATTAATATGCGTAGTAGGATTTTCTCTTTTTTTATTGCATTGGGGTTATGCTTGTTTTTTTGGGGAGTGGCATTTGCATCTTCATCAAATGATCACAAAACCGTAAATACACTTGAACACTCTGGGTCTTATCAACAGATTATTCTTAGTTTGCCGGAAGAACAATATCAACGCGATAAACAAACTATCGCGTTAGACCCTCAAACAGAGCATGTTGATATCGTTGCACAAGATATTCGTTTTGCTGAAGAAGCAGAATCATTTGCGAAACATCGCCGACACTATGTTGCGTTCTGGTCTCTATTTCTCTTTATGTTTGGTTTGGATATTTTATGGGCCGAATAGCATTATTCATTTTTTTTCTCTGCAGCATTGCGCCATTTTGTTTTGCTAAAGATACTCCTTATGAAGAACTCTTTGAGTTCAAACAGGGAGTGTTGGAAGAAAGCGAAACCTGGTCTGGCAAAATATTATTGCTGGGAGACGTGCTAATTCCAGAAGGTGTTGAATTAACAATATCTCCTGATAGTTGGATCATCTACAACGAGATTGATTTAGGAAATTTAGGCTCAGATGCGGTAAAGCCTGAAATTGTGGTTAATGGTAAGTTGAATATTCCAGATAATAGTAATGTTAAGTTAGTTGCTTTGGGTGATAGCGATGTTCAAAAATATATTGAGGATAACTCAGCTATCGAGGCAGTTGCGATAAAACCTAAACCGGAACCGTTAGCGGATTTGGAAAGGGATCTTCATACATCCAAGCGTGCATATGCTTGGTTGTGGGTAGCTATATACAGTATTTGGTTGGTGCTTTAGTGATGCGTTATTTTTTAATCTTATTATATTTTATCCCCACGTTGATTTATGCGACAGATTATTTGGAAGATGAACCCAATGTGAAATACGGTCAGTTAAAAGAAGATCAAACTTGGGAAGGGGATATCTATTTGGTTGGTGATGTTCTTGTACCTGAAGGTGTGACGTTAACTATTGAAGCGGATAGCCGCATATTTTTTGCTGAATATGATATTGCACAATCAGGCCAGGATTCTCAAAAGACGGAAATTCTCGTTGACGGCGTATTGCAAGTGAATTCAACTGAAGAGCAACCGGTGTTAGTTTCTACTATTGGGGACCCGCAGTGGAAAAAAATTAAAGACGGCGATAATTCAGTTCAAATTGAGTTTAAACCTTATTTGATTGACACAGAACCGATGAGAGAAGAGTTTCACCAATTCAAGAAACAGTATCTTGTGTTGTGGACCTTGATTTACGCAATGTGGATATTGGCAATTTAGTGATGAAGACAAACTATATATTATTTCTGATGCTGTTCACTGTAGCGACTCATGCAGCGGAAGAAGGTAGTGTTACACCAGGTACATGGCCTGATACACTCGTTCATGTTGACGGTGAGGGGGACACAAAACAAATTTTATTTTCTTCTCGCAATATAGTGGTTGATAAAAGTGATGTTGTGACACCGATAATTAAGGTGGATAAGAATACTGTGATCTATGCGCCTGCAGGCGCCAAAGTCAGAGCGAAACCAAAAGTATATACACACCCTGAACTTTCTGATGAAGTACAACGTTTCTATACCGAAGGTGTAGGAAACTATGCATTCTGGGCGACCTTGATTGGCGTGGCGGCAGCGTTACAATGATAAAATTAATATCAGGCTTATTATTATGTTTTTTGTTGGTATGTGTTGGCCATGCTAAAGCCGACGAAATAAGAGACTTTGGCATTCGTATGGGCGTTGGTCTTTTAGATGGCGTTGGTGATGAACCTTTGAAAGAGGTTTCAGCATATGCTGACATGTATTTGATTAGCCAACAAACTCGGATGCTTTTTGGTTTTAGCCTCTACGATACTAGCGCAACGGATATTCCCAGTATGTCTATTCAGTCTATTGGTATCGAACAGAATATGAAATTATTCACTGGCGAAATATTTGTTGGAGTGATTTACAATAAATCATATTTAAAAACCGAAGGTAACCGGTTTGATCCTCGTCGTGGAGAAGCGTATCACCTTGGCTATAAATATCCGGTAGAGAAGCATGAAGATGTGGTAGTCACTGTTGGCCAACAATATCGTCCCTTAACTCGACTGAGTTCCGATTCAACAACACATTTTAGCCGTTTCACACATTATCTACGCGTAGCTTATCAGTGGTATTTTTAAGGGATATTTTTAAGGTAATTTAATGAATGAAGAGTTAGCAAAATTTCTTATTGATGAAAGTCGGCCAAAGAAGACGATGAATTATCCGATGCTTCATGGTTTTCTATTTACAATTGCATGTTCGCCGGAGATGGTTTCCGTTTCTGAGTGGATGCCATTTATTTTTGATCAAGAAGATGCTCAATTTAAAACGAAAGAAGAAAAAGAAAGAATCGAAGGTGAAATACTCGATATTCTGCGTGGCATCGAAGAATCAGTTAATGAAAATAAAAATAGTCTTCCAGAGTTTTTTCAGCCAGCAGAAAATATAATGGAAAATTTTGATGAAGATTCTTATTATGCATTTTGGGGGCGAGGCTTTTTGTTCGGGCATAATGTGCTCTCTGAGATGTGGAATGCTTATTTACCCAGTGAAATACGAGGACAGCAGACTGCGTTTGTCAATACGCTTGGATTTTTTTCCAGCAAGATTCTCGCGGAGCAAATACGTAAAGCTTCGGGTAACGATAATGTTGCTTTAGATGTTATGGCGGAATCTATTTTGGACAACTTTGAGTTGGCGATGAATGGATACGCAAGTATTGCTGTCACAATTCGTAATGCTATTGATGAATATGGGGCGAAACACCCTGATGCCTAAGACTCCATTATGATTGCACAACTGATTCGGAAAAAAGCCAACGACCTTCCTGTTAGGTGGTTAATTCGATTAGGTAACTTCTGGTCTCCGTTCCGGGGGGCGGGAATAAAAATCGTCCACGCCACACCGGACTACCGTAGTATGACTGTGCAGATGAAACTCAAGTGGTTCAATCGAAACTATGTGGGGACTCATTTCGGCGGCTCTCTCTACGCGATGACAGATCCTTTTTATATGATGATGTTTATTAATAATCTCGGTAAAGACTATATTGTTTGGGATAAAGCGGCTTGCATAGACTTTGTCAAGCCCGGTAAGGGAACAGTAACAGCACAATTTTTGTTGAGTGATGAACAGATCGAAGAGGTTAAGCAGAAAGCTGATGAATTAGGAAAAACTATTTTTGATATGCCTGTAGAAATTAAAGATGAAAGTGGTGAAATTGTTGCCAGAGTGAAGAAAACGATTTACGTGAGAAAGAAGTCAAAAAAATAGGAAACGGTTTTAATACAAATAAAACTAACTTTCGGTATGAAATTGTTCGACGCAAGCGATTTTCTCTTCGTTTGACATAAATGAACTCGATTTATAGTTAGATTTCATATTTAATCGACTGAGTTTATCCTCCCACAGCGGGTTGTAAGGCATAAGGGTTGCGCTTTCGATACCCACTGTTTTTAAGAACTCAGCGATACCTTTTAAATTTTGTTCGGTTGTAGTTACTCCTGGGATAAGTGGTATGCGAGGAATGACTGGGATTTCTGCTTCGTGAATTAGCGTTTTGAAATTATTGAGAATTAATTTGTTGGATTGCCCGGTAAATTTTTTACTCTCTTGCTCATTGATCAGTTTGATATCAAAGTAGATCACATCAAGATAGGGTAGTAGCATTTCTTTGAAACGACGGTAGTTGAAAAAACCATTTGTTTCAATAGCAGTGTGAATCTGCTGGTCTTTTAAGGCTTTTAAAAACTGGTGTGCAAACTTAATTTGTTGTGTTGCTTCTCCACCGGAAAGTGTAACGCCACCTCCGGTTGAGCGAAAAAAAGGGATATCGATAGAAACACGATATAACAGTTCGTCTAATGACATCCATTGCCCAACAGGTTCCAGCGCTTGTGTTGGACAAACTTCAAAGCAGCGATCACAGCGAGTGCATTGATCAAACTTAACATGGAGCTTGTCAACAAAACTCAGGCAATGTGATTCGCAGACTTTTACACAAGCAGCTCCGCATTCAGTTGGCTTACAAGCTTCTTTTCTAAACGAGAGTTGTAGTGTCTTAGCAATACTTTCTGGGTTTTGACACCACTCACACGATAGTGGGCAGCCTTTAAAGAATACTGTGGTACGAATGCCAGGACCGTCTTCACTGCAATCGCGTTTAATGTCAAAAATTAATGCTTTATTGTCCATGAGTATAACGGTTAATGTTGTTGGGTATTTCCTAGGTATTACTGAGGAGCAAACGAAGCCTCAACAGACCCCAGCCCCAGTTCTATTTCAGTATCTTTAGCAATCGCGCCGAGCTTAAACAGATGTCCTACATTCCCGGTGAGTTGTACGATATTTTCTAATAGCAGGCCGACAATATCTACGTCGGTACGCCCAATTAAACCGATTATGGAACTAATATCTTTAAAGCGTATAACAAGGTCCACTTGATCCGGATCTTTTTCTATGCGCTGTGCCTCTTCTTCATCGAGTACTTCGGTTGATACAACGGCGAGCGGATTTAGGCAGCGGCCGAATGGCGTATCCTGAAAAAGCGCTGAGGGATTTTCACAGAATTTTAAATAGACATTCATATCATCGCCTGGTTTTCTTGTGCGAATAAGAAACTTTCCTTGGTAATAACTTTCGCCTGTGGGGGAATTTGGGTCAGTAAACACAAAATTATTGTTGAAAAAATTTAATGCTTTTTGCGAACGTTCTTCATCGATTAACGAATCACGCATAACAAATCCAAAACCAAGCTTTAACAATACAGCCATACCACTAGCTAATATGGTACCTCCTACCGCTTCAAGGTTTTCTGGTAGATCAGCGTTATCAGCGCCTAAGCGTAAAACTTCTTGAATATCGCGGGTAAAACAGGGGAATCCTGCGTGCATTAATGTCTCCTTATAGTTTCAACAATCTGTCAAATCGCGACATAAGCGTGTTGTTCTTTGCCTGAATTTAGCGCAAAGTTAGAGCGGTCAATTATTTCCTGCCGCATTTGTGGACTAAGCGTGACAAAATACGCAGAGTAACCTGCAACTCGAATCATCAAATCTTTAAAAGGAACTAATGCCTGTTGTTCCTCAACTCCGGCACCTTCTTGCGTTGCCGCTGTTGCCGCTTGATGTGCGGCGACTAAATCGTTGATGGATGAAACGCAGAGCTGAACAAGTACACCATCGTTATCCATAAAAACTTTCATGTACTTTGAGAAAAGGTCAGTGTCTTCTTCAAAATGTTCTTGATCACGCGTTGTTAAACTTAAGTTATAGGTGTAGCCATTTTGAACCGTATCCCCATCTACCTCTGCAACTGAAAGTATGTGATCGAGAATCATCACAGGATCACCATTACGTTTTACGATGTTTGCACATGGCGTTATGCCACTAGCAAATGGTAAACGGCTTTTACGACCATTTGGTGTGGCTTTAGTTAACATGCCAAAACCTGCGTGGTTTGTCATGCTCCAATAGCCTGCTAAATAACGTCCGCCGCGATGTGTACGATATTTATAGAATACCTCTTGAATCATTTCGGTAATGAGATGCGTGTATTTTACAGCCAGGCTATTATCGTAAATCCCTCCAGGAGTTTGATCAACACCAGCGCCATATTTTGGGGAGTGACGAATGCTGTTTTCAATATCAGTTAAACGATCAGTGGAAAGAGCGGTGAGGGTGTTGATTTCTTTGGACTGTTCAAACCAGGATTGAATGCGTGCAATCAAATTTTGTAGAAAACTTTTGGGTTCTTGAGAATCATCGCCATCTTGTATTTCAAAATCAGCATTTAACGCCGAGAGCAACTCGTCAGCAGATATTTTTCCGCTGAATACTAATGAATCCAGTACACAGAATGAATCAATAACATCGGCAACGCCAATAATCGCAACACCTGCCGAATTGTATTTTGCTCCACCAGATGCAACATCTCTGAATTTTGCACCGTTACTGTCTGGCGTATTCGTTGGCCCGACAAATAAACCGGAGAGAAAAGGAGATTGGCGTACCTTTTCAAATGCACGGCCTAGGTAGTTGTTACATTGAACCGTGTGTTTGGCCATCTCATCCAGTTGGAAATGAAATGCGTCAATAAACTCTTCCATGGTTTTCATTTGAGTTAATGGAGGAGTGGTGTAATTAGTTTTACCGTAAAAGAGATTGGGAGCATCCGCTGTGATGCCATCGCTACGATGTTTGCCACCAAACAGTGCGAGTTCTAATACTGATGGAATAACTAATAAAGTTGAACCTGTATTACCGTAGTGTTTGCCTGAAGAGTTTTGTTCTATGCAGCCAATTGAGGAATAGTCACTAGCATCGGAAAAGGCTTCTTCTTCACTCACTCCCGTATGCTCTGCATAATATTTTGCCATGGCGCGTACAACAGGGGCATCACCATGGATTGCAGGTGTGGCACGAGTGACGATATTGACCTGGCTAATTCGTTTGAGATAACTGTCGTGAATCTCCGCTGGGAGTGGATTGCCTTGCGCATCTCGGTGGTGAACTTCTTTATGATATCGCGCATGAACATTGGGGTCTCGTATTCCTAGCAGTTCAGTTGCTTTGAGAACAATGTAGGTCATATCATTCACAGCACTAACCAGTTTACCATTGGCAACCTTAGTGCCGCCAAGAGTCAGCGCTTGGTTGGAACCACTGCCAGCAAACAGTGTTTCAGAACCTTCTGTCGAAAGAGGAACATGATCTGAACAACGCAAGAAAAAGTGGCACACAAGTTCTACTGCTTTTGCTCTGTATTCTTCACGCTCCTGCTCTGAATTGAGTTTCCCCCAGTCACTAAGATAGTAGTCGTTGAGTAGTTGATCCAAACGCCCGATAGAAAATCCAAAGTTGGTGTTTTCTTGTAATAATAGATGATAAGCAATCCAGATACTGGTGATCGCTTCATGTAGTGTTTCAGCTGGTTTTGCTGGGACTTTTCGACATATTTTTTCTAGTTCAGAATTGCCTGCTTTTTGGGCAGCATCAGCCAAGTGTTCGGCGTAGGCTGTTGCTCCTTCATAAACCGCAAGAACGCCATTGAGGAACTCTGTTTGCTGCTCGTTTTTTGCTTCTCCATTTGTCAGATCTTGCTTAATGCTATCACTTAAACCATTCAGACCATATTTAAGTAAACGCTCAAAATCTGGTACCGCGTGGGAGACGCAGGTCGCTTTATCCGAGAGAAAGAAAGCAACACGTTCCATCAACTCTTGGCACTTTGGGGTTTCGCCTGCTTTTTTCTTCAGTGGTGGATCAATGGAGGGTTGGTCATTATATTGGCCATTGTTAACGATATCTCGCTCGTCATTCATATAGTCCGCAGTATCGTAATCGCTATAACGTGCAACTTCTTGTACCGGTAATCGATTTAACCAAAAGGGAAAGATTTCTTTGTTTAATCGGTCAGCGACTTCTGGTTTAATTTTAAACGGGTTTTGTTTGCGTGTAGTAACTGTTTTCAATTCAGGCCAAATACAATACCCAATAGTGTCCACATAAACAACGGGGCCAACAAAGCTCGTTGTTGTTTGTCCCGGGAGTAGATCGGTATCGCGAACCAAAGCGGTTTTATGACTAAAAATATATTTCAACGCTTGAGAACGGCGAGTGTAGTCGCTTAAATTTTTCGCCTCCGTGCTGCGCATAAATTCCGTGAGCAAGCGGGGTAGTTCATCACAAATTTCTGGTATTCCTTCGGGAAGAAACAATCGCTCACGCCACCACTTAACGGTGGGAAACTGATTGAGGGTAATAGAACTTAATGCGAGATCTGACAGGGTTTTAACAAGGGTCGGGTTATCATTAGCTAGTGGGAAAATAGAAGTGCCATCCTTGGCAAAGGACCCGCCGCCCCCGTTACGAATGTTTACATGAATACCTCCAGTATTTAACAACTGATCTTCCATTACGCTGCATTCCTCATTAGATTTAACTTTAAGTATAGATTTGTGCAAAACTTTTGCAAGCACGAACTTGTGTAACATTCTGTAAGATATATACACTGAAAGAGTCTTTTTATAGCAGCAAAGTTCAATCTAGGATAATGTAAGAGCAAATTGAAATGGAGCACCCAATGTCAACAACTAAAACCTATCCTGTGAGTGGAATGTCTTGCGCGGGTTGCGCAGCAGGAGTAGAACATGCGCTCTCTTCGTTAGACGGAGTCGCGAGTGCACAGGTGAATTATGCGAATGCGACGGTACTGGTGGAATATGAACCAGCAGTGATCAGTGCAGATCGTATGAAATCTTCGGTCGTGGAAGCGGGTTACGATATTTTTATCGAGGCGGATGAAACCGAAGCAGAACAGAAACGAGATGTGCAAAAGCAAGAAGACTTTGTGGTGCTGAAAAAAGATACAATTTATTCCGCATTTTTTACCATTCCAGTTGTTATTATCGGAATGCTTTTTATGGATGCCCCCTACGCAAATTGGGTGATGTTAATACTGACAACGCCGGTTGTATTTGTTTATGGCAAACGCTTTTTTGTTAGTGCGATAAAACAGTTAAAAAATAAAACCAGCAATATGGATACGTTGGTGGCTATTAGCACCGGGATAGCTTTTTTATTCAGCACATTTAATACACTTTATCCTGCTTATTGGATTGCTCGTGGCCTGGAGGCTCATGTTTATTTCGAAGCTGCGGCGGCGATTATTACGTTTATCTTGTTGGGAAAATTTTTAGAAGAGAAAGCAAAATCCAATACTTCTTCCGCCATCAAAAATCTGATTGGCATGCAGCCCCAAACCGTCTGTATTATAGACAATAATGCTAAGGAAAATATTGTTTCCATTAAAGAAGTGAAAAAAGGGGATGTGATACGGGTAAAACCGGGAGAAAAAATACCAGTCGATGGCGTAGTTCAAAGTGGTTCATCTTACATCGATGAGAGCATGATCTCTGGGGAGCCTTTGCCAGTTGCGGCGATTGAAGGGAAAAGCGTTTATGCAGGTACAATCAATCAAAAAGGCAGTTTCGAATTTATCGCAGAAAAAGTGGGTAATGAAACTATTCTCGCACAGATTATAAAAATGGTGAGAGAGGCACAAGGAAGTAAAGCGCCTGTACAGAAATTAGTTGATAAAATTGCTAGCGTTTTTGTTCCTGCTGTCATTGGTATTGCGACAATCACTTTTATTAGCTGGATGGTTTTCGGTGGTGAAAATGCTTTTACTCATGCACTATTAACGTCTGTGACGGTTTTAGTGATCGCGTGTCCTTGTGCATTAGGATTGGCAACACCCACTGCGATAATGGTTGGTGTCGGTAAAGGGGCAGAGCACAATATTTTGATCAAAGATGCAGAAAGCCTGGAACACGCACATCAGATTAACGCAATCGTATTGGATAAAACCGGTACCATAACGGAAGGAAAACCTGCGGTTAGTGAGATTTTGTGGTTGGACGCGTCTGGCCGAGATAATCGTTATCGAGAAGTTTTATTCGCTATGGAAAGCAAATCCGAACACCCTTTAGCTTCTGCAATTGTAGAGGCATTAAGTGATGAGGTGAATGAAACGCTTCATCTAGAAGCTTTTGAAAGCATTACGGGGCAGGGTGTTGAAGCGAATTATCAGGGTAATAAATTTCTTGCGGGAAATCGTGCGCTGATGACAGAGAATGATGTGGAATTTGATCAAGAGATTAACGCAAAGCTGGAAAATTTTTCTCAGCAAGGAAAATCGATTATCTATTTTGCAACGCAAAGTTCACTACTAGCTGTTATTACCATTACGGATAAAGTGAAAGCAAGTTCGCGAGAGGCAATAACGCACTTGCAACAACGCGGCATAGAAGTTTATATGCTAACGGGGGATAATCGTACTACGGCTGCTTTGATCGCTAAAGAAGTGGGTATTCAACATTTTGAAGCGGAAGTTATGCCGGATGATAAAGAGAAATTTGTTCGCCAATTGCAACAGCAAGGTTTGAAAGTTGCTATGGTGGGCGATGGTATTAATGATTCTCAAGCGCTAGCCGCGGCGGATATCAGTATTGCCATGGGGAGAGGTTCGGACATTGCGATGGATGTAGCAAAGATGACATTAGTGACGTCTGATCTAAATGTAATTCCTAAAGCGCTGATACTCTCACAACAAACCATGAACACTATACGTCAGAATTTATTTTGGGCGTTTATTTATAATCTGATCGGTATTCCTATTGCGGCAGGTGTACTTTATCTATTCAATGGGTTTTTGTTAAACCCTATGATTGCAGCAGCGGCAATGGCTTTTAGTTCGGTGTCTGTGGTGATGAATAGTTTACGTTTGAAGTGGCGGACTTTAAGCTAGGAGGCTTTTTATTCAGATACATTATGCAACGTTAAGGTTTATTCATATCCATACGAATAATTTGTTCAGCAATTAACTTATTTAGTTGAGTAAGTTTTTCGACCAGCTGACAAGCGATAGCTATTGTATCTTCACGATTCTCCCGAGCACTATTTTCGGCCTCTTTGGCAAGTTCAAAAACAGACATTGCCATGAGGTTTCCACTCGATCCTTTAATACTGTGGGATAAAAACTTGAGGCTATCGATATCTTTTTCGTTCACTGCTGTGAGCATTTTAGGTATTGTTTCTTCATAGCTTTTATGAATTTTATTGAGAATTTTGTAAATAAAGTCTTGCCGTCCGGAAAAACGCTCATCTAATGCGGCGAAATCGATAAGAACTTCTTCTGAATTCAGTTTATGAGCACTCTGCATATTAGTCGTCGTATCCTTTTTATGATTCTCAGTTTCTGTTGTAGCGTTTGCTTGAGGCTTGGCGAACTGTAAAATGGTTTGCAGTAATTTTTCTACTTCAATTGGTTTGCTTACGTGGGCAAGCATTCCTGCATCCATGAAACGTTGTTTCTCTTCGGCAAAAGCGTGGGCAGTTAGGCCAATGATCGGTGTTGTTATACCTTTTTCTCGGATGGTTTCCGTTGTTCGATAACCATCCATTATAGGCATTTGCACATCCATCAAAATAAGATCAAAAGCTGCAGGAGTTTGTTTATCAAGAATATCGATGGCAATTTCACCGTTTTCTGCAAATGTAACTTGTGCCCCTTCATGTTCAAGCAGATCTTGAAGCACAAGTTGATTCATTTCATTATCTTCTGCCGCTAATATCTTTAACCCTTTTAGCCGGTTTTTGGTTGTCGAAGCCGATACTTTTTTATCAATGCTCTGTTGAAGTCTACGCAAATGACGAAGGCGAACAGGTTTCTCAATTATAGATAATTGATCTTTTAGCTTATCAGGTATTGAAAGATTTGTGCCTGGAGTTGAAAGAACAACGATTTTATTTCCGTCATTAATTAAATGACAAATAATTTCGATGTTGTATTGATTCACTAGCGATTCAGCAATAATTGTACAGTCGTTACTTGGCTCTTTTATACTGTCGATTGTTGGGTATGTTTCTAACGCTGTCGTCATGCCTGTAAGTAATTGACTAACGTGTTTATTTTCTTTCTCTTCTAACGCTACCAGGCGAATAGTAGCGCAGTCTTTGTGAACCTCAGAAGTACGAAATATTGGGTTAATAATTGGTAAACTGACGATAAATTTGCTGCCTATATTGAGTTCGCTTTCTACGGTTATTTCTCCCCCCATTGCTTGCAATAACCGCTTACTAATTGCCAATCCAAGCCCCGTGCCACCAAATCGGCGCGTCGTAGAACTGTCAGCTTGTTCGAATGGCTCAAACAATCGACTTATCTGTTCTTCGCTCATGCCAATTCCTGTATCGATAACTTTGATTGTTAGTGTTGAATCAGTTGAGTGGATGTGTAAGCTGATTTTTCCGGTTTCAGTGAACTTTAATGAATTGCTGAGTAAGTTGCCCAATACTTGAGTTAACCTCATTGGGTCACAATTTATTTTCTCCGGTAGCGAAAGTGATTCATTGACTTCCAAGTAAATCCCTTTGCGATAGGCTCGTTCGGCGATAAAGCTAAGTCCGTTGTCGATTATTTCACCAACATTAACCGATACATTTTCAAGGCTAAATTTACCTGCTTCAAATTTAGAAAAATCGAGTATGTCATTAACAAGGCCGAGGAGATGTTGGCCTGATTTCACGATTTGATTAAAATTATTTTGCGAGGTGAGTGATTGGCTGTCACGTTCACCAATTTTCGCCATACCTAATACTGCATTTAACGGTGTGCGAATTTCGTGACTCATATTGGCCAGAAACTCACTCTTAACTTTTGCTAGGTTTTCAGCTTCCTCTTTAGCTTCTATCATCTCCTGCTGTGCTTCATTGCTTTGTAATATCTGACCAAGTAAATTTGCTTGAGTACTTAACATTTCCAAGTCTTCAGATTTCCAGTCAGATACAGCTTGATATGATATTAGTCCAATTGAGGCACGTAGCTTATTCCCGTAAACAATCGGTAGGAGCAGGAATGCCTGTATGTTGCGAGCCACCGATAAATTAATAAGATCACTGAATTCTGTCGGTAGCTCATGGATGTTAGTTATCGCAAGCGGTTTGCCTTTTTCGAGCGTGTCAGATGCAAGTGTTAAAAAGCTTTTAGGAAGCGGATATCCGTGAATTTCAGACGCGCCGTTTTTATCCCAGTGATAGTCCAGTGAAAAAGTTTGATTTTCAAAATTGAATTGAATTAAATGTGCGCGATCAGCATTAACAAACTGACCAAGCTTTTTGAGTGCAGTTTTTATTTCATCACCGAGACTTTCCGGTTTCACTCCGATTAAATTTCGTGTTATTTCTGAAATCACATGTTCCAATGAAGCTCGCCGCTGCAGATTTTCCATTGTCTCGCCGAGTTCGCGCTGCAACTCTTTTTGTGGCGTAATATTGGCTGATATGCTGATTAACCCATAGGGGGTTCTATTATCATCAAATAATGGTACTTTTGTCGTTAAGTAATCCTGACTTCGGCCATTGGGCAGTGTGCGAGACTCTTCTAAAGATAATGGATTTCTGTTTTTTAGTACTTCTTTCTCTAACTCTATCTGTTTGCGCGCAATATTAGGTGGAAATAATTCTTTATCTGTGTGTGAAAGCAATTTGTTTTTGCTAATACCGACTGCTTCTTCATATTGGCGATTAACCATCAAATGTTTGCCTTGCAGATCCTTAATATAGAAAATCGCTGGTAAGTTTTCTATAATTGATTCTAATTGGCTAGTGCTGGTGCGCAATTCTTCTGTTCGAACAGCTATCAATTCTTCAAGGTGATCTCTAGCATTTGCAAGAGATTTTTCTGCCTTTTTCCGTTCGCTAATATCTCTGATGAAGGCAAAGCATTTCTCACCCGCTTCTGGCCAATAGGAAATACTGATTTCGATTGGCCACTCATCACCACTTTTTCTACGATGCACCGACTCGAAAAGGTCACTACCTTCTAAAATGATCTTTTCTATGTGGGCAGTGGTTTCATGTTTATTTTTTGTTGCATCTAAATCGGAAATATTCATGGTGAGTAGTTCTTCTTTCGAATAACCCGATGCCTCAATATAAGATTGATTGACTTCAAGTAGATTACCTTGCATATCTACTAACCAATAACCGTCGTTAGAGGTTTCTGCGATACTACGATGAAGAACTTCACTTTCTCTCAGCGCTAATTCCTGATATTTTCGGCTGATAAAAACAGCGAGTATGTCAGATACCGAAGCGAAAAATTGTTCTATTGACATATCAATATCAAAGCTTTCTGGTAAATGTATTGACAGAACACCTAGCAAGTTTCCGTTAGAAGAAATTGGAATACTATAATGACCATGCATGGAAATCTGCTTGCAACTTGCTGCTTCTACTTTGATTGGTATCGGGGTGTATTGCCATTCCTGATTTTCTGCTGCCATACCACATTGGCAATAACCTAATTCTACTTTATTGCAGGTCTGAGAGAGTTGTTTTGGTAGATTAAGTGATGCAGTAAGTTTTAGTGTAGAACCCTTTTGGTATAAATAGATTGCTCCTGCCGATAGAGGGGATAAGACGGATATTGCCAAAAATTTTTCTAAACAGTGTTGAAGTGTAACTTCTATTTCTCTATTTTGGATAGCAATACTTTCGAGTAATTCACGTAATATTCCCTGTTGTTCCTGATCTCTTTGAATGACTAAATCTCTAGCACGTTGTTCGGTAATATCATAACCCTGGGATACTACATAGGATATTTTTCCTTCGGCATCTTTGAGTACAGTGTTTCGCCATTCGAACAAACGGCGTGAATTATCTTTCATTAGCCATTCGTTTTCATATTGCCCAACAATATCTCCTTCCAGTAGGCTTTCAAAAATATTTTGGACCTTGTTTCGGGCTTCTGAGGGGATGAGATATTCCCAGATAGGTTTATTTCTAAGTTCGTTGAAAGTGTAGCCTGTTATCTCTTCTGCAGAGCGATTAAAGCGAATGATCTCTCCTTTATAGTTTAACACTACGATAACGGAAGCTGCTGCCGCCAATATGGCGTTGGAAAAATCTGTTTCTTCTTGGAGTTTTGTTCTACTTTCTAGTACGTCTAATTCATTTTTTTTGCGTTCTGTAAGGTCTACATGTGTGCCAACAATGCGTATGGCTTTATTATTGAAGCTGCGTACGGTAATAGCGCGTGATAAGATGTAAATCCAGTGCCCTTTTTTGTGACGCATACGGAACTCAGTCTCAAAGCTATTTCGAGCTCCACTAAGACACTCTTTGATGAATTCTAGAGTTGTCGAACGATCATTTTTATGAACGAGACGTTCCCAGGTATAAAAGTAGTTTTCTAGTTCGTGTTCTTCATAACCCAACATGGTTTTCCAACGTGGTGAATAATAGACTTCATTTGTTGTAATGTTCCAATCCCAAATACCATCGTTAGTTGCGCTCATCGCAAGATCAAAACGTTCGCTGCTGGTCATTAACGCTTCTTCAGTTGCTTTTCGTTGAGTTATATCTTTATCGATTCCTCGAAATCCCAACAACTCCCCGTCTGGGCCGATTATTGGATTGCCAGATGCTTCAAATGTACGTTCGCGACCGTCTTTATGAATATGTGTTACTTCTAGATCACTAAAGCTCGATTTGTTTTTAATATGGTCGTTCATGAATTTGCCGATACGTTCGGCCTCATACTCCGACATAAGATCGGTTGGGCGTTTCCCTATTATTGCTTCAGGCGTATATCCAATTAGCTGTTCGACTCTAGGGCTCACGTATGTGAATTCACCTGTTGAGTTAACTTCCCAAATACAGTCATTGGTGGTTTCTACTAATGCTTTATATCTTGCTTGGCTATCGTTGAGTTCAACTTCAGCCTCTTTTTGGGCAGTGATATCTGTACTCATACAAACGAATAGAGGAGTATCATCGTCTTCACTAATTGTGTAGGTGATAGTTCGTATTACACCGCATTCACCATTTTTTCGTTTTATTTTGAATTCTGTTGGTGCGATCTGCTTTTTTTCGATATGAATTTTTTTCAATAACCCAATGAATTCATTATTTTGTTCCGGAGTTAAAATAAGTTCATCAAGTGTTTTCTCCACAGCTTCATTAGCACTCCAGCCGTACATCTCAGTTGAGGCTCTATTCCAATATATTATTTTTCCTTCGATGTCATACCATTGCGTAGCGATATGTGGTGCATAATCGAGAGTCTTTTCGAATCTTGACTCTGAATGATTAAGTCGGTGTAATTTGTTGTTTGCCAGTTGGCGTTCAGCGCTAATTTTCCGATTAATGATAATTAATCTGAACATAAAACCTAACGCGGTGGTTATTGCAATTAATAGAGCAATCCCCCAGCTGATGACGCGTGATCCAATACTTGGTAAAGCAGAATTAGGTTTTGGATTAATAAGCGCTATGTTTAATTCTTTTGGGATATTAGTTTTTATTACTGAGGTTTTTGCCGCGCTAAACGTATTATTAACATGTTGGTGGATAGTGTGATTAATTTGATTAGAACTAACAGCGGAAACAGAATGGCTCGCCAAAAAGAGCATTAACACGATTAGAATGGGTAATTTGAACACTGTAAACGGCATGTCTATTTCTTTGTTCTCTATTTTGTGAATGTTTTACCCTAAAGTTATCCGTGTATATGCGAATAATAGGGTTAACTACCAAAAAGTTATCGGCACGACTTTATTAATAACTAATAGATCAAAACGAGAAGTTGTTCTTTATTAATGCTCTTGGGTTTGTTAATTGATAGTAGTGTGTTTTCATCAGTATCGACATGTTTACCTTATCATTTGTGGGAATATGTAGGAGTGATAGCGTGTAAACAAAAAATGGATAGCTATTACAGTTTTTACATCGAATGTGGAAGAAAACCTCTAGAGCTAAACCAGATGTAATTAACATTAATTTGCAAACAAAAAGGAGAGGATGCACAGAAAGTATTAGGGGGAGAGAGAAAGTCGAAGCCCGTTGTTAGATCAAAGCCTAAATATTCGTGTATGACTTGTGTTGCTATTCTTCAGGCGAATAGGGTGTTTCGTCGAGATAACTGAGGGAGAGGAATAATGCAAAAAGTGCGAGAAAAACAGCAGCAACTGGTGGAATAAAGAGCATAAACAACCCTAATCCAATCCACACATTTTTTAGTTGGTTTTTTCGACGCCGATATTGGCGTGTACTATCCCGACGGATCCATTCATTGGTTTTTTTATTGTAGATGTACATCACACCATCTCCTTACACAATAATCCTAGAATAATCAGTTGGCCGCACGTTTAGAGTGCAAACAGTTGGTTTGATTAGCGTACTAGCCCATGGATAATGGTATGGACCCACTCCACTTACAAACCGGCTTCAAATGGGCCAAAATGGAATTTCTTACAAACCATTTATTAAAGCGGAGTGGATCACCTATGAAGATTACAACAATTGGGATTGATATAGCAAAGTCGATTTTTCATCTTTTTGCCGTTAACCAGAT
>Ga0316204_10005680_pt1 | contig 20214 bp, 19 predicted proteins | sample 6monrhotite_MG_2_FD_205661 | JGI IMG/M metagenome (GOLD analysis project Ga0316204, IMG submission 205661) | Microbial mat bacterial communities from mineral coupon in-situ incubated in ocean water Damariscotta River, Maine, United States -... | ecosystem: Environmental > Aquatic > Marine >...
CGGTTCAAAATCGCGGCGCGTTCTGCCTGTGTTGCCGCCCAAGGCCGCGCGGCTTTGATCGCGCGTGCGGCATCCTTGGCGGTGGCGCGTTGCACGGTGCCGACGGTTTCGGTTGGGTTTGCGGGGTTGAAAACGGTGATTTTTTCACCGCTCGCCGCGCCATCAACCAACCGCGCCGCCACATCCCAAGTAACCGAGTGAAACGGCCCGCGCGCGGCATTTATGCGAGTGATTTCGGTGGCCGAGGCCAGATCGAAACCCAGCGAATTTACCCGTTCCGGCGCATATAGATCGGCGGGGGCCACAACGCCCTTGGCGGGCTGATCCACCGTTTCCAGCCATGTATCCACCGGATCACGCACGACAATTTCCGGGGCGACCGCGTCGTCAATTACTTGGTTCACAAAGGATGAATTTGCCCCGTTTTCCAGCAAACGCCGCACCAGATAGGCCAGCAAATCATCGTGAATGCCAACCGGCGCATAAATCCGGCACCGCACGTCGTTGGATTTTTTCACCACCTCATAGAGCGATGTGCCCATGCCGTGCAGCCGCTGAAATTCATAGGTCTGATCGGGGTTGGCCATGTCCAGAACCGCCTGCACCGTATGGGCATTATGGGTGGCAAATTGCGGGTAAATGCGGGGCAGGGCCAGCAGATGCCGCGCACAGGCAACATAGGAAATGTCGGTGGCGGATTTTTTGGTGAAAACCGGAAAATCGGCCAGCCCGTCGACCTGCGCGCGCTTTACCTCGGTATCCCAATAGGCACCTTTCACCAGCCGGATCATGATCTTGCGATCCAGTTTTTCGGCCAAAGCGTTCAGCCAGTCAATCGCCGCCATGGCGCGTTTGGAATAGGCCTGAACGACGACGCCAAAACCATCCCATCCCGCCAGCCGCGCATCGGCCATCACCGCGCCGATAATATCCAGCGATAGTTCAAGGCGGTCGGCCTCTTCTGCATCGATATTCAGCCCCATGTTGGCGGCGCGGGCTTGCAGCACCAGCGCCAGCGTGCGTTCCACCAACACATCCATCACCTGTTCGCGCTGTGCCAGTTCATAGCGCGGAAACAGCGCCGACAGTTTGATCGAAATGCCCGGATTTTGGCGCACGTCTTTGTGCGTGGAAGTGGTCGCCAGATGGGCAATCGCCGCCTCGTAGGCCCCGACAAAATGCAGCGCATCGGCATCGGTCAGCGCCGCTTCGCCCAGCATATCATAGGAATAAGTATAGCCTTGCCCCATGCGTTTGGCACCGCGTTTCACCGCCGCCTGAATGGTTTGGCCCAGCACAAACTGATTGCCCATTTCCTTCATCGCGGCCCGCACAGCACGGCGAATGACCGGTTCCCCCATGCGTTTCAGCAGGCCCTTCATTGCGCCCGAAACGCCGGTGGCCCCGTCGTCATCCAGCACCTTGCCGGTCAGCATCAAGGCCCAAGTCGAGGCGTTCACCAAGCTGCTGTCGCTGCCGCCAAGATGGGTGCCCCAGCGCCGGTCGGTCAGCTTATCCTCGATCAGATCGTCGATGGTTTCGGCATCAGGCACGCGCAACAATGCCTCGGCCAGACACATCAGGGCGATGCCCTCGCCCGAGGACAGCCCGTATTCGGCCAAAAAAACCTCCATCATGCCGGGGTTTCCATCGGCGCGAATATCGGTCACGATCTGCGCGGCGCGGGCTTGCGTCGCGGCGCGTTCGTCAGCCCCGCCATGACCGGTTTTGATCAGTTGGCGCACATAGGCATCCTCAGCCGTCAGGTGCAATTTGTGCAGGGCGTCGCGGTGTTTTTTCAAGCTGGTCATCGGGCTGGCCTTGTGGATCGGGGCTGTGGGGTTGCCTGAATATACCATCTTGCAAAAGTTTTTTCGCCCTTTTTTTCAATCTTTATGGTGACATTGCCCGAAATTATCGGTAATGACAGATCAAATTGGGCGTATTATGTGGATACATAGGCTTTATGGACAAATTCGACCGTCAGATCATTGAAATCCTGCAAGAAAATGGCAGAATCACCATTTCCGAATTGGCGGATCGTGTGGGGTTGTCAAAAACTCCCTGTAATGCGCGGCTAAAGCGGTTGATCGGCAATGGTACGATTTTGGGGTTCACCGCGCTGGTGGATTACGAGGCGCTGGATCGCAACCACATTGCGTTCACCGAAGTAAAGCTCAGCGATACCCGCGACGCCAGCCTGAAGGCGTTTAACAAGGGCGTTATGGCGATCCCCGAGGTGGAACATTGCCACATGATCGCGGGCAAGTTTGACTATTTGCTGAAAGTACGCACCAAGGACATTCAAGCCTATCGCCGGGCTTTGGGCGAAAAAATATCGTCGCTGCCCTGCGTGGCAAACACCTCGACCCATGTTGTAATGGAGGCGGTGAAGGAATAATTCAGCCGTCTGTCTGCGACCCAGACAGCGCGCCCCGACAGGGTTGCGCGCCGCCCGTATCTTTAAACCGTGCCGCCCAGCGACCCTTCGAGGCTGGCCAGTTCCTGACCGCCCGCCATCATGTCTTGCAAGGCTTCGGGGGTGATTTCGCCGCGTTTCGCAGTGCCGAAGGTTTTGCCGCGATTTAGCACGGTAAAGCGATCGCCAACGGCCATGGCGTGGCGCACGTTGTGGGTGATGAACACCACCGCGATGCCCTGTTTGCGCACCTTGTCGACGGTGGCCAGAACATTGGCGGTTTGCCGCACGCCAAGCGCCGAGGTGGGTTCATCCAAAATCAAGATCTTGGCCCCGAAATGCACGGCGCGGGCGATGGCGACGGTTTGGCGTTCACCACCTGACAAGGTGCCCACCGCCTGATCCGGGCCGCGCAGGTTGATCCCCATTTTTCCCATTTCTTCCATGGTCACGCGATTGGCAAATTCGTGGTCAAAGAACGGCAAACCGGCGATTTTTTTCACCGGTTCATTGCCCATGAAAAAATTCCTGCTAACAGACATCAGGGGGATCATCGCCAGATCCTGATAGACGGTGGCGATGCCCGCGGCGATGGAATCGCGCGGATCATCAAAATGCATCGGCTGGCCTTCAAAACTGATCTCGCCTGCCGTGGGTTTATGCACGCCGGACATGGTTTTGATAAAGGTCGATTTGCCCGCACCATTGTCGCCCAACAGACAGTGACATTCGCCTGCATAAAACTCGATGCTGACCCCGGCCAGCGCAATCACCGACCCGAAGTGTTTTTCGATATTTGTCATACGGATGATCGGTTCCATCAGCGTTCTCCTGTGATCAGTCGGCGAATATAGGTGTTCAGGATCACCGCCAACAGCAGGATCACCCCAAGAAACACCCGGAAAAGCGAGCTTTCGACATTGGCAAAAAACAAGCCCTGTTGCACCACACCAAAGATCAGCGCACCAAGGGCGGCCCCGATGACCGAGCCATAACCGCCGGTCAGCAAAGCGCCGCCAATAACCACGGCGATGATCGCCTCAAATTCCTTGAGCAGGCCGCGATCCGCCCCCGCCGAGCCAAATTCCATCACCTGACTGACGGCAAAAACCGTGGCGACAAAGGCGGTGAACATGAACATCAAAATCTTGACGCGCTCTACAGGCACACCGGCATATCGCGCGGCTTGGGCGTCACCGCCTGCGGCATAAATCCAGTTCCCGAAACGGGTGCGGGTCAACAGGATATGCCCGACAACCACCAACCCCAGCGCCCAGATGATCAGCATCGGCACGCCATCAACCAGCGGCTGGCCTTCAAATTTGCCACGGGTACGCACCGCGATCCAGCCCATATCGCCCATCCATTGAAATGGTCCCTTCAGGATCGTGCCGCCAAAAACCGGGGCCAGCCAGTCGCCCTCGGCTGCCTCTCGGATGCCACCGATGATGGTTTTACGCTCGATGGTTTGGGGAATAAAAATGGTGAAACCACGCAGAATAAACAGGGTCGCCAGCGTCACGATGAAAGAGGGCAAGCCGGTTTTCACGACGATAAAGCCATTAAGCGCGCCAAAAGCGATGCAGATTGTGAATGTCAGCAAAATCGCGATCCACATGGGGAATTCCAGCGTCACGCCGAAAATCGCGATCATCATGCCGGCAAAACCGATCATCGAGCCGACGGATAGGTCAAATTCACCGGCGATCATCAACAGACAGGCGCCCACGGCGATAATCATGAATTGCGCGGAAACCACCGACCAGTTCAACACGCCTTGGCTGCTGAACATGCCGCTGTCAAAAGCGAAAAGCAAAAAGAAGGTAAAAACGGCAATAGTGCCGACAATGCCGCCCAGTTCCGGGCGGATCAAGGCGGCGCGAAACCGCGATATATCCTTGATGCGTTCGTCGTTATTTGTGGCGTCTGACATGTGTAATGGTCCCCGATATGCGAAAAAAAGGGCGGTCGTGGCCTTGGCCGGACCGCCCCTTTCAGATCAATTTAGCGGAATTCGCCTGCGAATTCTTCAACTTTGGCCAAGGCGTCTTTGGTGACAAAGCCGGGACCAGAGTTGATGTTGTTGCCGGGCAGAACGCCGTAACGGTCATAGTTGGCCAGAACCACAACCGGCAGATAGGCCTGCAAGAAGGGTTGTTGGTCGATGCCCCAGTTGATCACACCGGATTTCAGGCCTTTGACGATTTCTTCGCCAAGGTCGAAGGTCCCGAAATACAGATCACCGGCCATGCCGTTTTCCTCGAGCGCCAACAGTGTCGGATCAGCCGAAGTTGGCCCAAGGGTCAACACAGCTTCCGTGGTTGGGTTGGCGGAAAGATAGGCCAATACGCGGTTTTTGATTTCCGAAGGATCCTGACCGGAATCGATCATCTGGTTGCCCAGATCAACACCCAGACCATCGGCGAAACCTTGGCAACGCTCGGTGGATGATGGCGAGCTGATATAGTGGTTTACGCACAGAAAGCTGCCGACGCCATCGCGTTTGGCGCGCTGACCTGCGGCAAGACCCGCGTCATATTCAGGCTGGCCCACATACATGAGCGCGCCAACTTCGGCGGCCTGTGCCGGTGTGCCGGAATTCATGATGATCACGTTGATACCCTGATCAACAGCGGCCATGATCGGGCCTTTCAGCACGTCAAAATCGGACAGCGTTGTGATGATACCGTTCGGCCCTGATGCCGTTGCCTGTTCGATGATCCGCGCCATATCGGCCAGATCGCCGGTGGGCGGGTTGCGATATTCAACGGTTACATCCATCTGTTCGCCAGCAAGGGCGATACCGTTTTTGACGGTGTTCCACCAGCTGTCGCTGTCAGGCGCGTGGCTTACAAGAATATATTTCAAATCATCGCCGTTACTGTCGGCAGATGCCATGAAGGGTGATGCAATTACGGCAGCCGCAAGCATCAGCTTTTTCATAGTGGATTTCATTTTTTCCTCCCAAGGATGACAAATAGGTCGCGTCAGATCGAGGCGTTGCCCGACCCTGACGCTAAGACAAGCACGGATTCGTTTTTTTTGCAACCGGTTGCAAAATGTTTCGACAAGTTTTTTACTGCGATTAAGGTGGGGGTCAGGTAAAAGCCGGTGCAAGTCAAAGGGTGAGGGCGTGAAATGACGGCGACGTTAAAGGATGTGGCGATGCGGGCGGGGGTTTCAACCTCGGCGGTGTCACGCACGTTTACCGACGGTGCCTCGGTATCGGTCAAGATGCGGCGGCGGGTGGAAAAGGCGGCGGCGGAACTGGGCTATAGCCCGAATTTTCTGGCCCGCAGCCTGACAACACGGCGTACAAAATTGATCGGGCTGGTATCCAACAACTTTCACAACCCGATTTTTTTAGAGGTTTTTGACCTTTTTACCCGTGGCTTGCAGGATCGCGGTTTGCGGCCTTTGCTGGTGAATCTCAGCAAGGAAACCGATCCTGAACATTCGGTGCAAATGCTGAACCAGTACTCTGTGGATGGGGTGATTGTGGCGTCGTCCACCTTGCCGCCCGCCTTTTCCAAGGCGTTTCGCGATAAAAAAATCCCCGTGGTCAACACCTTCGGGCGCTATTCCAGCAGCCCGGATGTGCATGTCGTGGGCATTGATAACGTCGAGGCGGGGCGGATGGCGGCGCGACAACTGGCTGCACGCGGTTACAAAAAACTGGCGTTTTTGGGTGGGCCAGCCGAGGCGACATCGTCGCAGGATCGTCTGAAAGGGTTCTTAGAAGAGCTGGGCAATCACCCCGACATCAGCACCAGTTATACCTTTGCCGATGAGTATTCGTTCAAGGCAGGGCGGCAGGAAATGCAACGCTTGTGCAAGGGCGATCTGGCCGAAGCGTATTTTTGCGGCGACGATGTTTTGTCAATTGGCGTGCTGAGTGCGCTGGCGGATATGGGCCTGTCGGTGCCGCAAGATGTGGGCATTATCGGGTTTAACGATATGGAAATGGCGGGCTGGGAAAACATCGCGCTGACCACCATTCGCCAACCGATCCGCCAAATCGTGGATTCTTCGGTCGAATTGATGGTGGCGATGCTGGACGATCCCGACCGCTATCCCGAGGCGCGGCTGTTTCCCTGCCAGATGGCCGAACGCGGCACCTTGCGGGCGGTGGTTGGCAGCGGCGATTAGGGGCGCTGGCCAGTGTCGCCTTGCCGAACATAGGTGGCATTGCGAACCCTTCAGCAGCCGGGCTTGATTGATCGGAATCGCGCGACTATCGTTCTGATCAAAGCAATTTGAGAAGTTGAAGGGAATTTTTAATGACGCCTGATGTGGAAATGGCGCGTCGTATCGCACAGGATCATTGCGCCGCCTGGACGAAGCGGGCACCAGAGGTTGTTGCCGGTCGATATGCGGAAAACACAACCATGATCATGAACGGTGGCGATCCAATGACGAGCCGCGCCCAGATTGGCGACATGGCCGCGGGTTTCATGGCTGATTTTCCGGATCTTGTACTGAGTTTGGATACAGTTTTGGTTGCTGACCATCATATGGCCTATGCGTGGACGTTCGAGGGCCACCACAAAGAAACCGGAAACCATGTTCGATTTTCCGGGTGGGAGGAATGGGATTTGGATGAGAACCTGAAGGTGATCAAGTCGCTCGGCTGGTATGACGGTATGGACTATGAACGCCAAGTCGCCGGATGATGAGTGGGTCGCTTTCCCAAACGTAACCGCACGAACCAACTGAAAGGCATTAAAATGGGCACAGAGACCAAAATCACCCTGAGAGAGAACGGGCCACTGGTGGTCAGCGCGCCGCCAGATCTGCGCGATCCTGTTGGGGCAGAAATCGAAACCGGCGCTGTGGCCGCGCTTTGTCGCTGTGGCAGATCGAAGAATAAACCGTTTTGCGACGGCTCACACAAAGCGGCTGGATTTACCAGTGCGCCGGATCACAGCAGCATCAGAAACAGCGAAATTCAGTATACCGGCGTTGTTGAGGGGCGCGAGGTTACTGTTTCCTACACGCCGGTGCTGTGTTCACATGCCGGTGAATGTTCCCGTCTGGCAAAGGCAGTTTTTAACCCGTCGGAAAAGCCTTGGATCAAGCCCGAGAACGGCACTTTGGAGGATGTGGTTGCGGTTCTTGCGGCCTGTCCGTCCGGTGCGCTTCGCATGAACATAGGCCAGCAGCGACCGTATCATTTGGCATCTGTCGATGTGGAAATCACGGTCGAGGAACATGGGCCGTATTGGGTGAAAAATATCCCGCTGGAAGCAGAATTTAATGGCGCCGGGGCCAGTCGCGCAAAATATGTGCTGTGCCGCTGCGGGCAATCCAAAAACAAACCTTTCTGCGACGGCACACATTACGATGTGAAATGGCGCGACGACACCTGAAAGAAAGGTGGCGGCGCGACCGTGTAAACCCCGTCACGGACGCCCCTCAAGATAGTGTGGGGGTAAGGATCGTAAATTTTCCAGAACTCAAATTTTCATGAGGCATATCTATGAATTCTTCTTTGGCTGATCGACCCGTCGCAATTGTAACCGGTGCAAGTGGCGGGCTTGGCTCGGCAACGGCACGGGCGCTGGCCGCCGAAGGGTATCAGCTTGTTTTGATGTCGCGCAGCGGCTGCCAGGAAATTGCGACAGAAACCGGCGGGCTGGGTGTTGCCGGATCGGTGTTGAACGACGCCGATATTGACCGCACGATTGCCACGGCGTTGGAGGCGTTTGGCAGAATTGACGCCGCCGTCTTTGGTGCAGGCCGGCATAGCGAAGTTTTCAAGGGCTATAAAGTGCCCACGCCACCACCGGCAACCCGTGAAAGTTTCTATTACGATCCGGAATATTCACGAGAAATATTCGATATTCCGTGGCCCGCCTGGCATGATGACTATGAAATGATGGTGGTCGCGCCCATGCGCTTGGCCAAGGCGGTGCTGCCTCATATTGGCGCCCATGGCCGTGGATCATTTGTTGCAATTTCCGGCATCGAAGCCAGCCAGCCCAGATTGCCTTTTACGCTTGGCCCGACGCGGCTGGCGCTGCACGGTTTTGTCAAGCTGTTGGCGGATCGCTACGGCCCCCAAGGTATCCGTTTTAATGCGATTGCACCGGGTTTGATGGAGAGCGCCAAGACGGAATTTCATCCGGAATGGGCCGAGACCGTCCCACTGGGCCGCGTTGGCCGCAATGAAGAAGTCGGCAAAACAATCGCCTTTCTTCTTTCCGAAGCTGCAAGTTATATAACGGGTCAGTGCCTTACTGTTGACGGCGGTGTTAACCGGCCGCTGTAAATATCAACTGCTCTGTTTCCAGACCTTTGGAATTGCCGCCATATCCGCTACCCATGGCAGGGCGGATTCACACCAGACTTGTGATTTGGGGGTCAATTGATCGCGCTCAGCAATGCTGCCGACGCGCAGGCCAAAAAAGGCGTTTGCATCGCCCTCGGTGCGGGCATGGATCCGCGTGCCACAATCGCCGCAAAAACTTAGAATTCTGGTCCGCCCGCTTTGTGCGATCTTTTCGTATTCTTTTAAGGTGCCGGTCAACAGCGCGAACTGTCGGTCGATCACGCCAGCAACCAGCCCAAAGGCTGTGGCGGCATTCACCTGACAATCCCGACAATGGCAAATCGCCACCCGATCCGGATCAATCTCGGCCTCGTATTTTATCTGCCCACACAGGCAAGCGCCATTAACCTTCATGTGCATCCCTTCTGATAAACCCCAGACAACAGGCAAAGCCTATGCCGTTTGATGGCTGTTTGAAAAGGGACAGTTTTGGGCCAAGCAAATGTTGCCAGAAGATATGCACCAGCAACGCCACCAGCCAAAACTGACAGGATTTCGTGGTTAGTGAGCGTGGTCATGCCCGTGGCTGTTCAAAGCACCCAAGTCCTCGCCTGACCGATACTCCTGCCACGCTTGCGCAAGAATGAGTTGTGCAGAGCGCAGGAACAACCCGGCCATTATGATCGCAACGATGAGGTCAGGCCATGCAGAGGCGGTCAAGAATACCGCGAAACTTGCGACCATCACGGCGACGTTGCCGATGGCATCATTGCGCGAACAAAGCCAGACAGACCGCACATTTGCATCACCGTCTTTGTAGCGCATGAGAAGCAAGACGCTTGCCAGGTTGGCGACAAGGGCAAGCAGGCCGATCAGCCCCATGATCTCTGCTCTTGGAACCCCTAGAATGAGGATCTGATAGGCGGTCGAGCCAAAGACCCACAGCCCCATAAGGAGCAGGCTCACCCCCTTCAGCAGCGCGGCGGCTGAGCGAACTTTCAGGCTCATGCCAATCACAGCAAGGCTTAGACCATAGGTCAGGGAGTCGCCCAGAAAATCGAGAGCATCGGCCTGCAAAGCTTGCGATCCTGCGATCTTACCCGCCGACATCTCCACCACGAACATTGCTGCATTGATGAATATGACGAGCCACAACACGCGCTTGTAGATTGGATCAACACCTCGAAAAGGTTCAGCAAAAGGTTGCAAAACTTCGGCGGCTGGAGCGTGAACTAAAGCGGTTCAGCAAGTGTGATGCAGACAATGTGGCTGACTGTTCCGTCATCGAAACGCTTGCGGATCACAGGCTTTGCAAGACCGAGCACTAGGATCCTGGCCCTAAGACATTGTTTGGGCGCGCGACGGAAAACCGACTTTGGCCGCGCCGCGTCCTGCCGATAGGTCTGGACTCAACCTAAGCATCCCCAATATTACCGAATGCCCGTTTACCTTCTTAGTGATCGTTAGAGTTGGAACAATCTCGGAAGAGTTTCCATGTGCCGTTTGTCTGCTTTTTAAGGATCGTCAAGAATTTGCCATCGAATGGTATCGGTGTGCCATCCGCGATGCGTTCAATGACGAAATGTCCGTGAGCAAATGCGTAATCCTCTAGCACCGTGATGTTGGCCGTTTCGATATTGGCTGAATTGACTGGCACTGCCTCAAAACGCGCAGGGGTGACCTCCCTAAGCACGTCGATTCCGCTCGCCCTAGAACCCGGAAACAACTGCACACCTTCCTCATCCCAGAGCGACAACCAGAGATCGGCATCACCCGCAACGCGGGCCGATAGATAGGCCTCAAGAACATTCTGAATTTCCTGCATCGCAAATTTCCTTAAGTTAGGGGTGGGGTTCGGTGATTTCAGTGTTTGATTAACAGACGGTACTCGTCGCAGAGATAATTGCAACGTTTTCACACTGAGAGTTGTGCTTCGGTCCCCAAGCAGCCTTCAACAAATCCACCGCAACACCAAATCGCTACCGAAACATCGGGGGTCGTGCATCCATCCATGCGCCGTTTTCCTTGGCCGAGGCAACCGCCGTGTGCACCGCCGCCATCGAGCGGACGCCATCGGAGGCCGTTGGCAACCCGTCGCGGAGCTCGCCGCGAATGGCATCGGCCAGATCACAGTAGATATTGGCCACCGCCAAAGGAAACCCCTCGGGATGGGCAATGGATACGCGAGACAGGCGCACGGCATCAGGGTGCAGACCGCTTTCGCCTTTTTCGATGATCTGTGTGCGCCCGCCCACGGGCGTATAAATCAACTGGTTCGGCTGTTCCGAGGTCCACCGCAGCCCGCCGGTTTCGCCAAACACCTGAATATCAAACCCGTGCTGGCGGCCAATGGCCACAGACGATGTCCACAAGCGCCCGACGGTGCCACCAGACAGGCGAAAATTGACCATGGCGTCATCTTCCAGAATGCGGCTGGGAATGGTTGAGGCAAAATCCGCCGACAGTTTTTCAACCTGATCGTCACAGATAAAGCTGGCCATGTGCAACGCGTGAATGCCGCAATCGGCGAACTGGCCGGATACCCCCGCCATCGCCGGATCATACCGCCAGCGCACCCGTGGATTATCGGCATCCGTGGCATCGCCGTGGTGGCCATGGCTGAAATTGGTGACAACAAGGCGTATTTTGCCGACCTCGCCGGCACGCACCATGGCCCGCGCTTGGCGCACCATGGGATAGGCCGAATAACAATAATTGACCGCGCAAATCTTGCCGCTGGCCGCCGCGATGCGGACGATTTCCTCGCCTTCCTCAACCGTCATGGTCATCGGCTTTTCGCACAATACATTGAAGCCCGCGCTTAAAAACGCCTTGGTGATTTCAAAATGCGTCGCGTTGGGCGTGGCCACAGTCACCAGATCAATGCGATCATCGCGATCCTTTTCACCGGCCAGCATTTCTTGCCAGTCGCCATAGGCGCGCGCGGGGTCTATGCCCAGCCGTTTGGCATAATCACGCCCCACATCCGCACGATGATCCAGCGCACCGGCGGTGAATTCAAACTGGCCATCGGCCTGTGCGCCCAATCGGTGTGCTGGCCCGATTTGGCTGCCTTCGCCGCCGCCGATCATGCCCCATTTTAATTTTGTCATGGCGGTATTCCTTAAAAACCGATTGATTGCAGGTATTCGCGATTTTCGCGCGCGTCTTGCAGCGGCGTGCCGGGCAGGGCGGGATCGCAATCCTGTTCCACCGTACACCAGCCGGAAAATCCGGCATCCAGCAGGCGTTGGCGAACGGCGGGAAAATCAACATCGCCCTTGCCCAGATTACAGAAAATCCCCTGACCGCAAGCCGTGTAAAAATCGGTGCGGTTGGCCACGACATCGGCCTTGATCACGGGATCAATATCTTTGAAGTGCATGTAGGAAATCCGGTCCATGTAGCGATCCATAAAAGCGACAGGATCAAAACCCGCATAGGAATGATGGCCCGTGTCAAAACAGATTTTCAGGATGCTTTCATCGACCTCGGACAACAGCCGCTCCAGCTCGGGTTCAAAATCCATGAAACCGGCGGCATGGGCGTGCATGCCCACGGTCAGCCCGTATTCCTCGCTGCCCATTTTGGCGATGGTGGCAATCCGGTCGCGAAAGGCAACCCATTCCGCCTTGTCCATTTGCTCGGCCTCATCGGCACGACCAGCGGTGGGCGCACGGCGCGGTGAAATGCTATCGATCAACACCAAATGTTGCGCGCCATGGGCCACCAGCGCCTTGCAGGTGCGCACGGAGGCATCCATCACATCATCCCACATTGCGGCATCATGAAAGGCGCGAAAAACAACGCCACCGATGATTTCCAGATCACGCGCCGCCAGTGCCGGTGCCAAAACCGCAGGATCCTCGGGCATATAGCCGATGGGGCCAAGCTCGATGCCCTTATAGCCCGCACCCGCGCATTGATCCAAAACCGACTGCCACGTCGGATAGGAAGGATCGCTTGCAAATTCGATGCCCCAGGAACAGGGCGCGTTGCCGATTTTGATTGTCATGACATGCTTTCGTAAGTTTAGGACGCGGCCACATCGACCCAGATTTTTTGGGCCGAGGATGCCATGGCGGCGTTGATGATCTGATTAACCTCCAGCCCGTCTTGAAAGCTGGGCCAGAGGTTGGTTTTGGTTTCAATCGCGGCCAGAAAATCCCGCGCCTCGATGATGATTTGATCCTGATAGCCGGTGCCATGCCCCGGACCCTGACAGAACGGCAGGTAATCGGGATGCGCCGGACCGGTCAGGATTTTGCGAAAACCCCGCGTCGCCTCAGCCTCATCCATGGAATACAGCCACAGCGCATTCTGGTCCTCTTGATCAAAACGGATCGCGCCTTTGCTGCCGGTCACTTCATAGGCATAGCCCATTTTACGCCCATGACTGATGCGGCTGAAAAACATCTGCCCCATGGCGCCATTGGCAAATCGACACATCATTTGCCCCTGATCGTCATTGGTGACGGTGCCGCCGGGGCGCGTGGTATGAACGGTTTCAACCTCGGCAATCAGCGACTTTATCGGGCCAATCAACGCCAGCGCGCCATTGATCATATGCGGGGCCAGATCGCCCATGGTGCCATTGGCGTCGCCCTGTGTGCGCCATGTGGCGGGGGCGGCGGGGTCGGCAAAAAAATCCTCGGTATGTTCGCCGCGAAACCACGTGACATCGCCAATCGCGCCTTCGGCGATTAAACGCCGCGCAAACTGGCTGGCGGGGGTGCGGATATAATTAAAACCAACCATGCTGATCTGCCCCTTGGCGGCATCAACCATGGCCTGACTGTCGGCCAGCGATGCGCCCAGCGGTTTTTCGCAAAACACCGGTTTGTTCAGGGCAAAGGCGGCCAAGGCAATATCGCGGTGGGTTTCTTGCGGTGCGGCAATGATAATCGCCTGAACCGCCGGATCATTGACCAAAACGCGCCAGTCATCGGTACCACGGGCAAAACCAAAGGCGGCGCGGTATTTTTCCGCGCTGGCCGCGCTGGACGCACAGACCATTTCAAGGCGCGGGCGCAAATTGGTGTTAAACACCGCGCCAACAGCCGACATCGCCACCGCATGAGCCTTGCCCATATAGCCGCCGCCGATGATTCCAATGCCGATTTCTGTCATGTCTTGCTCTTTAAGTTTGAAATTGGGTTTGCAACCGGTTGCAAAATTAGTATCCTTGGATTCGTATAACCGCAAGCGGCAATCGTCAACGCGGCGATCCTGTGAAAGATTTTGACTTATGAGCGATCAAACCCTTCGACTGACGACCGCGCAGGCGATCATCAAATATCTGGCCAATCAATTCATTGACATTGACGGTATTGAACGCCGCGTTTGCGGTGGCGGTTTTGGCATTTTTGGCCATGGCAATGTCACCTGTCTGGGCGAGGCGCTGTATGATACGCGGGCTGAACTGCCGCTGTATCGGGGACAAAACGAACAAAGCATGGGCTTTGCCGCCGCCGGGTATGCCAAGCAATGGTTGCGCCAAAGGTTCATGTTCTGCACCGCCAGCGCCGGGCCGGGCACGACCAATTTGTTGACCAGTGCAGCACTTGCCCACGCCAACCGTTTGCCGATGCTGATGCTGTGTGGCGATACGTTTATCACGCGCCTGCCGGATCCGGTGTTGCAACAATTGGAACATTTCGGCAATCCCGCACTTGGGGTGAACGATGCCTTCAAGGCTGTCACGCGCTATTGGGATCGCATCACCCATCCGGCGCAAATCATTCAATCCCTGCCCGCCGCGCTGGCCACCATGCTGGACCCTGCCGATTGCGGCCCTGCCTTTATCGGCCTGCCGCAGGATGTTCAGGGCTGGGCCTATGACTATCCCGCCAGCTTTTTCGCCAAACGTGTGCATCGCATTCGCCGCCAAGCCCCCGATGATCTTGAGGTGGCCGAGGCCGCCACCCTGTTAAAAACCGCCAAACGCCCGATGATCATCGCGGGTGGCGGCGTGCAATATGCCGGTGCCGTGGCCGAACTGACCAAATTTGCCGAGGCGCATCATATACCCGTGGTGGAAACCATCGCGGGGCGGGCCAACCTGATGCAGGATCATCCGCTGAACATCGGCCCGCTTGGGGTGACCGGATCAAACAGTGCCAATACGATTGCGGCGGCGGCGGATGTCATTCTGGCCATCGGCACGCGCTTGCAGGATTTCACCACAGGATCATGGACGGCCTTTGCCAAGGACGCCAAAATTATCGGCCTGAACGTGGGTCGCCATGACGCGATCAAACATATGTCGCAACCTGTTGTGGGTGACGCCAAGCTGGGCATTTCGGCGCTGGATCAGGCGATTGACGGCTATCAAGCGCCCCCAAACTGGGTGGCTTTGGCCCAAGCGGAGCGGGTGAAATGGGTTGCCTATACCGATGACATTACCACACCCGGCAATGGCCCAAGCTCCTATTGTCAGGCGATTCGCGCGGTCAATGATCTGTGCGATCCGCGCGACCGGGTTGTGGCGGCGGCGGGGGGCTTGCCTGCCGAGGTAACGGCGCATTGGCAAAGCAAAGCCATCGGCACGGTTGATGTGGAATTTGGCTTTTCCTGCATGGGGTATGAAATTGCCGGTGGCTGGGGCGCACGCATCGCCCAGTTTGAACGCGAACCCGACAAGGACACGGTGATTTTCACCGGTGACGGGTCTTATATGATGCTGAATTCCGATATTTATTCGTCGGTCTTAACAGGGCGCAAGCTGATCGTTTTGGTGCTGGATAACGGCGGTTTTGCGGTGATTAACAAGCTGCAAAACAACACTGGCAATGAAAGTTTTAACAACCTGATCGCCGATTGCCCCACGGTGGCCGCACCCTTTGCGGTGGATTTTGAGGCCCACGCCGCCGCCATGGGGGCCAATGCCGAAACCGTGGCCAATCCGGCCGAGCTGGGCGAGGCGTTCAGGCGCGCCAAAGCGGCGGATAAAACCAGCGTGATTGTGATGCAGGTTGACCCTTATGATGGCTGGACAACCGAGGGCCACACTTGGTGGGAGGTCGGCACGCCACATGTGACAGACAATGCATCCGTTGCAGAAAAACACGCCGAGATCGAGGCCAGCCGCGCCAAACAGCGAAAGGGCGTGTGATGAATATTCTGGACGGCATCAGGAAAAACAACTTTGTCGTGGTGGGCCGCGTTGGCATGGATTTATTTCCGGCACCGGGCATCGCCACCGAGGACGCCACAAATTTCACCGCCGACATGGGCGGATCATCCGCTAATATCGCGGCGGGCATCGTGAAACTGGGCGGTGCAGCCTCGCTTGTCACCCGCGTTTCTGACGATGCCGTGGGGCGGTTTTGTGTCAATAAACTGCACCATTACGGGGTTAAAACCGAACATGTCAGTGCCGTTGGTGGCGAGGCGCGCAATTCGCTTGCGCTTTACGAAAGCCGCGTTCAGGGGCACCAATCGGTGATCTATCGCAACGGGGCGGCGGATTTTGAAATGACCGTCGCCGACGTCGAGGCGGTTGATTACGCGCAATTTGGCGCACTTGTTACCGCAGGCACAGTTTTTGCCGCCGAACCCTCGCGCACAGCCGCCTTTCGCGCCTTTGAACTGGCGCGTGCGGCGGGGTTACCGATCATTTTTGACGTGGATTACCGCCCCTACAGCTGGCCCAGCCCGCAAGTGGCAGCGGATGTTTTATCCAAGGCAGGGGCCTTGTCGGATGTGATTGTCGGCAATGACGACGAATTTGGATTTATGGCCGGTGGCCGCGACAAAGGCATGGCCAAGGCGCGTGAATTATCCGCCACCTCCGCTGGTATCGTGATTTACAAAATGGGCGAGCTGGGCGCGGTGACATTTGCCGACGGCCAAGAACTGCGCACCGGTATTTACCCGGTTCAGGCCCTGAAACCCACCGGCGCGGGCGACAGTTTCATGGCCGGATTTCTTACGTCCATTGCCGATGGCCATGATTTGAAAACCGCCGTTTTGCGCGGCTCGGCCTGTGCCGCCTTCGTGGTGGCGCGGCCCGGTTGTGCGCCCGCCATGCCCTATCCTGACGACCTGACGAAATTTCTGGCCGAGCATTCCGGCCCAACCGACGCTGAATAAGGAAACCCCATGCATATCGCCCCCCATGACAATCAAAACAAACCCATCGTGGATATTGATGATCCCACCGTGCCGCTGAACTATTTCAACATCGTGAAACTGAAGGCGGGTCAGGCGTTTGAATATCAGGTGCCGGGCTATGAAACCTGCATCGTGCCCGCCACCGGCACCATTGATGTGTCGGTTGAGGGTGTGGATTTCAAATCCCTCGGCAATCGCACCGAAGATGTTTGGGATGGCGAACCCGAAGGCGTTTATGTGCCCGTCGGGGCCAAGGTCACGATGGTGGCGACGCGCGATACCGAAACCTTTATTGCCGGGGCAAGATACAACAAGGTGCTGGATCCGTTTGATGTGCGCGTGGCTGGCATCGACAAGGTTCAATACGGCTCGGACGACACCAAAACCCACCGCAAGATCAAGCATATTCTGGGCCAGAAACAGCATGACAAGGTCGGGCGTTTGCTGGTCAGCGAACTGTTCACCGTAGGGCAGGGCGGCTGGTCAGGTTTTCCCGCCCATAAACACGACACAGATCGGTTGCCGCTGGAAACCCGCCACGATGAAACCTATAATTTCCGCTTCAAGCCAAACCACGGTTCCGGCGTGCAGATCATTCAGCGCGAAGAGGGCAAGCCGGGGGACGCCTATCAACTGATGGATGGATCCACCATAATGCTGGATAGCGGCTATCATCCCTGTGCGGTGATGCCGGGCTATGAGATGTATTATTTCACCATTTTGGGCGGGCTTAGCCAACGCAGCCTGATCCAGTTTTTCCAACCCACCCACGCCTATCAGGTGGAAACAATTCCCGGGATCAAAGACATGGTGGCGAAATTTAAATGACCCTTGCAACGCTGGCCGAGGTTTTACAACCGGCCCTGAAAAACCGCTATGCTGTGGCCGGATTGGTCACTTTGGGCTGGGAAGACATGCGCGCCTATGTGGCGGCGGCGGAAATTGTCGGCTGCCCGGTGATTTTGCAAGCCGGGCCATCCTGTCGCGCCCATACGCCCTTGCCCATTTTGGGCAAAATGTTCCGCCATTTGGCACAAGGGGCCAGCGTGCCTGTGGTGGCGCATCTGGATCACGGTTATACCTATGAGGAATGCCGCGAGGCGCTGGACAGCGGCTTTACCTCGTTGATGTATGATGGCTCACGCGCGGCGCTGAACCAGAACATCGACGAAACCGCGCGGATCGTGGAAATGGCCCATGGTGCGGGGATTTCCTGCGAGGGTGAAATCGGTTTTGTCGGCTATGCAGGCGGCGAAAATTCCGCCGGTACAGACCCCGCCGAGGCGACAAAATTTGCAACTGAAACCGGCGTTGATGCCATGGCGATTTCGGTCGGCAACGTGCATTTGCAGCAAGACAAAGAGGGCGGTTTGGATGTTGCGCGCATTGCCGCGATTCAGGCAGTGACAACCGTGCCCCTGGTCATTCACGGCGGCTCCGGCGTGCCGGTGGCACAGCGCACCGCCTTGGCAACGGGCACAAGTATTTGCAAATTCAACATCGGCACGGAACTGCGCATGGCCTTTGGCGATGCCCTGCGCGCGGCGGTCAATGCGGATGCAAACCGGTTTGACCGCGTGATGATTTTGAAAGAAACACATGATCCACTGGTGGCGGCAACAGCGCGGGTTTTGCGTGCTTTTGGCCACCCTGCAAAAGGATAAAAAGATGCGCGTAGGAATTTTGGGCTGTGGGCGAATCGGGCAGGTGCATGCGCGATCTTTGATGCGACTGGCGGATGCCACATTGGTGGCGGTGGCCGATGCGGTGCCCGCGGCGGCGGCGGCATTGGCCGCACAAACGGGTGCCGAGGTGCGCCAAACCGATGCCATCATTAACGGTGCCGACATTGACGCGGTGCTGCTGTGTACGCCGACGACCCTGCATTACGATCAGATTCACGCGGCGGCAAAGGCGGGCAAAGCGATCTTTTGCGAAAAACCCGTCGACATGTCGGTGGACCGCATTCGCGATTGCATGGCTGTGGTGGCGGCGAACAATGTGCCATTTCTTACGGCTCTAAACCGCCGTTTTGACCCTAATTTCGCCAATGTTCAGGCGCGGATCAACGCGGGTGAAATCGGCGAGGTGGAAATTGTCACCATCCTGTCGCGCGATCCAAACCCGCCCCCCATCAGCTATATCAAAACCTCCGGCGGGTTGTTTCGCGACATGATGATCCACGATTTTGACATGGCACGGTTTTTGCTGGGCGAAGAAATTGTGCAGGTTTTTGCGGTTGGTTCCTCCTTGGTTGATCCTGCGATCGGCAAGGCGGGGGACGTGGACACCGCCGCCGTCACGCTGACTACTGCCAGCGGCAAAATCTGTCAGATTTCCAATTCCCGCCGCGCCACCTATGGCTATGATCAACGCATCGAGGTGCATGGGTCAAAGGGCATGTTGCGCGCCGAAAACATGCTGGAAAACTCGGTTGAAGTGGCGACGGGCGAGGGTTTTTCCCGCGCACCGACGTTGAATTTTTTCCTTGAACGTTACGAGGCGGCTTATTTGGCGGAAATCACTCATTTCGTGACCGCGATCAATGCCGGCAGCAAACTGTCGCCGGGTATTGACGATGGGTTGCGGGCGCAAATTCTGGCGGATGCGGCGGCAAAATCGCTGGAAACCGGCTTGCCGGTCAGCGTCTAAATGTCCGATAATGAGAGTTATGTTAAATTAACAACTGCACGCTAAGCCAGCAAGGACAACAGCAATGACACAGACCGACGGCTATTTTTCCGCAGACGCCTGTAAGCTGCGCGACTTTGAGGCTCTGATTGATCGTCAGACCACGGCGCAGGATGTGCCCAACGCCGATCAGATTGCGCAAAACGTGCCGATTTATGACATGCAGCGGCTGGGATCACGGATTCTGGCCGCCGAAACGCGGCCAAAAATCATGGCCGAATGGGCGCAGACATTGCGTGCTGGTGCGGGCATTATCGTGTTGCGTGGTGCCTATGCAAATACCGATGTGATCGATCAGGCGACAAAAACCTACAATGAAATCATCGCGGCGGAAAAGGTGGCCAGTGGCGGCGGGGCCGATCACTTTGCCGCCGCAGGTTCCAATGATCGCATTTGGAATTCGCTGCAAAAACTATGTGAGGCCGCGCCCGAAACTTTCCTGCGCTATTTCGCTAACACGGCGATCGATGCGGCGTGCGAGGCTTGGCTGGGGCCAAATTACCAAATGACCGCACAGGTCAATCTGGTGCATCCGGGCGGCGCGGCGCAACTGGCGCACCGCGATTATCACCTTGGTTTTCAAACCGCCGAGATCAGCGCGCAATACCCCGCCCATGTGCATGATTTATCCCCCGCCCTGACCCTGCAAGGCGCGGTTGCCCATTGTGATATGCCGATTGAAAGCGGGCCAACCAAATTGCTGCCGTTTTCGCAAACA
>Ga0316204_10005681_pt1 | contig 20207 bp, 9 predicted proteins | sample 6monrhotite_MG_2_FD_205661 | JGI IMG/M metagenome (GOLD analysis project Ga0316204, IMG submission 205661) | Microbial mat bacterial communities from mineral coupon in-situ incubated in ocean water Damariscotta River, Maine, United States -... | ecosystem: Environmental > Aquatic > Marine >...
TTCATGTTTCCCTTGCGTGTGATGATCCATGGAGACGCGGATGGACAGTGCCTGATGATAGCGGGACTGGATATCGAGTAGCTTTTCGCGGGCTTGCCATAGAGGTTTCATGGCATTGCTGAGGACCAGAACCCGGTAACCACGACCGAGAGCCTCTTCCATCATGAGGACAAGTTCACGGTTCATGAACGGCTCGCCGCCGGTGAAGGCAATTTCATCAACATTATAATTTTCACGCTGGATCTCATCCAGGTAACGGGTCACATCGGCAAGGGAAAGATAGGCCAGATCATCGTTTTTTGGACTTGATTCCATATAACAGTTGCGACACGTGATGTTGCAGAGACTGCCCGTGTTGAACCACAGGGTCCGCAGGTGGGTCAGGGCGACCACGGCACGTTTTTCACCTTTTGCAGTAACGTAGGGATCCTGAAATTTGGATGTCTGAAGCGTTGCAGGCGTGCTGCTTGACCCGTCGGGCATGTGGATTCTCATTGTTTTTATAACTCTTAACTGGCCAATAGGACCTTAGCGTACTTTTAGGCGCTGTACACCCGCTGACGCCAATCACAACTTGGTTATCAATTGGTACCCGGAATGGTAATAGTGACCCGCAATCCGCCCTCTTCACGGTTGCTCAGCGAGATTTCACCGCCGTGACCGCGAATGATGGAGCGTGCGATGGCAAGGCCGAGCCCGGTGCCACCGGTCTGACGATTGCGTGAGGTCTCAACGCGGACAAAGGGCTGAAACACCCGTTCCAGTTCACTTTCCGGTATGCCCGGGCCGTCGTCGTCGATGGTAATGGTGGCGGTCGTGCTGTCGGCATCGAAGGTCATGTTCAGGTGAGCCCGTTCTCCATAGGCGACAGCATTTTCCGTTACGTTGTTGAGGGCACGTTTAAGGCTGGTTGGCCGACACGACAGAACTATCCGTTCCGTGGAAACATAGTCGGCGTGGTGGCCGCGGTCGCTGAAATCGGCACACAGGCTTTCCAGCAGAGCCGAGAGATCGGTCTGGCGATTTTCTTCGCGTTCGGCATCTTCGCGGGCGAAGCTCAGGGTTGATTCGGTAATCGATTGCATTTCATCCAGGGTCTTGATGATGTCCCCCCTCAATTCCGGATCTTCGATAAACTCGGCCCGAATGCGCAGGGAGGTGATCGGTGTTTTCAGGTCGTGGGATACGGCGGCCAACATATTGGTGCGGTCTTCGATGAAGCGTTGCAGGCGGTGGCGCATCTGATTGAAGGCATCGACGGTCCGGCGCATGTCTTCGGGGCCTTCGGCAACAATATTCTCGGTTTTTTCACCGCGCCCCAATCCTTCGGCGGCCTCCGTCAGGTTGCGTAATGGTCGGGTGATCCGGCGCGCCACCAGGACGACGACACTGATGATGGCAAGGCCGGTGACCAGCAAGGCCAGCAGGGATTGAACGGCCCAGGCTGGGCGGTAAGAGGTGACGTCAGTTTCGACGTTGAGCCATATACCGCGTGTGGTTTTTACCGACAGCGTCAAATCAAGGCTGCGAAACCGGCGCATGCGATCATGATGACGGTCATCGTCCTCGCTATGCATCTGACGCCACCTGCCAAAATGTTCCTCGCCCTTTGACTGGATACGAATTTCGTCGGCCAGTGGCCCCAGTTGCCGCTGAAGCCGCCGCGCCAGTCCCACTTCCAGACGGCTTGTCGAAGGCGTGGTACTTTCCGGCTGATCGCTCAGGGAAAACCGTAACCGAGCCGTACTTGCACTGTTGACAACGCGGTCGTGCAGTTCTTTGGGCGTTGCATCAAGCAAACGCACCACGGCCGCCGTACGGGTCAGAATTTGTCCCCGGGTTGTTGCTTCCACGGCCTCGCGGCGCTCATCTCTGAAAATGCCAAAGGCGACGAGGTGTCCGCCGATGAGTGCCAGCAGCAACAGTCCGATCAACTGGCCGGCCAGACTTTTTGGGGCAAGGTGACGAAGAATTCTCATTTGGAGGTCACATCGGCGGCGAACAAATAACCTCCGCCCCAGACGGTCTGAATAATTTCCGGATTCTTCGGGTCAAATTCGATTTTTTTGCGCAACCGGCTGACCTGATTATCAATCGTCCGGTCAAAAACATCGGCGCTTCGGGCCTGGGTCAGGTCGAGCAGTTGATCGCGATTGAGGACCCGTCCAGGATGGGTGAGAAAGGCGCGAAGCAGGTTAAATTCAGCGGTACTGAGCGGCGATGACACACCGTCTTCTCCAATCAATTCGCGCCGCTTGAGGTCCAGAACCCAGGGGGCAAACTCAATGCGATCCTGGTCTAAGGTTTCCGGTTCAGGCGGCAGGCTGTTGGTTCGGCGCAGAACCGCCTTAATGCGGGCCAAAAGTTCTCGCGGGTTAAACGGTTTGGAAACGTAATCATCCGCCCCCATTTCCAGGCCGACGATGCGGTCCGTTTCTTCGGTCATGGCGGTTAGTAGGATAACCGGCAGGCGAGTTGATTCGCGAAGATGTCGGCACAACGACAAGCCGTCCTCGCCCGGCATCATGACATCGAGGACAACGAGATCGATGGCACTGTCTTTGAGGACGCGCCGTGCCGCCGCCGCGCTGTCGGCAGCCGTCGCCCGCAAGCCGTGGGTCTCCAGATATTTCGCCAAGGGTTCGCGAATTTCGAGATGATCATCGACAACCAGAATATGAGGCGTGGCGGTCATAAACGTTCCTGATTTCTGCTTTATGTGATGAGTTTGAGCCGAGCCCGTCCGCGGGGCCACTAAAAAATTGTAACAAATTGTATCAACGCCGAAGGGTGCGACAGATTGCGACAAAAGACCGGGCTGGCTGGCAAACTTTTGCGACAACTCAGTGCTTATATAGGGTCAGTTACAGACCGAATTCAAAAACAGGAGACTTAAAATGAAACGCCATACAAAAATTGCAATCGCCGCCGCCGTCGCCGTCATCGGAATTGGGGCACTCGGTAGTGCCGTCGTCGCCCAGGGCCAGAAGTGGCACCAAGGTTATGGCCCCGGGTATGGAATGCATCATGCCAACATGATGGGTGGCATGCAGGGACAGGGCATGTACGGTCGTGGTATGCAAGGCCATGGCATGCCAGGTCAGGGCATGATGGGGAATATGGGAAACCGTTTCCAGATGATGGAACAGAGGTTCGAAACTCATGATCTGGATGGGGACGGCGCGGTCAGTCAGGCCGAAATTGACCAATTTCGTCAAGACCGCATTAAAACCTATGACGAAAACAAGGACGGTAAATTACAGCTTTCAGAGTTCGAGAAACTCTGGCTGAACTCAAAACGGGATCGTATGGTCGATCGCTTTCAGGCCTTTGATGACGATGGCGATGGTAGCGTCACCGAAGACGAGTTCCGCTCCCCCATGGGGCGGATGATCGAACGCCATGACAGGGATGGTGATGGCAAAGTCACCTTGAACGAAATGACCCAGCATCCCCGCGGTTGGGGGGCTGGTCGTAATTACAATGACGACGACGCCAACAAACGTGACAAAGACTGAGGTTAGATCTCTCAGGTATTCTGGAGCAGGCCGGGCATTGCACATGCGGTGCCCGGTCTCACAGGTTTAGAACGGATGAGCTATTCGGTCAGGACCCGGCCTGGCGGACAATTTCAGCAAATATCTGGTCAAGTTCGACCGCCATTTCATCCAATGCGCCAACCTCATAGGGGGCAAATACGTGGCTTGGCAAACGATAGGTCAGTCGGGCCGTCCCGTCCGTCTCTTCAGTCACATAAAGACGTAGCGGTGCTTCAATGCCCGCCGCCTCACTGGCTTTCAGCATACGCACGGCGAAATTAGGGGCATAGACCATAATTACCCGGTTGCCGGGGATCGTAACGCCAATCGCCTTGGCCCCGCAGGTGGCGCAAGCCTGGGCGACAATGCCAAGCCGGTTTGCCGTGATCGCAGCTTTGAGCTTGTTAAGGTAGGTCGCGAAAGGTTTTGCAGTCTCAACGACGACGGTGCCCGAATAAGGTGTCTGGTTTTCCGCATGAGCCGTCGCCGCAATCAAACTCAGTAACAGGGCCGCCAAAATACCACGCATGGGAATTTCCCCTTCTGCTGTTTTCGTTGTTCCGATGGTCATGGATGATAATGAGGATCGCGGCATCAGAAAAATAACGAAGCCGTGAGCGTTGTGTGATCCGCTGTGACTCGGGAGAAGGTTATCGCTCCCTAGCGCAGAGGGCTTTGTCTTGACCTATCTGAAATTAATGGGACACTCCGGGCCGTTAATGCGGGTGTAGCTCAATGGTAGAGCAGCAGCTTCCCAAGCTGAATACGGGAGTTCGATTCTCCTCACCCGCTCCAGTTTTCCAGTTTAAAACTTCAACTAAATCAGGATTGTTCTGTGGATCCGACCGGGAAGGTGACCGTCACGGTCGTCCCTTTTCCGAGATCGCTTATGATTTCAAGCGTACCATCATGGGCCTCGACGAGGGATTTTACGATCGACAGCCCGAGCCCCGTTCCCTCCTGGGTTCGATGTGGGTTGGAATCAGCCTGTGAGAATGGTTCGGTAATATTCGGAAGCTGATCGGCAGGAATTCCCATTCCGGTATCCTTCACCGAAATTTTCATCTTCCCGTCTGTCGCTTCGGCAGAGATTACAATGGTCCCTTTTTGGTCCGTGAACTTAATCGCGTTGGACAGCAGGTTTTGGATGATCTGAGTGACGGAGCGCCCGTCCGCGTATAAGGATGGCAGATCACCGAGTACCTCCAATACCAGATTTATATTGTTGTCGTCGGCACTTTTTTCGACATCCCTGATGCAATGTTTGAGCACGTCTTCGATGGCAATGGTTTCTTTGACCAGAAACCTCTTTCCGGCTTCAATTGTCGAGATATCGAGGACATCGTTGACCAGGGCAAGCATATGTTTGCCACTGCTGTGAATGTCGTTCGCATACTCCGTGTAGGTATCGGCGCCAAGAGGCCCGAAATACTGGCCGCGCAACATTTCGCTGAAACCAAGTATGGCGTTCAACGGCGTGCGAAATTCATGGCTCATGGTTGCCAGGAAATGCGATTTTGTGCTGTTGGCCCGCTCGGCTTCTGCCAGGGCCGCCTGAAGCGCATCCTCCGCCTGTTTGCGGTCGGTAATATCCCGGCCAACCGACTGGTATTCCTTCACTTGCCCGTGCTCATCGAAAATTGCCCGCTTTGCCCATAGCTGCCAGGATACTTTGCCGTCCGGTGTGGGAAAGCAGGATTCAAATTCGCCAGACGGCTCTTGAGGCGTGAGGTTTTTATAGACTGCCTTGAGTCTCTTCAGGTCAGTTGCCGACATACCGTCATAAGCGGATTGACCAAGCAGCTGTTCTTTGCTCTTCCCATGAAGTTTACAATAGGAATCATTGACGAAGGTTCGGATTCCGTCGGGTGTATGGCGGCTGATCATCTCTGTCTGATCCTCAACGACGGCTTGGTATTGCTGTTGAATTTCGCGCAGGGATGCTTCCGTTTGCCGTATTTTGGTGACGTCTGTCGCTATAGATCCGACGGCCGTGATCCGTCCAGTGTTATCGCGAATAGGGAACCGAATGGAAAGCAGCCTGCCACCGCCTTGTTTCAGGTCGGCAACATGTTCATGAACCATCGGTTCGCCGGTCTCAATGACCTTGCGGTCGAATTTGTTGAGCTCTTTTGCGAATTTTTTCTGCATCAGATAATCAACAGGTTGGTCTTGCAACGAATCGTTGGTCGTATCAAAGGTTTTTTCGTACGCCCGGTTGACCAGTTTGAACCGGCCCGCCGTATCACGGATGGCGATGATTGCAGGTGAGTGATCCAGCAGGCTTTGGAGAATCTCCCGGCTTTCACGTAATTCGTCACCGGTGCGTTGAACCCGCCGGAAAACGGGCCCGATCAAGAAAACCCCGGAGACCATGAGTATGGATATCAACAAGGCGACCAACTCCGCCGTCAGGTCCGGTGGCAGCGGTATATCATCAACAACAGCGCGGTAGAAAGTGATCGAGCGGCGTATCCCCATCAGCGCGAGGGCGACGGCAATGAAACTCCAGGCACGCCAGCGTCCGGTAAGAACGACCAGCCGCAGGGCCAGAACCGCTGCCGTAAATTGCAGCACGATTGACGTCAAGAGGATGGCTTCAGGCATATTCCGGACCTCCGGCAGGCAACCTGCCGAGTTGCAGGTCACGAAACAGGGCCAATTTAAGCCGCCAGATGAGTTGAGAACCTATGCCAAAATATACAAGGTAAGGGTTCAACCGGCGCACGGGGCGGCTTTAACGTTGTGCCCAGATATTTCGGACCTGATCAGGCAGGGCCATGGGGTCGAATGGTTTGATGATGACATCGATCGCCCCGAGATCTTTGAAGCGGGCAATTTCCTCGCCTTGAACCTTGGCGGTCAGAAATGCAAATGGCGTATTGGTGAGAGTATCAATCTTGCGAAGTGCTTCCAGGGTCGCTGGCCCGTCCATGCCGGGCATCATCACATCCAGCAGGCAAAGGTCTGGCTCGAATTCAGGCGCTTTCTCCAACGCCTCCGGTCCCGAGCTGCAGACCAGCACCTCAAATCCGCCGATCATCTCCAGGGCCATCTTGACGACCTTCTGAATATCGACTTCGTCTTCTACGTAGAGGATCTTTTTAAGTTCTTGTGTCACTAAACTCTCCATCAGAAGGTCTTCAATAACGGAAAACCAATGGCCCGAGCAAGCCCTAATAAGCCAGAGATGTTAACGGGTTTGAATGAAACCAGCAATTGAGATTTTACGGCTCTGGTAATAGTGCTAAAACCAGTGAGCTGAATTTCTGAATAAGGAGTGGATGGGTGGCTGCAGACGGGTCGAAGAAAGTGGTGCTGGCGGCAATGGCGGGCAACGCCCTTATTTTTATAACGAAATTTGCGGCGTCGATGTATACGGGCAGCTCGGCCATGCTCAGCGAAGCCATCCATTCTCTGGTTGATACCGGAAATCAGGGGTTGATCCTTTATGGTATGGCGCGGGCCAAAAAACCGGCGGATGAAAACCATCCTTTCGGCTACGGCATGGAGCTGTATTTCTGGTCTTTCGTCGTCGCCATCCTGATTTTTGCAGTGGGTGCGGGGGTCTCGATGTATGAGGGTATTGAGAAAATCCAGCACCCGGAGACGATTACGGACGCCTATATCAATTATATCGTCCTTGCCGCCGCCTTTGTGTTTGAGGCGGGTGCGTGGTGGGTGGCCCTGAAAGAGTTTCGCAAAAGCAAGGGCGACATGGGCTATTTTGAAGCTGTTCGTCAAAGCAAGGATGCTGCTGTGTTCACCGTCTTGTTTGAAGATACGGCGGCGATGCTGGGATTGGTGGTTGCGTTTATCGGCATCGCGCTTGGTGAAGTGCTCGAGCTGCCGGTTCTTGACGGCGTCGCCTCCGTGATCATTGGCCTGATTCTGGCTGCCGTCGCCGCATTCTTGGCCTATGAATGCAAAAGCCTGCTGGTCGGAGAAAGTGCCAGTAATCCGGTGGTCCGGGGCATTCGGGTGATTGCCGAAGGTGAGATCGGTGTCCAAGGTGTCAACGAGTTGAGGACCATGCATCTCGGGCCCGCCGACGTGCTGGTCAACATCAGCCTCGATTTTGGAAATACCTTGTCGGCGGATGATATTGAGCGGCTGATTTCCAAAATGGAACGCGATATCAAATCCGCCTATCCGCAGGTCAAGCGCTTGTTTGTAGAAGCCCAGAGCCTGACGGGGCATCTGGCAGATATCTCCGCAGGCACGCCACAAGCTGACTCCAAAGCCTGATTTTTAAATCTCTCAGGAACGGGAATCCTCGAAAACGATCAGGCCGACGCCGGACAGAATGGCGACACCGCCACCGACAAGCCACCAGGTCAGGGTCTCGCCCAGCAACGTGACGGAGCCGACGACAGCGACAACCGGTAACAATAACAGAAACGGGCCCACTTGGTTGACCGGCAGGCGGCCGAGCAGACTGTACCAGATGCCGTAGCCGACGGCGGTCATGATGATCCCGAGATAAAGGATGACCGCCCAGACTTTCCACGATGCCGTCATGATCGCGGGGATTGGGTTGCCTTCGACAATCAGCGAGGCGACAAACAGTTGTGGAGTTGCGAACACGGCGACCCAGGCGATTAGCATAAAACCGCCAACGCTGCCGAGCCGACGAATCATGATCTGTCCGACGGCCCAGGTGAACGCGCCGGACGCGCACAGAAAAATCCCCAACTGGTTATCAACCAGTCGGGGTTCCCCGGCAATGACCGCAACTCCAGCAAAGGCGATACCGATTCCGATCACGCGTTTCACCCCGACGGATTCTTTTAGAATTACAGCACCTAGAATGGCCAGGAACGGGACTTCCAACTGGATTACAAGTGCGGCTGTTGAGGCATCCAACATCTTCAGGCCATAAAATGTCAGGCCGTACTGAATGGCTGCCGAGACCAGGGCGATCCAGAAAATCTGTTTGAGGAGGTTGCGCGGTATCGGCACAAACCAGACCAGCAGACAAGCCGTCAGGGCAAAGCGAAATGTCATCAGCAGGATGGGCGGGAATTCGGTGACAGCGACCTTGGAAAAGGTCAGGCCAAGCCCCCAGAGCAGAGGCACCGACAGGGCGAGGAGCGTGTCGCGAAATGTCATCACTCGTCCTCTCTGTGTGGGGGCAAGGGTTAGGCCATTTACAGGCGGCCTGATCTGCCATTTAATGCAGGATGATTCAGACGGGTCCGACAAGCAAGGGGAGACTCCTCGGTGCCGAAGAAACTTACAGAGTCACAAATTTTGCACTATCATGACGACGGGTTCCTCGGGCCCATTGATATCCTGAACCCGGCTGACGTCGCTGACTACCATCGGCGCTTTGAGGAATACGAAACCGCGCATGGCGGCTGGTACGAACTCTCAAAGGGCCAGAAGCTGTATCTGTTGCAAACCTGGGTCGCCGATCTGGCCAAACACGAGATGATTCTCGATGCCGTCGAGGACGTCATGGGGGAAAACATCTTCGTCTGGGGATGCAGCCTGTTTGTCAAGGAACCGGGGCAGGGCACGTTCGTTTCCTGGCATCAGGACTCGACCTATTGGGGGTTATCAAAACCCGATGTGCTGACCGCCTGGATCGCCTTGTCGCCTGCGACGATTGAGTCGGGGTGCATGAAAATGATGCCGGGGACCCACAAGTGGAATCAGATTGAACACAAAGATACCTTGTCCGAGAACAACCTTCTGACCCGCGGCCAGGAGATCGCGGTGGATGTGGATGAAAGCCAGGCGGTCGCGCTTGAGTTGGCACCGGGTCAGGTTTCGCTCCACAATATCCGCACCGTTCATGCGTCTGAACCCAACCGCTCAACGGATCGGCGCATCGGTGTTGCGGTGCGCTACATTGCGCCGCATGTTAAACAACTGAATGCGCCGGATGACAGCGCCTGGCTGGTTCGTGGTGAGGACAAATTCGGGCATTTCATTCATGAAACCCCGCCCAAAGCCGATATGGACGCCGCCGCCTTGGCCGAGCATGAACGGATCATGAAACTCCGCCAGGGTGTTCTGTATAAGGGAGTTGCGGGCAAACCCGCCCATGCAGATATCTAGGCCGATATCTAGTGTGGGTTTTCAGAGAAGCTGCGACAATCCGCCTAATTATCAGATTAATTGAGACAAAATGTCCGCTGTGCCCTTGGGACCAGACGGAATCTGAGGGAGCGAAGTTAGGCGCTGGCTAGCCATTTCCGGACTCTAATGGTCCCAGTGTCAGATGTCCGCTGCTGGAGGCAAAAGCAGAACTGACTTTCCCTGGTCCAGAACGGGAGCTGTTGACCCCTTTCAGACATTCGGCTTCATAGTTGCGATGTCCGCTTAGTGATCAGTTTTCGGACATTACGGCTTCCGTAGTCGAACGGCACAGAAGTGCCACTTCCGGAAGTTCTCAGTCTTTGTTCAAATCCCTTGGCCTCTTTTTTCCTGAGGCATGTCGAAGAATTGAACCCAGTTACCTAAATAGTAGCCTTCAGGGCATACCTCAGTAACCTAAGCACTGAAATAACTCCATAAAAAGGCTTTGTTGTATCACTTGTAACTACTAATTCTTGTCAACTTGTGAGATAATTCCACATCTTTTTTATGGTCTTTCCGGGGTTAGGGCGCCCCAGGCAAGGAAAGGGGGTCCGGTGGGATAGCCACTTTAAGGGTTTCAGGCCATTCCCGCTGCATCCGCTGTTTCAGCAGGCCTTTCGGTCGAGAACTAGAACAACCTTTTTCGGTAGCCTACCAAGATATTCGGGAGACCTCCTGCGGAGGTCTCCTTTTTTATTTTTTCAATAATGATGGATCGTTTTTCTCGGCGCCATTAGGGGCGCCAATTTCTCGTGGTGGGGGCCAGTCAGATGCCAAAAGACAATTCCAAGAGTCGTAAGGATGAAGACCGTCGCGAAGATGCGGACGATGACAATCATCACGGACCCAAAGGCTTAAAGCTGAAGGGCACGCAAGGCGATGATTTTCTTGTTGGCGGTGTAGGTTCTGACCGAATCAAAGGTGGGTCCGGTGATGACGTGATCTCCGGTGGCGCCGGCAATGACCGCATTTTTGGTGGTCGTGGCAACGATACGATTGATGGCGGAGACGGCAGCGACCGCATCGACGGCGGACGAGGTGATGACCGTATCGATGGCGGCTCAGGTGCTGATCGGATCAAGGGCGGTTCCGGTGATGATGTGATCGCAGGTGGTGATGGCGATGATCGCATCAATGGTGGTCATGGCGACGATAACATTGATGGCGGTGTCGGCGATGACCGGATCAAAGGCGGTTCCGGTGATGACGTGATCTTTGGTGGCAATGGAAATGACCGCATCGATGGCGGTCGTGGGGACGATGTAATTGACGGCGGTTCCGGTGATGACGTGATCAGAGGTGGCTCTGGTGATGACCTGATTTTTGGCGGTGACGGCAATGATCGTCTGGACGGCGGTAGCGGGGCCGATGTCATTGATGGTGGGGCAGGTGATGATAGCGTCGAAGGCGGCGAAGGCGCCGATGTTGTTTCCGGTGGAAGCGGCAATGACATCGTTGAAGGTGGTGAAGGTGCTGATACGGGCATCTACACCATGCAGGATAACTTTGACTCAACCGACATCTATGACGGTGGCGAGGGAGGTGAAGGTGGGGCCTCCGCAGATACGCTGCAACTGAATCTGACCTACGGCGAAGCCCTGGACGCGGATATTGTCGCCGATGTGGCTGCCTTTGAGCAATATATCTCGGACCATGCCAATGACGGTGGTGAAGGCGGTGAAGGTGGCGAGGGCGGTTACGAGTTCTCGACTATGGGCCTGACGGCGTCGAATTGGGAGCACGTCAACGTCAACCTGATCAATACCGGACCCGAAGCCAATGCTGATACGGGTGAGACGGATGAGGATAATTCGGTTGTTATTGATGTCCTTGCCAATGATGAGGACAGTGATCACCTGGATGTTCTGACAGTTGATCTGGTTTCCGTCACGTCGGGTGGTGGTGGCGCCAGCATCGTTGACAATCAGGTGGTTTATGACCCGGGTCAGGGCTACCAGTATCTGGCCGTGGGCGAGACGGCCGCGGTCGAAGTAACCTATACCATCTCCGATATCGCCGGCGCGCAATCGACCTCGACGGTGGCGATCACGGTGACCGGCACTAATGACGGACCGGTCGCCGTCGCCGATAGGGGAACGACGGACGAGAACGCCGCCATTACGGTCAATGTGCTGGCCAACGATACGGATGTGGACCTGAGCGATACCCATACGGTCGACAGCGTCAGTGTGCCTGCCGGACAAGGCAGCGTCGCCATCGCCGCCAATCAGGTCGAGTGGACGCCGGGCACCGACTTCGACTATCTGGCAATCAACGAGAGCGCCACGGTCGTCATCGATTACACCATGAGCGACAACCACAATGCCGCGTCATCCTCGACCCTGACCCTGACCGTCACCGGTTCTAACGACGGCCCGGTCGCCGTCGCCGATGCCGCGACCACCGACGAGAACGTGGCGATCACGGTTGATGTGCTGGCCAACGATACGGACCTCGACCTGAGCGACACCCATACCGTTGACAGCGTCAGTGTGCCCGCCGGGCAGGGTACGGTCGCCATTGTCGGCAACCAAGTCAAATGGATGCCGGGAACCGACTTCGACTATCTGGCCGTCGGCGAGAGCGCGATGGTGGTGATCGACTACACCATGTCGGACAACCACAATGCCTCGTCATCCTCGACCCTGACGTTAACGGTGACAGGCTCCAACGACGGCCCGGTCGCCGTCGCCGATACAAGCACCACAGACGAGAACGCCGCCATCACCGTTGATGTTCGGGCCAATGATACGGACAAGGATCTGTCGGACACTCATACGGTCGACGCCGTCAGCGTGCCCGCCGGACAGGGTACCGTTGCCATCGTCGGCAACCAAGTCAAATGGATGCCGGGAGCCGACTTCGACTATCTGGCCGTCGGCGAGAGCGCGACAGTCACCGTCAACTACACCATGTCGGATAATCACAACGCGTCGTCATCATCGACCCTGACCCTGACGGTGGCCGGCACCAACGACCAGCCCGTCGTGACGGATGTTTCCAATGCGATGAGCGAGACGGATGGTGTCCAAACCTTCTCCGGCCAGCTGTCGGCTTCGGATGTCGATGTGACGGATGGTCACGCCTTTGCCCAGGTGGCGAACTCGCTGAACGTCGCGCTGCCAGCCGGGGTGACGCTTGAGAGCCCGGTTTCCGCGACGGTCAACCCGGATGGTTCCTACAACGTTGTCGGCGACTTCGACGCTCTGGCCGACGGCGAGACGGCAACGGTCACCCTCCAGTACACGGCGACAGACGACAGCGGCGCCACCAATGCGGAAAGCATTTCGAAAACAGTAACCCTGACGGTCACCGGCACCAATGACCAGCCTGTGGTGACCGATGTTTCTCATGGTCTGGGCGAGACGGAGGGCGTTCAGACGTTCACCGGACAGCTGTCGGAAAGCGATGTCGATGTCACGGACGCGCACAGCTTCGCGCAAGTGGCGAACTCGCTCAATGTCGCGCTGCCCGCCGACGTGACGCTGGAAAGCCCCGTGTCGGCGACAGTCAACCCGGACGGCTCCTTTAATGTAGCCGGCGACTTCGACGCCCTTGCCGATGGCGAGACGGCGACGATCACGTTCCAGTACACGGCGACCGACGACAGTGGCGCGGCCAATTCCGAAAGCGCCCCGAAGACGGTGACCCTGACGGTCACCGGCACTAACGATCAACCCAATATCACCGATGTCTCAAATAGTTTGACCGAGACGAACGGCGTTCAGACGTTCTCAGGTCAGCTAACGGCCTCCGATGTCGATGCGACGGACGCCCATACGTTTGCCCAGATGGCCAACTCACTGAATGTTGCGCTACCCGCCGGCGTGACGCTGGAAAGCCCGGTTACGGTAACGGTCAACCCGGACGGTTCCTACGGCGTGATTGGCGATTTCGACGCCCTGGCCGTGGGAGAAACGGCGACGGTCACCTTCCAGTATACGGCGAGCGATGACAGCGCCGCCGCCGATGCGGAAAGTGCTCCGAAAACAGTGACGCTGACCGTCACCGGGACCAATGATATTCCCGTCGCCAATACCGATACGGACCTCACAGCAGAAGACGCGGCCATTGTCATTCCCATTGCCGATCTTCTCATTAACGATATGGACGTCGATAACAACGATGTACGGAGCCTGACCTCGATCAGCAATGCCCTCAACGGTACGGTGGCACTTAATGGTCTCGGGAATATTATCTTCACACCCGCCGGCAATCACTCCGGCCCTGCTTCTTTCGACTACACGATCTCCGATGGCAACGGCGGCACCAGCAAGGCGACCGTCAACATTGATGTAACAGCCGTCGCCGACACCCCGACCCTGACGGTGACAGATGCCGATACTTATGCCGGCATCGTTATTCCGTTGGATATCGCGTCTGCCTTAACGGACACGGACGGTTCGGAAACCCTGAGCATCGAAGTCTCCGGCATTCCGTCCGGCTCAACGCTTTCGGCCGGCACCCAGATCGCCGACGACGGAAGCAGTGCGACCTGGTCCCTGGGCTCCGCCGATCTCGCCAATCTCACCCTGAGTCCGTCCGCCAACAGCGGCGGCATCGTCACCTTCACGGTAACGGCGAAGGCGACCGAGGTTTCCAATGGAGACGCGGCATCGACGACGGCGACCATGGACGTCACGATCAACCGTCCGCCGACGGCCAATGACGATACCGTCTTGGCCACGGAAGACACGCCCATCACCATTACGGCGGCGACGTTGCTCTGCAACGACATTGATCTCGATCCGGGCGATGTAAAGAGTATCTCTACAGTCGAACCGATTGTCCGCGATGCCTCCGGCAATGCCGTCGGCACCGCAGCCTTGACCACGGGTGGTGACGTGCTGTTCACGCCCAACGCCAACTGGAACGGCACGGCCAATTTCGATTACACCATGAGCGACCGTTTCGACGAGACCTCAAGTGCGACGGTCACGGTTAATGTAGCGGCGGTCAACGATGCGCCGGTGTCGCACGGGGATGGCCAAGTGATTGTTGCCGACACGGCCGGGACGGTTTCCCTTGGGCGTGCCATTCCGACCGATATCGAAGGAGATGCCTTGAGCATTACCGTCGATTCGGTTCCGGACGCCTCCATCGGGGTCGTGCGCCTGGCCGACGGTTCAGCCGTCAACAATGGTCAAGCACTAACGATCGAACACCTCATCGGCGCCCAATTCGAGACCGTCGGAGCGGGAAGCGGTGCCTTTTCCTACTCCGTCAGTGATGGGCAAGGCGGTTTTGACACGGCGACATTGGATATAACTGTCAATGCCAGCGGCAACAATGAAACCGTAAATGTGGCTGTCATAGGAACTAGAAGCGAACGCCTGGATGAAATGGCGATACAACTCAATGACAGCTCCGTCTTTGATATCCAGGCGGATGTTAATCGTCTGGACTACCGCATCCCCGGCACAACAAACCATTATCACAGTTACACTACAGACGAGTGGAATACATTCCTTTCAAACTATGATGCTGTGGTTTTCAGTGCTGGCCATCCTATAACCCCTGAAGTGGGCAGCCTGTATAGCTGCTTCTATCCGGCCTTGGACAATTTTATTGCTAACGGTGGCGGAATCGTCGGCACGGGCCCTCAATTTAGATACGTAGGTATTCAAGACTACACCCCAATCGATGGTCATTACTACGTACCCGCCTCTTATGCTGATCCACAGGTAACCATTCTCGATTCAAGCCACCCCATTACCTCTGGAATTTCGGATTACTCGAGTGGGTACGGTGAGCTTCTTTGGGGCAACGCAAGTGCTGATCCTACGGCGACGGTTCTCGGCGTACTGAATGATTCGGCATCCGAGCCGACGACTAATGTGGCGATTGCCTATGATATCGTTGGAAGCAGCCGATCCGTGTTCCTCGGCAACCACTACGGCCGATATTCTTTAGTCGTTAGTACCGGCGTTGAGGATCAACTTCTCGAGCAATCCGTGAACTGGGCCGGCAATGGACAACGGATGTCCATCGATGGCGGCAATGGTCATGATGTCCTGGCTGGTGGCGTTGATAACGATATGCTGACCGGCGGCGCAGGTAATGACCTGTTCGTCTTAGCCGACGGTTATGGCGGCGATACCATTACTGATTTCCAGGCCGGCCCGGGGGCCGGGGACGTCCTCGATATCACGGGCTTTGGCTTCCAGGATTTCAATGATGTAATGGCATCGACGTTCCAGAACGGCGCCGATACGGTCATCCAACTGGATGCCGATGACAGTGTTACGCTTCGCGGCGTCAATATGAACGATCTAGTTCAGGATGACATCTTGATCAACCGTGCGCCGATTGCGTATGCCGACAGTGTTGCAACGGACGAGAACGCAGCGATCATCATCGACGTTCTGGCCAACGATACGGACGCGGACGTCAACGATGGCCCGTCCAACTTCACCCTCGTTTCCATTGATGGCCTTATTGGCGGTGGTTTGGCCTCCATTTCCGGCAACCGGATATCATTCGATCCGGAAACCGACTTCGATCATCTGCTTGAGGGCGAGACCGTGACGGTCATAATCGATTACACCATGTCGGACAGTCACGGCGCGGCGTCCAACAGCACCGTGACACTTACCGTTACCGGCAGCAACGACGCGCCGGTGATCGGCGTTGCCGATACGTCTGGTGGTGTCACGGAAATTGCCGACGGCGCGGCCGGGGAAAACGCCTCGACACATAGTGAAAGCGGCACGATTTTCTTCACGGACGTGGAGCTTGCGGATGCTCACACGCTGACAGTCAATCCGTCGGGAACGAACTATCGCGGTTCGCTGACGGCGGTAGTATCCGATGCGGCGACCGGTGACGGTTCCGGCGCGATCACCTGGACCTACACTGTCGCCGACGCGGCGCTTGACGATCTGGCGACGGGAGAAACACTGACGCAAAGCTATACGGTGACCATCGACGACGGCAACGGCGGAACGGCGTCGGAGACCGTGACGGTCACCATCGAGGGCGCCAACGATACTCTGACCGGAGTCGTCGTTGATGGTTACATCGCTGGCGCGACCGTCTTCGCGGATGCCGATAACGATGGTGTCCTCGACAGTGGAGAGGCCAGCGATATCACGGATAGTGCAGGCAATTTCGAGTTGGTTGACGGGATCGGGGCGCTCGTGATGACCGGCGGCGTTGATGTGGCGACCGGATTGGCATTCGACGGGGTCATGCGGGCGCCCGCCGGTTCAACGGTGGTGACGCCACTGACGACGCTCATCAGCACCCTTGTGGGTCAGGGGCAAACACAAGGCGAGGCGGAAAGCCTCGTCCAACAAGCCTTCGCCATCCCCGCCACGACCAGCATTACGGAAACCGATCCGGTTGCTGCGACCCTGGCGGGAGATCCGGCAGGCGCGGCGCTGTTCAGCGCCGGGGCGCAGGTCCTCAATACCGTTTTACAAGCGGCGGCACTCATCGATGGCGCGGGAACGGTTAATTATGCAGATGCTCTGGCGGGAACCTTCGATGCCATGGCGGACTTGCTTTCGAATACTAATGGCGCTCTTGACCTGACATCAACGACCGATATCGGCCTCATCCTCGGCGATGCGGCGACGACACTCGGTGTGGATATAAGCACCACCCAGGAAGACGCGGTCACGGTGATCGCACAATCGGCAAACGCCGTCGAGACCGCCGTAAACGGTGCGACCGATGCCGACGCACTCCTGACCAGCGTCACGCAGGTATCGATCGTCGCCCAGGGGCCAGCCTCGCAGGCGCTCGGGCAAGCGGGCGCGAGTGGCGATGCAAGCGCGGCCGTGCAGGCATATTCAGGAACGGCCCTCGACGACGCGGTTGCCGATGCGGCCTCGTCGGTCGGCAATGTCGATGGGATCAACGATGCGCCGGTGGCGGTCGACGACGTGTTCAGTGGCGATGAGGACGCGATGATCTCCGGCAATGTTCTTACAAACGACGACGACATCGACGGCGATACGTTGAGCGCCATCCCCGCCACCATTACCACGTCCAACGGGGCCACCGTCAACCTTTCCACCGACGGTAACTTCACTTACCGGGGGGCGGCGAACTGGAATGGCACAGACAGCTTCAGCTACACCATAACCGACGGTAACGGCGGCACAGCGACAGCAACTGCGACGGTTGATGTGGCTCCGATTGACGAATTGCCGGTTGATATTCTCCATGCGCAAATCCAGGCTGGAATTAACGGTTCCGATGGCGTGAACGCTGTCGGCATCGGTGCTTCCGGAGGGTGGGGTTCCACAGGCGGAAGCGCCGCGGCCGAGACAATCGGCAAAAACCTCACTGGTCAGGATGGTGATGATAACCTGATGATATCAACCGGGGTTTCAGGTGGAAGTGGTGGACATGGTGGCGATGGATACCACGGTTTCAATTGGGACAGGACGATATCCCCTGGTACTGTTAATTATCACAGTGGTGGTGGTGCTGCCGGGCATGGCGGCTTAGCCGGGCATGGCGGGGACGCCGACGCCTCTTCTCAATTCAACGCAACGCAGGCCAATGCCGGCGCTGATATCCTGAAAATCCATAGTGAAGGGACAGGAGGCAATGGCGGTTCCGGCGGTGATGGCGGCGCCGGCGGTGATGGCGGCATCGATGGTATGCATATTACCTGGCTGGGTGGCGTCGATACACCTTATAAAGCATCTATTATAGATTATTTCGGCAGGAGTGGCGGTGCAGGTGGTATTGGAAATAATGGTGGCAATGGCGGCCAAGGTCGCGCGTTTGTCGAGCATAACACCCTTGATGGCGGCGGCACAATTGACAGTATCACTTTGAGCGCATCCGCGTTCGGCGGTGATGGCGGTCAGGGCGGGAATGGCGGTCGGGGCGGTGATGGCGGAGCCGAACAGAGTAATAGCGGATTTTACAACCACGTCGGCCCTGCCGGAGCCGGCGGTCTAGCAGGAGCCGGCGGTTCGGCAATTGCCCAAATATCCACCAATAATGTTCTTGGAGGAAATGGCGCCGACACTATTTCATTGAACGCAACAGCCGAAGGCGGTGATGGTGGCAATGGCGGTACCGGCGGTCAGGCAGGCAAACTGATTGAATTGGAAACGACATATACCCCCTCGACAAACATCAGAACATCATTCCTAACACACCTTTGGGGACAGAGCGGTAACGGTGGTCATGGCAATAGTGCCGGTGATACACAAGCGCTTATCCTTGATAACTTGGTCCACGGCGGCGGGGGTGATGATGTCATTGTCCTGAGTGCATCGGCCGCCGGCGGCTACGACGGTATCGGCGGTAGCCCAGGTTACGTTGGGTATTACTCTTCCCCTTATTGGGGCGGCGACGACAGGTATTACAGTCAACAAGGCCATTCCGGAGTTCATGGCGGTGGATACGATGGCGAGATCCAACAGATCGATATCACCGGGAACACGATTTATGGTGATGATGGAAATGACACCATCAGGTTTGAGACGTCATTCATCAACGCGGAGAACCTGAACATAGACGTATCCGGCAATCAGGTGTATGGCGGAAGCGGTGTCGATACCCTTGACTTCTCCGGAATGAGCCATGCTGTCAACGTCGACCTGGATGCGGGAACCTTTAGCGTTGACGGCAGCGTCGGAAGCAACATTGTCGACGGTTTCGAGGCGATAATCGGATCTAGCCAAGATGATGTCCTATACGGCGGCTGGGGCGACGATTTATTCGTCTTCGCAGACGGATTCGGTAACGATAATGTTGATGGCGGCGGAAACGCCGACACCCTCGACTTCTCCGGCATGAGCCATGCTGTCAATGTCGATCTGGTTGCCGGAACCTTTAGCGTTGACGGCAACGTCGGCAGCAGCACGGTCAGCAATGTCGAAAACGTGATCGGCTCCGGCGTGAATGACTTCCTGGTGGCCGGTGCAAGCGGCGGTGGGTTCCTTTCAGGCGGCGCCGGGAACGATCAGGTTTACGGTGGTATGGGCGATGATATCCTGAACGGCGATAGCGGCAACGACATCCTGGCCGGCGGCGGCAGCGGAAACGATACCATGTCGGGCGGCAGTGGTGACGATCTCTATTATGTAGTCGGCGCGGGTGATCAGGTCGTTGAAACCGCCAATGGCGGCACGGATATGATTTATTCCTACACCGATATCGATTTGGGCAACTCGGCCCGATATTCCGGGTTCGTTGAAAACGTCACCCTGTTAGGTAACGCCGTCGTTGCCAGCGGCAACGGCCTCGACAACATGATCACGGGCAACGCTGATCTCGGGAGTATACTTTCCGGGCAAGGTGGCGATGACAGGTTTGTCATCTCGAATGGGGCAGGCAATGATACCGTCGATGGCGGCGCCGACACCGACACCCTTGATCTGTCATACCTGAGCAGCGGCGTTACTGTTAGTTTGACAACCGGAACCTTCAGCGTAACCGGTGGCGGCAGCAGCACGGTCAGCAATGTCGAAAATGTAATTGGTTCCGGCGTGAATGACTTCCTGGTGGCCGGTGCAAGCGGCGGTGGGTTCCTTTCAGGCGGCGCCGGGAACGATCAGGTTTACGGTGGTATGGGCGATGATATCCTGAACGGCGATAGCGGCAACGACA
>Ga0316204_10005683_pt1 | contig 20203 bp, 16 predicted proteins | sample 6monrhotite_MG_2_FD_205661 | JGI IMG/M metagenome (GOLD analysis project Ga0316204, IMG submission 205661) | Microbial mat bacterial communities from mineral coupon in-situ incubated in ocean water Damariscotta River, Maine, United States -... | ecosystem: Environmental > Aquatic > Marine >...
GGCGTGGCTGCTGGTAAGAAAAATATGGTTAGTAATAATACCGCTAATGGAAACATGATCTTTTCAATCTTGGTCACATGACGCAATTGTGTCATTTGGATTTGTCTTTCTTTTTTGGTGGTTAATGCCCGCATGATTGGTGGTTGAATAATCGGCACTAATGCCATATATGAATAGGCTGCAACAGCTATGGCACCGAGTAATTCCGGGGCTAATTTTGATGCCAAGAATATGGCGGTTGGCCCATCCGCTCCACCGATAATAGCAATCGCTGCCGCATCTTGAATGGTAAATTCAATGCCGGGCACGGCATTTAATGCAATCGCACCAAATAATGTGGTAAAAATACCAAACTGTGCAGCAGCGCCTAATAATAACATTTTTGGATTAGCAATCAGCGCACCAAAGTCAGTCATAGCACCCACACCCATAAAGATTATTAATGGAAAAATGCCGGTATCAATGCCCGCATAATAAATGTAATGTAGCAAGCCACCCACTTCGGTAAATCCTGCTAATGGAATATTGGTCAATATGGCACCAAAACCGATAGGCACCAATAATAAAGGTTCAAACTTCTTAACAATTGCCAAATACAATAATCCACAACCAATAAACATCATTAAGACTTGTCCCATCTCGAAATTTGCCAAGCCAGTCGAGTGCCAAAGTGTGGTTAATAAATCCATTTTCTTATCCTAAACCAAGTAATAACTCACCTACTTTGACATTATCTCCTACTTTTACATTAACAGAGGAGACTGTCCCAGAATGGTTTGAACGTATTTCTGTTTCCATTTTCATGGCTTCCATTACAATCACCACATCACCTTCAGAAATTTGATCGCCTTGATTGACCAAAACTTTAAATATATTGCCCGCTAATGGTGCTGTTAATGTTTCACCTGTTGCTACTGGAGCCGAAGGAGCAGGTACTGCCGTGTTGTTTTGCGCTGATGTCACACTGTTCACTGCTCCCGATGGCCCGACTTGCACTTCAAAGACTTGACCATCGACTTTTACTGAATAATTCTCAATGGCAGAACTTGTGTTTGGTGCAGGTGCAGCTGGTGCTTGGGGTAAGTTATCAGAAGCTTGAGGAACCGGTTCAAAAGCCTCTTTATTATTTCTATTCTTTAGGAACTTTAAGCCAATTTGTTGAAACAAAGCATAAGTTAACACATCATCAATCACATCATCGGCTAAGGTTATATTTTCTTCTTTGGCAATTTTTTCTAATTCTTTAGTTAAACTCTCTACTTCAGGTTCAAGCAAATCAGCTGGCCTACAGGTCACAACTTCAGATCCATCTAACACACGTTTTTGTAACTCAGTATTAACTTCTGCTGCCGTTGCTCCGTATTCTCCTTTCAAAACTCCTGAAGTTTCTTTTGTAATCGACTTATAACGCTCACCAGTTAAAACATTTAATACCGCTTGAGTGCCGACAATTTGTGATGTAGGTGTCACTAGCGGTATAAACCCTAGGTCTTTTCGCACTTTAGGAATTTCTTTTAACACTTCATCCAGTTTATCTTCAGCACCCTGCTCTTTTAACTGACCTTCCATATTTGTCAACATTCCACCAGGCACTTGAGCGGTTAAAATTCGGGCATCAATGCCTTGCAAACTGCCTTCAAATTTAGCGTACTTTTTACGCACTTCTCGAAAGTAAGTGGCTACTTCTTCAAGTTTGTTGATATCAAGACCCGTATCACGGTCTGTTCCTTCAACAATAGCAATCATGGTTTCAGTGGGCGAATGTCCATAGGTCATACTCATAGATGAAATAGCCGTGTCTATCACATCGATATCTGCATCTATGGCTTTCATATGAGTCGCCATACTGAGTCCCGTTGTCGCATGGCAATGTAATGCAATAGGAATATCAACTACTTTTTTGATTTCTGTGATTAACTCAGTGGCCACATAAGGCTTTAATAAACCAGCCATGTCTTTAATACATAAAGAATCAGAGCCCATGTCTTCTAATTGTTTGGCCATGGTTAACCAACCTTGTAAATCATGAACTGGGCTTACGGTATAACTTAATGTCCCTTGAGCATGTCCACCGACAAGATTGGTGGCTTTAATAGCGCTTTGCATATTGCGCACATCATTCATTGCATCAAATATTCTAAAGACTTCTACACCATTAACATAAGCCCTTTCAACAAACTTTTCTACCAAGTCATCTGCATAATGGCGATAACCTAAAATATTTTGACCTCGAAATAACATTTGCTGTTTTGTTTTGGGCATGACTTTTTTTAATTCACGTATACGCTCCCAAGGATCCTCTCCTAAATAGCGAATGCAAGAATCAAAAGTCGCGCCACCCCAGGATTCAATAGACCAAAAACCAATTTCATCTAATACAGGCGCAATAGGTAACATGTCTTCCAAGCGCATGCGTGTGGCTAATAAAGATTGATGTGCATCTCGTAATACCAATTCGGTAATACCTAAGGCTTTTTGTTTTTGTGTCATGTAATATTCCTATTAATTTTCTTTATTATTTCTATCGGTCAATGATTATATAGTTATTATCTTATTGATGCTTTTGGCGGTATTTATTCACAGCAATAGTAATAGCGGCAACAATTGAAGCCTTTTGATTTTTTTCTAATTGAGCTGTTTTCTTTGGGCTATCTTCAACATCTGGAAATTTTTTTGCAAGAGGTGTTATCAAAAACTTAATAACAAAAATCATAAGCCCTAAAAATGCAAAAACAAATGCCATGCCGACTATCATCAAGGTTGCAGCTTGGGAAAATAATTGTGTTGAAATATCAAGGCTCTGCATATTGAATTGTCTTAGCAAAATAAATTAAAAAAAAATATTATAACTGAAGCCAATGAAAAATACAGCAATATAAGAAATATCTACCCTACGTCCAAATCAACTCCATTTAAAAATCTCTAATACCTAGGGTTCTATGTTAATATTAGCATCAATTAAACTTTAAAAATATTATGCAAATTAATCTCATACTTCAACCTGTCATCATCATGTTATTGTTAACGATAGTCATGGTCACTTGGGTGCTATTTACAAGAATTCCTGCGATGAAACGGTTAAAAATTCACCCGCAAAAAGCACAAAACACCTCTGACCTAACAAAACTTCTACCACAAGATGTGGTACGAGTTTCGAATAATTACAATCACTTATTTGAACAACCCATACTTTTCTATGCTATTTGTATCATTATTGCGCTATTAAATCATGTTGACAACATTCATATTTGGAGTGCTTGGATCTATGTCGCCATTAGAATTATTCACTCTATTGTTCAGGCAACAAAAGACATTGTTTTAATTCGCTTTAAATTATTTGTAATTTCTTGGATACCATTAATGATCATGGTTATTCGAGAAGCATTGAATATTTTCTGAATATTAGAACTACATATAAAGTTGACAATGTCAGGTATTATTCCACAGGGTAAATAATTACTAGAGTTCAATATTCCATTGTTGTAATATTACAAACTTTCAAGCATAAAGGTTTCAATGATTCATCGCCTCAATAATATCAACCTCTATTCTCCAAAACCGTTAGGGCTTTGTAATGTTTTAATTGCTGCCAATAAAATTATTGCTGTATCAAAAAACACCATAGAAATTGATGAAAACTTATTATCCAGTGATGAAGATTTTGAAAGTAAAAGACTAATCCCTGGTTTAATTGATGGACATGCTCACATCACAGGTGGTGGTGGCGAAGCAGGTTTTAAAACTAAAGTACCTGCGGTCAATCTCACTCAATACACAAAAGCTGGAGTGACTTCGGTAGTTGGATTATTGGGCACAGATGACACCACAAGAAATACTTCCTCCGTTATTGCTCAAGTTTATGCTTTGCGTGAAGAAGGATTAAGTGCTTGGTGTTATACAGGTGGCTACCATGTGCCTTTGAATACATTAACTGATTGTGTGCGCAAAGATATTGTACACATCGAGCCTATCATAGGCGTGGGTGAATTAGCCATATCAGACCACCGCTCATCTCAACCAACTTTTGATGAAATTGCTCGCATTGCAGGGGATGTTCATGTCGCTGGATTATTAACTGGCAAAGCAGGTATATTGCATTTTCATTTAGGTGATGGTAAACGTGGATTAGATTTACTTGAAAAACTGTTAGATGAAACTGAAATTCCACCACGGGTTTTAAACCCTACACATTGTAATCGTAATATTCCCCTGTTTGAACAAGCCTGTGAATTAACCAAGAAAGGCATTACAATGGACATTACTGCTTTTCCGCCTTCAGAAAGTTTGGATGAATATTCAGCTGCAGAATCTTTTCGACAGTATAAAAAAGGTGGATTTGATCCATCAAAAATAACCATCTCTTCTGATGGTGGAGGCTGTTTACCTCATTTTGATAAACAAGGTGAATTATTACACCTAGATTATGGTCGGTGTACATTATTAAGTGATTGTATAAAAGAATTGCTAGATGAAGGACACAATCTTGAAGAAGTCATAGCCCCGTTTACAAACAATGTTTCTCAATTGTTACGACTTAAAGGTAAAGGAGAAATCAAAGTGGGTAATGATGCTGATTTAATCATCCTAGATCATGACAACACAATTGAATCTGTGATGGCATTAGGACAATGGCACAAAAAAAACCACAAAACAGTAAGACTAGGTAGTTTTGAGGGCTGAACTATTAATATTCAATGATATGATTGCTATTGTACAATCAAATAAATAAACATCAACAACAAAGGAGAAACTATGTGCCCTGCTAACGCAGTTGAAAATATAGACCGTGGTTGGATTATCCCAATAGGCGGAGCAGAAGATAAAGAAAACGACATGACAATTCTCAAAAAGTTTTGGCAGTTATCAGGTGGTAAAGAAGCTAGAATTCTGGTTATACCCACTGCATCTCAATTAGAAGATACTGGACCTAGATATGTAGATATTTTTGAAGGATTAGGTGGAAAAGCCATGTATATTCGCGTTGATGAACGTGAAGATTGCTTTAAAGACAGAATACAAGGGAAACTTAAAAGAGCTACGGGAATATTTATTACAGGTGGTAATCAGTTAAGACTATCAACAATACTTGGAGGCACACCTGTTGCGCAACTCATTCGGTCACTGAATGCTAGTGGCATTCATATTGCAGGGACATCAGCAGGAGCTGCCATTGTGACTGAACATATGATAGCTGGCGGTAAAAAAGGCCCAACCCCAACTGAAGATGGGGCAACAATGGCACCAGGATTAGGCTTGACTAATAAACTGATTGTTGACCAGCATTTTCGTCAACGAGATAGAATTGGTCGTTTAATGACAGCTCTCTCATACAACCCTTTTATTTCAGGTATTGGTATTGATGAAGACACTGCTGCTTTTATTAATCCGGAAGGTGTATTTGAAGTAGTTGGGGCTGGTTCAATAACTGTAGTCGACCCTGCAGGTTTAACTCATTCATCTATGCATGATGCTAGACACAGAGAAAATTTAACACTTATAGGCATGACTGTACATGTGCTTGGCGAAGGGGCGAAATATGATATTAATAGCCGAGAGGCATTTGCCGAATAAGAACTAGAAAAAATAGAACCCAAACTATAATAAATAAAAAACAAAGTAAAAGAGGACACAAATCATGAAAATATTATCAACAAATGTTTATGTAGGGCCGAATTTATATGCCCATTTTGCAGTGATAAGACAACAATTGGATTTAGGCATATTGGAGCAATGGCCAAGCGTCAAGATAGGTGATAATTTTATCAATGGTTTAATCCAAGCCTTGCCTGGGTTGCAAGAACATGGTTGTTCATATGGTGTAGAAGGTGGCTTTATACGCCGTTTAAAAGAAGACGATGGTACATGGATGGGGCATATTTTGGAACATGCCGTAATAGAATTGCAAAACATGGCTGGTTCAGATGTGACTTTTGGAAAAACCCGTTCAATTGAAGGTCAAGCAGGATGTTATAATATGGTGTTTGAATATAAACAACGTGATGTAGGTCTTGAAGCCACCCGCATTGCCCGTCAATTATTGTTCTCATTAATGCCTGAATCCTTACAAGCAGATTTGAAAGAATTTATAGAAGATGACTTTGATTTTGATGAAGAAAAAACAACATTTATTCGTTTTGCTCAACGCAAAGAATTAGGTCCATCCACGGCATCGATTGTTAAAGCAGCAGAGGAGCGTGGTATTCCATGGTTAAGATTAAATCAATATTCCTTGGTTCAGTTTGGACATGGTAAATTTCAACAACGCATACAAGCCACCATAACTTCAAAAACAACACATATTGCAGTTGAAATATCTTGTGACAAAGAAGACACACATAAATTATTAAAAGATTTAGGATTGCCATTACCGCGTCAAGAACTGGTTTATTCGGAACGTCAAGCAGTACGCATGGCTAGGCGCATGGGTTATCCAGTGGTTGTCAAACCTTTAGATGGTAATCATGGAAGAGGCATTACCATTGATATCAATGAAGACAATGAAATTGTTTCGGCTTTCCAGTTTGCCAGAGAAAAAGGTAATTCACGCGCTATATTAATTGAGTCAATGATTACTGGCTATGATCACAGAATGTTGGTAGTTAATGGAGAATTAGTAGCAGTGGCCAAGCGTGTGCCCGGGCATGTGATTGGCGATGGTCAAAACACAATCGCTCAGCTTGTTGAAATTGTTAATTCAGATCCTAGACGTGGTGTCGGCCATGAGAAAGTCTTAACCAATTTAGAATTTGACAGGCAAGCTGAACTACTCATAGATCAAGCTGGACATACTCAAGATACCATATTACCTGAAGGTGAAATATTTTATCTGCGTTCAACGGCTAACTTATCAACCGGTGGAACTGCGATTGATGTGACTGATGAAGTGCACCCAGATAATCGGGCCATGGCTGAAAGAGCTGTAATGGCCGTTGGATTAGATGTGGGTGGTGTTGATTTTTTAACCGATGATATTTCACAATCCTATAAAGACATTGGCGGCGGCATATGTGAAGTCAATGCTGCGCCCGGATTTAGAATGCACGTAGCGCCTTCAGAAGGACAATCTCGCGATGTAGCTGGAAAGGTCATGGACATGTTATTCCCAGAAGGCACACCCAGTCGCATACCCATTGCTGCCATCACAGGCACCAATGGAAAAACCACAACTTCAAGAATGCTCTCACATATATTAAAATCCTGTGGTCACATCGTTGGAAACACCGCCACAGAAGGTGTATACATTGATGGTCGACTAACAGTGAAAGGTGATATGACAGGTCCAATGGCCTCACATATTGTACTGCGCGATCCAACTGTAGATATTGCCGTATTAGAAACAGCCAGAGGGGGCATTGTACGTGCAGGATTAGGTTACGGTTCAACAAATGTATCTGCCTGTTTAAACATCTCTTCAGACCACTTAGGGATCAAAGGAATCGATACCCTAGAACAATTAGCAGAAGCCAAACGTGTGGTCGTCGAAGTAGCCAAAGATGTGGCCGTGTTAAATGCAGATGATCATTTATGTTTACAAATGGCAGATTATACCAAAGCCAAAAAAGTCTGTTACGTTACCATGAATCCTGGCCATTTATTAGTTAAGGAGCATATTAATCGTGGAGGGATGGCCTTTGTACTTGAACAAGGTATCAATGGCGACATGATAACCATTTATGATAATGGCTCACATATACCATTATTATGGACTCATTTAATACCAGCAACAATAGAAGGAAAAGCCACACATAACGTACAAAACGCTATGTTTGCGGCGGCCCTTGCCTATTCTATGGATAAAGAATTAGAGCAAATTCGACATGGCTTACGCACATTTGATTCAACATTTTTCCAAGCACCTGGTCGAATGAATCAGTATGATGAGCATGCGTTTAAAGTAATATTAGATTATGGACATAATCCTGCTGCCATTAAAGTGGTGTGCCAAACCATTGATAGATTTGAAGTCAATGGTAAGAAAACAGTGGTTTTAGCAGCTCCTGGTGACCGCCGTGATGAAGATATTCGTGCCATTGCCACTGAAGCAGCTGGTCATTTTGACTATTATATACTTAAAGCAGATGATAATCGCCGTGGACGTGATGACCGAGAAGTACCCTTGATGCTACAACAACAATTGATTGAATCAGGTGTAACAGAAGAACAGACTCAAATAGTGGCAGATGAGTCCACTGCCGTGGAAACTGCTTTACTAGAGGCTCAAGATGGAGATTTATTATTAATATTTGGTGATGATATCACCCGTTGCTGGAAACAGATCATTGGCTTTAATCCTGAGAATCAAAAACCCAATGTATTAAGTAACGACACACTTGTTTCTAGCGTCATTATTAATGAAGATGAAAAGGAATTTATTGAATCAATGGATTTGATTAAAGATGAACGCGGCGTAAGATTAGCACGGGTTGAAGAAGGTGGGGATTAAGTTTCAGGTGTAAGGGTTTAGATTTTAAGAAACAGGTTGATAAAACAAGGCAAGGTGGGCTTGGCCCACCAATAGTGTTTCTGATACCACGGTGAATAATTAGCATTGAATGTGGTGGTAAAGGCCACCTTACAAAAATTATATGAAGCAAGTAAATTTAAATATAACCGACTCTCGCCGTTTAACGGGGCCTAATTTATTTTGGAATAAAGCAGGTGCTATATTAGATGTTGATATCAGTGGCATCGACAAAAAATATGTCATTGCTTCTTGGAGAAAACATTGTCGTGATTTACTAAATGCTCTAAATTGGAATAAAGAAAAAATTACCCAACGGATTTATGAAGGTGGCGCTAGCTTGGTTATTTCTGCGCCTATTGATTGCCTCTATACAGCCACAGAAATCACTGAAGCCGCATGGCAAATGACAGTTGATGCACTAAATAATAAATCAATAGAATTAAATAAAGTTTTAGAACAGCTGAATACTGAAATTAATAAAGAACAAAACTCAGCCCTAGTAGCCATTTATAATGCTGCCCAAGCACACAATGTAAAATTTTTATCTGATGATGACAATATCTCACTGGGTTATGGTAAAACTTGCCAGGTCTATTCGGTAAACAAACTTCCCAAGGTTGATGATATTAATTGGCAATCGATTAAAGACATACCAGTTGCGATGGTGACAGGCACCAATGGCAAATCAACAACAGTCAGATTGGCCAGTTCAGTGGTTAAAGCAGCCAAACTCAAATGTGGTATCACATCAACCGATTATATTCGGGTGGGTGATACGATTTTAGACAATGGTGATTATTCTGGACCAGGAGGTGCACGCACCCTACTTCGTCATCCACAAACAGAAACCGCATTGTTAGAAGTCGCACGCGGCGGCATGTTGCGTCGTGGACTCGGCGTTAACCAAGCCACATGTGTTGTTGTTACTAATGTAGCAGAAGATCACTTGGGCGAATATGGCATCAACACCTTAGATGAAATGGTTGAAGCCAAATTCACCATTCGGCAAGCGATTAATAAAGATCAAGATTTAATCCTCAATGCCGATGATGCTGGCAGTGTAAAATTTGCAAAATCTTTAGATAACACACTTGTTTGGTTTTCTTGGTATTCAGATAACCCAGTCATTGTAAATCATATGAAAAATGGTGGCAAAGCCTGTTTTGTTGAGAAAAATGAAATAGTATATTTCGATGGAAAAAACAAAATAAACATAGTACCCATTAAAGATATTCCGATCACAATTAATGGCGCTGCTAAACACAACACACATAATGCCTTAGCTGTTACTGCAATGTGTAAAGCCCTAGGCTTTGATAATAAGAGTATTGCACTGGGATTAAAAGAATTTTCCAATTCTCCAGAGAACAACCCTGGTAGAGGCAATTTATTTGAATTCAATGGCATCAAAGCCATTGCAGATTTTGCACATAACGAACATGGATTGAATTTAATGGCACAAACCATTAAAAACATGCCAGCCAAACGTCGCTTAGTTATGTTAGGCCAGGCCGGAGATCGATCTGATGCCTTAATCGAAGGCCTGGTAAAATCCGCTTTAAAGGCCAATCCAGATGTCTTGGTTATATGCGAAATGGAAAGTGAATTAAGAGGCAGAGAACTTGGTGAAATTCCTCAATTAATGAGTGAATGCGCTATTAAACACGGCATGCAAAAAGACCGATTAATTTTTGCTGAAGACACCATTCAAGGCACAAAAAAAGCATTAGAATGGGCACAAAAAGATGATGTATTGCTATTGTTGGCTTTGACTAATCGCAATGAGATTATAAAGATGCTAAGTGAGTTGTCAGGGTGACTTAGTAATAAGTAAGATTTAAGCCATAACATTCAGATAAGACTCATTTTTATGACTTTCATATCATTTAAGATGTTTCTTTTCTTGAAACCTTTACTTTTAATTATCTTCTAACAAACAAGCATAGATTTCTGCTATTGTTCAACACATATGACAAGTTGTAAAAAACTAACTACCTGCTTGTGAAATAAACCATTTCTTAAGTGGTGAATTATTCAATAGTTTAAGTCCAATTGTTCGTAATGGTTTTTTTATATGATTATCATCTTTGAATAAATGATGTAGAACACTCATCATTTCGGATGTTTCTTTGACTTGTGAAATTCTTCTGCGTTGGTATTTACGTAACGCTAAATGCAAGGAATCATTATCTTTTAAAGTTTTAATATCAATCAGTTCGAATAATTGTTTAATGTCACCTATTCCCAAATTTACACCTTGTCCAGCTAAGGGATGTACACCATGAGCCGTATCTCCACACAACACAACCCTCTTCTCAAAATACTGATCGGCATACAGTTGTGTTAATGGAAAAGCTGCGCGTTCACTAAGCAATTCAACACCTCCAAGATTCTGACCTATGGCTTTCTTAACACCTTCTTCAAAGCTGTTTTTGTCACAATCTAACCAATGCTGGCAATCTTCTTCTGGCAAGCTCCATACAATGGAGAAAACTTCATCACTAATCGGCAATATACCTATTGGGCCACCTTGATTAAATGCTTGTAAGGCTGTTTCGGTGGGTGCATTATCTAAATTTATATAAGCCACCAATCCTTTTTGATGATAAAGAGTTTCTTTTGTTTGAATACCAACACAGGGTCTTATAGAAGAATTTCTTCCTTCTGCTGCTATCAATAAACGGCTTTTAAACTCTTGTTTATTACAAAGCACAACTCGAACTTGTGAGCCTTCATTTTCTAATGAGTTAATTGAAGCGTTTTCAATGATTTCACACTTGCCTGAATGTTGTAACTCTTTCCATGCCGCATGAACCAAATTATTATTCTCCATTAAATAACCTAAACATGCTTGTTGTGAAAAATCTGCAGTAAAATCAATATTCGCATTTGTGCGATTATCCCAAACATTCATATGGCTATAGGCTTGGACTCTTTCTGAAAACAGATGATCAAATATGCCTAAACACTTCAATGTTTTGATATTTTCCCAAGCAATCGCAGAGACACGTAGATCCCGTTCTGACTCTACATTTATTTCTTTAAAATGATTGGCCTCAATCAATAAAACAGATAATCCAGATTGTACCGCAGCCACCGCCGCTATTGAACCTATCATACCGCCACCTGATATGATGACATCAAATCTTCTCATTATATTGTCGCCTTTTTTAACAACTTGGGCGTCTTTCCTCTGTATCCTGAGGCACGACTAAATATGGCTTTTTTTGCAATCAAATTATTATCTAAAGTCAATAGTCCCAATGATCTTAGTGTTGCAACTATGGGTTCATCAATCTTAAACCAATTCATCAAGTCATCGGTATAATTCATGGTTTGAGACTGATCAAACTCTATATTTTTTTGATAATAATTAAGTGTAGCATCTGAACCAATGTCTTGATTATTATTAATGGCCGATTCAATGATATCGGATAACATGGCCACATCTCTTACAGCCAAATTTAAACCTTGTGCTGAAACAGGACTCATACTGTGAGCGGCATTACCTAATAATATCACTCTCGATTTTACCTGGGTAGGCACAGTAACAAGATACAATGGATAAGAACTTCGTGCACCGGTCTTAAGAAACTTGCCTAAACGGTAACCAAATTGATCTTGTGCCTTAGTTAAAAACTCTTCATCAGTTAAATTTAAAATGGCTTCAGCTCTTTTCTGCTCTACAGTCCATACAAATCCACATCTATTCTGCACAAATGGCAATAATGCTGTGGGTCCAGTATTGGTTAATCTTTCAAAGGCACAATTATGGTGTTTAAACTGTGGGGTAATGTTACAAATAATGGCTGTTCTATCATAAGATTTGACGACCGTTTCTAATCCCAACTTTTGTCTAATTGATGATTTTACGCCATCGGCTGCGAGCATTAGTTTTGAGATTACTTGATAATTATTTTCATTAATATGATAAGAAACTTCAACTTGATTATCTAATGTTTTAAATTCAGTCACTTTGGCAGGACAAATAGTCTTGATACAATCATTGCTTTTAATTATATCTTGCAAGGCAATTCCAAGTTTCTTGGCTTCTACAATATAAGCCAGTGCATCAACTTGTAAAGATTTAGCATCAAAATTAACAGAACCAAAATGGCCTTTATTTGAAACATGAACTTTATTAATTGAGGTGATATCATTTAACAGTGTTTGCCATACACCTATATTTTTCCAAAATTGTATAGAAGCCTGATTAACGACTAATGTTCGATCATCATAACTAGGATGTGTATTATTCTCAGATTCAATACTTTCAAGTAAACAAACAGATAAATCAAGTTTTGATAAAGTGATGGCAGCAGCCATACCGACCATACCACCACCAACTATGATGGCATCGAATTTACGCGGATTGTTTGGCTTTATCATTGCGTAATAGCTCTAGATCTTTAAAATAATTAACATCTAAATGGGTGACATATTGATTTGAAAAACACGAAGTATCAAATGCTGTTATGTATTTACTGTCTTTTGAACAGGCTGAAACCAAATCAGGTAAAGTTTGATAAAAAACCTTATCTGCTCCAAGAATTTCACAGACTTCATCTTCTGTTCTATCATGGGCTACTAATTCTTTTGCTGCTGGCATATCTATGCCATATACATTGGGGTATCTAACCGGCGGTGCGGCTGATGCAAAATACACTTTTTTAGCACCAGCCTCTCGTGCCATTTGAATGATTTGAGTTGACGTTGTGCCACGAACAATGGAATCATCAACTAGTAATACAGTTTTACCTCTAAATTCTAAATCAATGGCATTAAGTTTACGTCTAACAGATTTAACACGTTCTTCTTGACCTGGCATTATAAATGTTCTGCCAATATATCTATTTTTAACAAACCCTTCTCTAAATTTCACTCCTAGCCGATAAGCCAGGGGAATGGCACTAGAACGTGCCGTATCTGGAATTGGAATAACCACATCGATACCATGGTCTGGAATTTCACTTAAGATTCTATCTGCAAGAGTTTCACCCATTCTTAAACGGGCTTTATGTACAGAGATATCATCGATTATTGAATCTTCTCTGGAAAAATAAACAAACTCAAAAATACATGGCGTGTGTTCAATTATTTCTGAACACTGATGTCTATGTAACTTACCATCTTTGGTAATCATAACAGCTTCGCCAGGACTAACATCATCAATTAAATCAAAACCGTGAATATCTAATGCGACACTTTCTGAAGCTAACATATATTCATACTGTTGGTTGACTAACTTTTTACCAATTACCAAAGGGCGAATACCATTGGGATCTCTAAAACCAATAACGCCTTTACCTGGTATCATCGCAACCACTGCATAACCACCAATACATCGTTTATTTAATGCAGTAATCGCATCAAATAACATGGCAGGAATAAGTGAAGGTTCGTTGCTTTTTTGCAATTCATGCGCCAAGACATTAAGCAATACTTCTGAGTCTGACTTGGTATTAATATGTCTGCGGTCTTCTTCAAATAATTCTTTTCGTAACTGCGTAGTATTAACCAAATTTCCATTATGTGCCAACACTATACCATAGGGAGAATTAACATAAAAAGGTTGTGATTCTAGACGGTTATCTCCACCAGCTGTTGGATAACGTGTATGCCCAATTCCCATGTTACCGATAAGATTTCTAACATTATCTGAATTAAAAATATCGCGAACCAGGCCATTGTCTTTAACTAAAGCTATCTCACGGTTATTACAGGTTGCGATACCTGCTGCATCTTGCCCTCTGTGTTGTAAAACCGTCAAGCATTCATATATTGTAGAAGCTACATCAGTTTGGCTTACGATTCCTATGACTCCACACATTTAACTACCCTCTTCTGGTTTTATATCGGTTGATTGCATTTCAGATGCCTTATCAGAAATTTCTTTTAATAATTTTTGCATTTCTTCTTCTTTATTTTTTTCCACATTAGAAAAGTAATTTGAAAATTCCTCTGGCATATTTTGCCTAACCCATTCTGAAACTTTAACAAAATGTGGGGCTAACTGAGATTCTTGCCACCATGGATCTTCAGATAGTGGAGTCGCGTTAACAAAAAAAGTAATTGCAACCACTGCAACCAACCCCCTTAATAAACCAAAAAACATCCCAAAGAATCTATCTGTTCCACTTAACCCTGTTTTTGTGATTAACTTACCTACAATAAAGTTAATCATTCCGCCAATAATTAAGGCAGCTAGAAATAATGCAACAAAAGCTATTAAATGGCGCGCAGAAGGTAAATCCACATACTTGACTAATGCATCCGCTCCAGTATCGACAAAGTGATAAGCGACCCAAAATGAACCAGCCCAAATCAACAATGACATGACTTCTCTTATCAACCCTCGAAACAAGCTGATTATGATGGATAAACTTAGAATTCCTATAAAAACAAAATCTAACCAATTCATCAATTAACTACCTTTTGCTTTTCATGAGGCTTAATTAAACCTTTTAAATTCAAATCCTTTTTTATCTTGGATTTTATTATTTCTGCTTCATCTCTAGTGGCACTGGGTCCTATTCTTACACGGTATAGTTTTTGATTCTTTTTGTTATCAATCTCATCCACAAAAGAAACAAAACCTTTATTACGAATTTTATCACGCAACTTTATAGAGTTTTCTTTGCTTGAAAATATGCCAATTTGAATAATCCAACCTGTATCTAGTTGAGAATCAGCTAACAATCGGGCATTTTCATCCAAAGTTTCAATTATTGGTTTACCAATTTTTAATTTGAGATTTTGAATTTCATTACTCAATTGTTTTGCTTTAGATTGGCTATTCAATGGTTGAGTGTAAACTTTATATTGACCTGAATTAAAATCTTTTTCTACTATGGCTGTTTTACCTTTATTAATAATTTGAGCTTTAAGTTTTTGTGCATTTTTTTGTTCTGAAAATACACCTAATTTAACTCTATATGTATTTTTTGAATCTTTTAAATTTGAATCTTTTATATTTGGTTTTAAATTTTCAGTTACTTTTATTGTTTCATTATTATCTTTACTTTGTTCTTTTTTAATTTCAGGATTTGTATCAACTTTATTATTTTTAGTATTATCAACAATATCCAAAACAACTTCTTCCTTTTTAATTTCAGGATCTTTAAATTTTTCATCTATTGTAAAAACCTCTGACTGATCATTGTCATCAATATTTAAGTTTTCATGAGAAGTGTTTTTTTCATTATTTGTTATATTGGTATCAATACTTATTACTTTATGTTTTAACCCTTCAGGCTCATCAGGAATTTCAATGGTAATCGATTGTTTATTACTAATATTTGTATCATCAAATATCATGGGGATAAAAATTACGGCCAATGCAATAAGGACTGATGCACCTACCAATCTTTGTTTTAATTCTTTTTCCATTTATATTCTCTATTTGTACTGGCTAAGTAGTTCTACGAAATCATTATATGCTAATTCTTTTTGTCCAAAACTATCATCATTCAATGATTTTATGGTTACCCTACCAGAATTGACTTCATTCTCACCAATGATTATAGCGAATTGTGCAGATAATTTATTGGCTTTTTTAAACTGTGCTTTAAAACTACTGGGATTAGGGTTAATGAATAATTTTAAATTTGGTAGAGAGTTTCTAATTTTTTCTGATATCTTATTGATATATTTAATATTTATTTCTTTATCCGTAACCAAAAAAGCATCAACAATTGATATTTCTTGCCATAAATCTAAATCTTTTATTAATTCGACAATTCTATCTAAACCCATTGCAAAACCAACAGCGGGTGTTTGTTTACCACCCTGTAATTCCACTAAAGAATCATAACGTCCACCGCCACATATTGTCCCTTGAGAACCCAGATCTTCAGTAATCCACTCAAAGACAGTTTTGGAATAATAATCCAAGCCTCTTACAAGTTTTGGATTAATTTGATATTCAACTTCACAGGCATCAAGTATTTGCCTTAATTCATCGAAATGATTTTTAGATTCTTCATCAAGATAGTCTTTTAATATGGGTGCATTATTAATTAACTCTTGCATTCTTGGATTTTTAGAATCAAGTATTCTTAAAGGATTCGACTCTAATCTTCTTAGAGCATCATCATCTAATATTTCTATGTTTTCATTAAAATATTCTATTAAAACAGTTCTGTAGGCTTTTCGCGACACAGATGTTCCTAGTGAATTTATTTCTAGTTTTATATTAGGTAAACCAATTTTTTTCCACAAACGTGCAGACATGAGTATTAATTCAGCATCAGCTTGAGGGCCTTCAATATTAAAAACTTCTGCGCCCACTTGTGTAAATTGACGGTTACGACCTTTTTGAGGTCTTTCATAACGAAACATGGGGCCTTGATACCACAGTTTTTGTATGGTACCTCTATTACATAAATCATTCTGAATAACTGTTCTGACACAACCAGCTGTCCCTTCTGGTCTAAGACTTATTAGTTTGCCAGATCGACTTTCAAAACTAAACATTTCTTTTTCAACAACATCGGTGGCTTCACCTATTGCTGTTTGGAATAATGAAAGCTCTTCTACAATTGGAAATCTAATTTCTTGAAAATGATAAGTTTGAAAAACTTGCGCAATTATTGATTCTAATTTTTGCCACATCCATGTTTCTTGAGGCAATGTATCGTACATACCTCTTAATCTTTTAATCTGTTGTCTAGATACTTTTTTACTCAAAACAAATTCCTAACATTGGTTGAATGAGTATTTTAAAAATATTTAGCTTATTTTCATACATAAATTCACTAAATAGATGTATTTATTATTTAGACCTATTATTTAACTATCTATTGGCCAATTAAAATCTGCAATATTTTTTCTTGAAAATTGAGACAAATCTATAGTTTCTCCATTAATTGTAATCTCTACTTTCGATCTATTCCCAATTCTAAAATGTATAGGCTTATCTGACTCAAACTTCATTTGACCTGGACTAAATAAATCATTATGAATTTTATTACCATCCAAATGTTCAATTTTAACCCAACTAGTTTCTTCAGCTTTGACTAATATTTCATATGCATAATTATTAATGACATCAACTTCTTGTTCATTTAATTCATTCAATGCCTGAATAGGTATGTTAATTTCATCCGAGTTAACATTGGCCATTTTTTTAGCTGTAGCAGAATCTTCACCATTATTTGAATTTTCATTGGTAGGAATTAATGATGAATAATGAAATGATTCAGTATCATTATTTGGCTTTTCAGGTGAATCATTTAATTCAATTGTATTTTTGGGACCAACCTCAAGTGTATTTTCAGTAGCTATTTCAAGAGTATTAAGTTGACTTCTGGTTTGTCCAATATTATTTTTTAGTAAATACCAGCCACTAAAACTCACAACAAGAACTATTGATGTGCCGATTAAATAGCTTGCCATATTTTTAGATTGCTTTCTAAACTTAATCCCTTTTGTCACACTAGAATGTGTATTAATTAAAGGAATTTCCACTTCTGATTTAGGAATCATGTCAATATACTTATCAGGCTTAATTCCCAATAAATCAGTATAGTGCATTAAATAACCCCTTATATAGGTATAAGCTCCAAGTGTTTTAAATTCGCTATTTTCTAATTTTTTAATGACATCACTTGTAAGCTTAAGCTTATCAGCAACATCAGATAATGATAATCCTTTATCCTCTCTAATTTTTTTTAGATCATTAATATCTTCTTGGCTCATTTATTTTCTCATTGTATATTTTTATAGGATTCAGAATTAGGGAAGTATTTCTGTAATTTTTTTAAATAACCATCGGCTAAATCATTATGATTCAGAGCTTTTTCAATTTTATAACCTGCAGCAAGCATTTCTGAAGAAGGTTGGACAACTTGTTCTAATCGTTGTAAAAAAGCAGAAGCTTTCATATATTGCTTTTGCTCTAATTGAATTAACATTAAATAGTAAAGTGAGTTAGGCTGTTTACTATTTATCTCTAGGGCTTGTCTAAAATATTCTTCAGCAAGACTTGTTTTATTTGCTTTTGAGGCACAAACTCCAGCATTCTCATAGGCAGATGATGGTGATTTATATAAAGGATTGTCTATGACTGTCAAATATTTTTTAATCGCCAAATCATATGAGCCCCGTTGACATAAAAAATTAGCATAGTTGTTATCAATGTCCGGGGAACCCCAATTGTATTTTTCCGATAATTTATAATGTTTCTCTGCGCTCTCAAATAAACCTTTACGGTCATAAACATGCGCTATCATTGAATGTGCTAATGCAAATTTTGGATTATAATTTATAGATTTTTTAAATTTTTCCAAAGCATTATCCAAATCTCCTTCATTACCTCTTTTTAGGTACCCCACTCCTAAATTAAGATTAACCATTTCAACTGAATCATCAGCCACTTGATTGAGATTTTCTGTTCTGATGTCATTATGGGACTTTTTTACGCCATTAGATGCACATGAAAATAATCCAAAAGTTAAAACAAGAATAGTACTATATGACTTAATTGACATGATTTTATGATACCTTCATTTTAATTGTTTGAGAACGGCGAGTTCTGTCCTTAAATTCACCAGCAAGTTGACCACAAGCTGCATCAATATCATCTCCACGTGTTTTTCGAACTGTAGTCACGATTCGACTTTTCTCACAAATATTTTGAAACGTTTCAACCGATTCAGGTAACGATCTTTGGTAATCATTTCCAGGGAATGGGTTAAATGGAATAAGGTTAATTTTACATGGCACATTTGCAAGAACTTTAATTAATTCACGCGCATGTTCTGGCTTATCATTAACACCTTTAATCAATGTATATTCAAAAGTTATTTTTGATTTCTTTTTATCTTTAACATAATCTAAGCAGGCTTTTAATAATATTTCAATGTTGTATTTTTTATTTAACGGCACCAAAATATTTCTTAATGAATCAATTGGTGAATGTAGAGAAACAGCTAAAGAGACATCAATATCCTCTTTTAATTGATAAATCATTGGGACCATTCCAGAAGTACTAACGGTCACTCTTCTACTGGCCAACCCAAATCCAAAGTCATCCAACATTATTTTTAAAGCAGGTAATACTCGTTGATAATTTGCTAAGGGCTCGCCCATACCCATTAATACTACATTGGTTATTCTTCTATTCTTACTTGATTGACCCAGTTCATGTGCTGCGACCCATACTTGGCCGATAATTTCAGCAGTTGTCAAATGACGGTTAAAGCCTTGTGCTCCAGTAGCACAAAATGAACAATTTAATGAACAGCCTATTTGTGAAGAAATACACAAAGTGCCGCGTTTTTTTTCTGGGATATAAACGGTTTCAATGGCATTGCCTTCTTGCATTTGTAATAACCATTTAATGGTGCCATCTTTTGATGTTTTTTTACTGACTATATTGGGAACTTCAAGAGTAGAAAACTCTTGCATTTTAGATCTTAAAATTTTACTAAAAGTTGTATAATTATCAAAATTTGATTCATACTGATGATATAAGCCTTTCATGAACTGAGCTGCACGATATTTAGGCTCACCGATCCTATCGAACATTTTTTCTAGTGCAGCTCTGTCTAAGCCAAGAAGATTTATTTTTTCATCTAACAACTTTTATTTTCTCTATCAATTATCTTGGGTTAATTTCTGTTGCTGAAAAGAAATAAGCAATTTCCACTGCAGCAGTTTCTGCAGCATCAGATCCATGTACTGCATTAGCATCAATACTTTCAGCAAAATCAGCTCTAATTGTCCCTGCTTCAGCTT
>Ga0316204_10005684_pt1 | contig 20199 bp, 20 predicted proteins | sample 6monrhotite_MG_2_FD_205661 | JGI IMG/M metagenome (GOLD analysis project Ga0316204, IMG submission 205661) | Microbial mat bacterial communities from mineral coupon in-situ incubated in ocean water Damariscotta River, Maine, United States -... | ecosystem: Environmental > Aquatic > Marine >...
AGTTTCGTAATGAAGGTGCGCGCCAGTACTGCGTCCAGAGCTTCCGAGAAGTCCGATCTTGTCGCGGAATTTCACCTTCTGTCCCTTTTTGACGAATATCTTGTTGAGGTGCGCATATCGGGTCTTGATGCCCGCACCGTGGTCGATCTCAATCAAACGGCCATATTTGTTTTTCCAGCCTGAGAAGGTCACTTTGCCAGGGGCAGGAGCCAGGATCTTGGACTTGAATTTTCCACCGAAATCGAGTCCGTAGTGGGCTGACCACCTTTTATTGATAGGGTCGCGGCGCTTGCCAAAATTACTGGTGATGTAATAGGTGTCCATCGGCGAGGCCAACGGTAAATTCTTCATCACGCCTTTCAGTGAGTTCCAGCGGCTTAAATGGTTGTCCAGGTTCGACAGCTTGTTTTTCAGATTTTTACCGGGAAGATCATCCATGTCAGCGGGAATAAATGGCCCGCCCTGACCAACTGACACAGCCGTTGCGCCGCTGGCTTTCAGGACTTCGTCAACCTTCAGACCAGCTGTCTCGATAATCCGTTCTACCGATTCAATGGAAGAAGATGCCTGCGACGTCAGGCGGTCAATTGAGCCTTCCTGATCCTGTTCCAGAGTTTCAAGACGAACCTGCAACTGCTTGATTTCACGCCGCATTCCAGAGCCCTTGAACAGAGCCTGATTGCGTTCCGACAAAGCCACCTGCAAATCGTTTTCTACCGAACTGAGGTTGCCTTCCAGCGAAAAGGCGCGGCTGGCGGTCTGGCTGAGTTTGTTTTCAATGTCGCCAAGCTGGCGCTTCAGCGCCTCACGGGCCAAGCGCACGGTTTCGCGTTCAGATTCCGTGACCACAAGTTTTTTAGAGACGGACTTGAGGCTCTGTTGCAGAGAGGCGTTCTTCTCCACCAATCCCAGCATCAGGGCATGGTTGCTTTCCAAGTCTTCAGTGATGGCGGTGAATTTGATTTGATAATCGGCGACCTCACCCAGTAGGCTATGGTAGGCCAGACGGGCGTTGGAGATGTGCAGGTTTTTGGCGTCAACCACCTTGCCATGTTCGACAAAGCTCCAACTGGCAAATGCCCCCCAGCCCATCAGTCCAAGGGCGACGATGGCTGTTGAGCACTGCAGGCCGGTCGAAATTCGGAAGTACGAAACGCGACCGTCCGTGCGAATATGTAACAAACGCTCTGGAAACCAGCGGCGCAGCCGGGCGCGCCATGTATCCGGGCGATCATCCTGTATCATTTAAATTCCCTCAAAGCAGACCCCGTCAAATTTATTCCCCGGTCCCGAATTTAAGTATTTCGGCTTATACACCGGGGGTATTGTTTTCCGGCCCGGATGTTACCTCCGCCTATCTTGGAAATTCCCCCCATAACAAAGGCTTTCCAAGCCGCCAATTCTGGTTAAAGAAAATATCCGCTGACTTAAAACCATGCAAGGCAATTATACTTGCCTGTCACTCGGATTCAGGCGAAAACGGCAGAAATCCAGTCGACTTGACCAAACCACCTCAAGATCGACACCAATTGAACGGATAAAATCATGACCCTTGATGGCGAAAAACCGACGAATCCCCGTCTCTCCAGTCCAGGCGTCTTGCTGGCGACCTGGTTCGGTGCCGGATATTTGCCGAAAGCGCCGGGAACCTGGGGCTCATTGGCCGCCCTGCCGTTTGCCTGGGGGATCGCCAGCCTATCCGGGTCAGTTGGCCTGATTGCCGCCAGTGTTGTTATCTTCGCCATCGGGATCTGGGCATCGAACGTCTATATGGGCCTTACGGGCGGCGAGGACCCAGGGCCGGTGGTCATCGATGAAGTCGCCGGGATGTGGCTGACGCTGGCCTTCGTTCCGCCGGACATCAGCCTGTATGTCATAGGCTTTGTGTTGTTTCGCATTGCGGACATCTTCAAACCCTGGCCTGCCGGGTGGGCGGACCGTAACGTCAAGGGTGGCCTCGGCGTGATGCTCGATGATGTGCTGGCGGCGCTGTATTCCGGGGGTATCGTGTTTGCACTGTTTTACTGGAAGGTGATTTGAGCATGTTCTCCAAAGCTTTGGAAAGTCAGGCCGAACAATTACTGGCGTTGTGCCGGAGCAAGGGGCTCAGAATTGTCACAGCGGAATCCTGCACGGGTGGCCTGATCGCCGGGCTGTTGACCGCCGTGCCCGGATCATCGGATGTGGTTGAGCGCGGTTTCATCACCTATACCAACGAAGCCAAACATCAGATGCTGGGGGTGCCGGAACGACTGTTCGAACAGGTCGGCGCGGTCAGTGAACAGGTGGCACGGGCCATGGCGGATGGCGCCTTGGCCCGCTCAGAGGCCAGTCTTGCCGTTTCGGTGACCGGTGTTGCCGGGCCTGGTGGTGGCACTGAGGCCAAACCCGTCGGCCTGGTTCACATGGCCGTCGCTGTCAAAGTTGGAGAGACCCGCCATCAGCGTCAAGTTTTTGATGGTGACCGCACTGCGGTGCGTCTGGCCAGTGTGGAGGCCGCCATCAGGATGTTGACCGAGGCCGCCTCTTAAGACGCCTATTTTCCACCCAGAACCTTGTCAGCCCGGGCTTCGAAGGCATTGATCATCTTGGTGACGGCCTCGTTGAAGACGACGCCGATGGCCTTTTGCAACAATACGGAGCGGAATTCGAAATCGACGTAAAAATCAATGACGCAGCCGCCGTTTTCACCATCTTCAAAAATCCAGTGATTGTTCAGGTAGCGGAACGGCCCGTTCAGGTACTCCACATCAATGCGATGGCTCGGGTTCAGGGTCACCCGCGTCGTGAAACTCTCGCGAAACATCTTGAAGCCGATGACCATGTCCGACGACAACACATTACCATCTCGATTGCGAACCCGGAGCGCCATGCACCACGGTAGGAATTCTGGGTATTTCTCAATGTCCGCCACCAGATCGTAGAGGTCGGCGGGCGGATAGGGCAGATAGCGTTTTTCGGCGTGGGTCGGCATGACGGAACTTAACCTAGCCGTTCGCCAGTTTCTTCAATCGCGCCGCGCGTAAGGCATCGAAATCCTTGTCGGCGTGATAGGACGAGCGGGTCAGCGGCGATGACGCAACATGCAAGAATCCCTTGGCCAGACCGATACGTTTATAGTCTTCGAACTCGTCGGGGGTAACAAACCGGTCAATGGCTGCGTGGCGCGGTGTCGGGGCAAGGTATTGTCCGATGGTCAGGAAATCCACGTCGGCCGAGCGCAGATCATCCATCACCTGCAAAACCTCTTCGCGGGCCTCACCAAGGCCGACCATGATGCCGGATTTAGTAAAGATCGACGGGTCCTGGCGTTTGGCATCATGCAGGATGCGCAGCGAATGGAAGTACCGGGCGCCGGGGCGGATGGATTGATAAAGCCGCGGCACGGTTTCCATGTTGTGGTTAAAGACGTCGGGTTTAGCCGTCACCACGGCCTCCAGCGCCCCGTCCTTGTCCCTGAAATCAGGGGTCAGCACCTCAATCGTCGTTTCGGGTGAGGTTTCGCGAATGCGGGTGATACAGTCAACGAATTGCCCTGCACCACCGTCCTCCAGATCATCGCGGTCCACCGAGGTGATGACCAGATGGCGCATGCCCATTTCCTTGACCGAGATCGCCAGGTTTTTCGGCTCGTTCACATCAACCTGTCTGGGTTTGCCGGTGGCAACGTTGCAGAAGGCACAGGCCCGCGTGCAGATATCACCCAAAATCATCACGGTCGCATGTTTGGCCGACCAGCATTCACCGATATTGGGGCAGGCCGCCTCCTCACACACTGTGTGCAGATTTTTCTCGCGCATTAATTTGCGGGTTTCACCATAGGCCTTTGACGTCGGCGCCTTGACCCGGATCCAGTCCGGCTTGCGCTGCACCGGGTTCTCTGGATTGTTGCGCTTTTCCGGGTGGCGGTGTTTCTGGATGTTTTCGACAGTGCTCATGGTGACGTCCGTTCAATGGTTCCACTCCCTAATATGGCGCAGCTCACCCGGTTTTTAAAGGCGGCTGATGCACCTGGCCCGGCGGTGCGGTGGCAACCGGGAAATGTGTGCTTTTGTGCGTTTTCGTGTGTGTTTTTTCGCGCACCCTGCCCTGATCCGGGCACAATCCGCCCCTGACCTCGCACTCTCTGTCCGCGCCTCCAGCCACCAAACCGGAATACAGACCGAATATTCAAAATGACAATCCGCGCACAGCAGCGCTTCAACACATCCAGCGGGATGGTTCCCTCTGGAATGGCCTGTATAGCGTATGATTATGGCAATTTTAGGGCAATATACTTAGTTTAGGAAAAATAATTGTTTTTATGAATTTTATACTATTTTGTTTTCCGGCGAACGTGAGCCCACAGAACCCTCTCTGATCCATCATCATCGGGCGTCGACACGGTAATTCGGCTGCTCTTGGATACCCGTGGCGCGTCTAAGTGAGGACCGCGGCTGGCGCTCAAGGGCGAGCGGTGTGCAGGCCGGATCGTAAAAATTTCAAAAAATTCCCGATCGTCTGGAATAAAACGCGCCGCCGGGTGTTGTAGTCATTGAAGCTAAAACACCGCTGCCGACTGGCGGCAATTTCAAACAAAAGGAAACCTTATGAAAATCAAATTGATAGCAATTGCGGCAGTTATGGCCGCGACGTTCTCACTCAATTCAGCGATGGCTAATCATCACATGGCAATGGCGATGAAGGTGGAAGAGTCGGCGAAGGGTAAGATTTTGACCAATGCCCACGGCATGAGCCTCTATACCTTTGACAAGGATGCCTCCGGCAAGTCCAACTGCTATGGCGACTGTGCAAAAAAATGGCCGCCGATGGCGGCTACGGCCAAATCCGTCGATGAAGGCGAGTTCAGCGTTATCAAACGCACCGACGGCAGTGTCCAGTGGGCGTACAAAGGAAAGCCGCTGTATACCTGGTTCAAGGACAAGGCCATGGGTGACATTACGGGCGACGGGGTCAAGGGTGTATGGCATCTGGCCCGTCCATAACCTGTTTATAATTCTTACCTGAAACTCCCTGGATAAGAAGAAAAACAATAGGCGTTCTGTCGCCTTTCACCCCCGCGCCTGGACAACGGCGCGGGGGTTTTCGGTTTGTCGCACTTTTCGGGGTGGTGGTGTTTCTGGGTGTTTTCGACAGTGCTCGTGGTCACACCCGTTCAATGGTCCCACCATGCAATCCGTCCTCACCGGGCGTCGACCCGGTGATCCACACGGGCAGCGGAATACCAGACACGTAGTTTGCTAAGGCAGTGTCCAAACACTGAAAATCTCCCCGAAGCGGCGATGCGTGGATACCCGTGTCAAGCACGGGCATGACGGGGGGAGCGAAGGCTTCCGGGAAAGCGCGCAGCGGTTAAAGTCCTCTCCCCGACGCGGAGGACTCCAAATTAGCATCATCCAGCTTTGTGCTACGTATCTAGGGTGGTCGGGTTTTCTAGGGGAAACGAAAGCGGAGAACTGAAAGTCCTGAAAATGAAGTCCGCTATCGCCCCCCATAACGGGCATAAAAATCTGTCACTGGTCAGGGCTGAGTTGTGCCAACAACAGTCATTCGGAAAAGGCCGTAATCCGCCATAGCTTGGATGATACCAAACCACGAAATTTAGTTACGGGCTAGGTCAGAACAGTGTGGACAACTTTGCATGAGCCTGTCATGCATCTAACCTCGACGCCTCCTTAGAATGAATTTGGGTAATAAGTCGGTTAGGCGATACGTTATGAAAACTGAGTTCCCGTCATGGTATCCCATCAGCAATATAAAGAGACCGAGGATTACGAAAAAGGTTTCGCCTCGTACTATCTGAAAAATATTGTCCCGATATTAGATGAAGTCCAATCGGACCATTCAGAGACAAAGCTTCGTACAAATTTACGCAATGTGATCATCGTGTTGGGGATCGTGATCCTATCGCTGGGTGCATTGCTATTTGTTGAGTTTGATGTTCTGGAGAATAGAACTGTTGTCGCGATAATTACTGACCTCACCGAATTACCTGATTTTTCGATACTTTGGGTTTTGTTTTTTGGCCTGTTTGTCGTGAGCGCCTTATACAATTTTGCCAAACGATTTGTGATGTCTCCAACGCATGAAAACCGGATTAGTGCCAAGGCCCTCGTAATGCCTAAGATTCTTAATTTTTTCGGGCCGATTGGTTACAATTCATCCGGTGGAATTTCCGGAACATCTTTTATAGCCAGTCAGCTTTATCAGATGGCAGGAGTACCAGAGCAGGACCTTGTTTTTGGGAACTACAAGGGCCGGAAATTCGAATTTGTCAAAGTTGAAGAAACAAGTGAACACCCCAATTACTTTGACCCTGTTGAATTTAGGGAAATGATATTGTGGGTTGAGACTCCGCCCACAACTGGTGTCACAACACTCATTGAAAGCAGATCGTCGATGGCAGATGGATCGACGATCTGCTTTCAATTTTTCCTGGTCGGGACGAAGTCGAACATCAAAATCAAAAAATTGCTGAAAAATTCAAGATTTATGCTTCCGACGTCAATGTTCCGGATGTCCTATTGGGTGAAGAGATGATTGGGATATTTACCCCCTTCACCGACCTCCTGTTCGCGAACAAAATCACGATTTCGTTCTGTAAATCAATGATGGTTTGCAAATTTGTAACGCCAGAATTCTTGTTCGAATCCTCCTTTCAAGACGGCAACGCTTTTAGCGTTAACGAAATCAAAAAAATCGTCAATGAAGTCTATCTTCTACTTCGTGTTATCGATTCCATGGTCGCCATCATTGATAAAATGGAACCCAGATTTAAAGCACTCATACCACCCACTTATCCCAATAAGATTTTCAAGAATAGAGATGGCTCCTTTTCGATCCATGGGCGTACTTACAAAGAGTACGCTTCAGCCAAGGCCTACCTGGAGCATTATGTATTAAAAAAATAGCAGGACGTTCGAAAGTATTTCACAAGGTAGGGTGAGGTAATTTTCGGAGCGCCCTGATCCGATCTCTAGCAATAGAACCCGTGCAAATGGAGTTGGATGGTTTTCTGAATGTACCGAGCTGGTCAGCGCAAAGGCCGTACTTATTTCTGAGAATAAATGGGGGCCGTGTTGCGCTCAGGAATATGGCACTCATTCACAAACTTGCAAGGCATGACAGTCATCTCTCACAATCTCCAAAACGGGTGACGTTCTCACATTTAGGCCAGTCACGAATTATGCTCCTTCGAACGTTGGTAGCGGAAGTCTTTCTAATTTGCGGCACTCCTTTTATTAATCAAGAAAGATGGTTATCGTCACGATATTTAGGGCATAAATGTTTCGATCTATAATTGATGGGGGGAAATTAATGAGTTGGATTGAGATTTCGAAGGAGGAGGCCAAGCAAAACCAGTACTATGGTATAAAAGGCTGGCTGCTACTCTTCATTATTTTTGGTTTTCTTGGGTTGGCAAACGGAATATTTAACGACTTTATGATAACTATAAATTTTGATATTGACCTTCCCCCCGGCGCTGGCGAACTAGAAAGCCATCGGGAAAAAATCGCGGCCGCAATGGCGAGCGCTCAATCCCTGTATCCTTCAGTTTTTCATACTATTGGTTCCGTTGTTGCGCTTGTCATTACGGTGGTTCCGTTAGGTTTGCTAGTCATGAAAAAGCGGATCGCGCCAACAGCCGTCATCGTCGGTGTCTGGTTGTATGGCGCGATCAACCTCGTTTGGTTTTTCCTAATGCAACCTTACTTTGAGAAATTTTGGACCGAAGCGGGATTTGATGTTGCTAACTTAGCCTCGGCCGTGTGGCTAATGGTGCCAATGATAGGCTTAATGTTCTGTTTAGTTAATGGCCTGATCACCTGGTATTTCCTGTCGTCGAAGCGCGTAAACATAACTTATCTGCACCGCATACCGCCGATGCTTAGCAGCGTCCTATACCCCGATCAGGAATTGTCTGACAGCGACGATATCCTGGCAAACGAAGATGGTACATTCAGCGTTCGCGGACGGACATATAAGTCCCGAGAGTCTGCAGAAGCTTTTCTTGAACATTATGGGTAGCTTGAAGTTTGATGACATCGGCTTAACTGATTCGACAGACCCTAGACTTCCGTTATGGGTCAAACTCGGCCGAAATGACATCCTGGATAAACAGGCCCCTATCCGCACAACACCGGCCATTATTTGTGGAAAATTAGAATTTGATCTAATGATGGCCGCTGTTATCCTAGGTTACAGCCGATAAACGACGTTGTGATTTCCGGCAAAAAATAGCTAGAAGTAGTCATTGTGTTAACGCGGGCGGGAGACGCTACTCGAAACCTTGCGCTGCATATATGCTGCTCGAACAGGTTTTGTAAAATTAGGGCAAAAGGTATTTGGTATGCGCTGGTGGATTTTTTTCGGCCTTCAGATTTTAATTGTCGCGGCGGTCGTCGTCGTCGTCCAGATGCACGATGACCATGTCATCGTCGCAAAGAAGCCGCCGCAATCCATTGCACAATGGTACAAGCCGGAGAACAAACGCCAGGTCTGGCTGCACACCATGTTCGAATTGCGTCGCGATGTGCTGGCGATGGAAACCTATGCCTTGGCGGAAGATCCGGTGAACCTGAACAAATGGGCCGAAAAGCTGGATAAGGATTACCTGAAAATCGCCACCATGGTCCCCGAATGGGCGCCCCGGCTGGATTTAGATGCATTGGCCGCCGTTAAGAAAGGGGTCGGCGAGAAGCGCTACAAGGACGTGGTTGCCGCCCTAGGTGTCTTCAACGATACCTGCCGGTCCTGTCATGCGGATTTCCGCGCCGTCACCGCCGCCCTGTATCGAGCCCCGGACTTTTCCGGATTGAAGGTCGCCAATGGCAAGCCGCTGAACGAGCACATGACGGCGTTGAGCCGCCATGTCAATCATATCAAGATAGCCATTGTCGATGGACGCGACACGGATGCACAGGCCGCGTTCGCGGACTTGAAGAGCGGCGTGACTGAACTGGGCGGAACCTGCGTCGGGTGTCACAACAAGCTCGGCAAGAAGGCCTATCCCGACCCTGTCGTGTCCACTGCCATGGCAAAGCTGGAAGAAAGCCTGAGAACCGGTGATATAAAGGTCAAGGGCCGTTCGTTGGGGATGGTGGCCGTGTTGGCATGCGCCCAATGTCACGGCACACACCGTTTGGCGTTCGATGCGAAAATACTGTTCGGCCAGCAAAAGGATTGGCCATCACTTCTTCGACACGGTTTTTAGGGGGGGTACGAGAAAGCTTGACCTGTAGGGTTCCCCAAAGCTCTTTGTATTTGCGTATAAATGGGTCTTCCATGTCTGCCTTAGGTCAAAATCTGTTGTCAAAAGAGCCTCGCAAATATGTCCGTTTTGCCCGAGCTAAGCCGACATTCTGAACTGTCTCGACCGAGTCCGTCCCTGAACTCCTGGCGTTTTACCTGATACCTTATCAACGCCTGTTTAAACCGCCTTGCACAGGCCGCCGTCGACGTTGATCGCCGCACCATTGACATACGATCCGGCGTCAGAGGCCAGAAAACAGGCCATGTTGGCAAACTCCTCTGCCCGCCCCAGACGACCCATGGGCAGGTCCTCGCCGGCTTCGGCGTACCAGGCCTCCAGGGTCAGGCCTCGCGGGTCGGCGGCGTGCCGACGCTCCCACTGATCACTGCGGATTTTGCCAACCAGCAGGGCATTGACGAGCACGTTGTCAGCGGCGCCTTCGTTCGACAGAACTTTCATCAGCGCCATACCGGCAGCGCGACTGACCGCCGTTGGTGCACCTTCCGCCCCCGGCGTTTTGGCACCAACATTGAGGACGTTAATGATACGCCCCCACCGACGGTCGCGCATGCCGCCAAACACCAGTCGGTTGAGACGGATCGACGCCAGCAGCTTGAGATCGAGATCGTCCTGCCACATCTCATCGCTGACCTCGAGGAACGGCCCACGCTGTGAGGTGCCGGCGTTATTGACCAGAACATCTGTCGGCCCAAACGCCGCTTCGGCGTCAGCGACAGCGCGCTGGCACTCGTCAGCCCGGCGAATGTCGGCGGACACGGTCACGACGTTGCCGCCGCTCACCTTTTCGATATCGGCTTTGGCCTGGTCGAGGATGTCCTGACGGCGCGCAATGATCGCGACATTTGCGCCGGATCTGGAAAATTCCGTGGCAATGGCCTTGCCCAACCCCAGACTTCCTCCGGTGATGATCGCCGTGCGACCGTCCATGCGTACGTCCAAGTTGACCTCCTGTATGTTATGCCGACATTCTGAACCGTCTCGCGCAGCGCAACCGGTTCTGTATCTAACCCCTCACCGCTTCACCTGCCACCCTGATTTGAAAATCCACCAGATCGCGGTGATGCAGGTGACCAGGAAGATGCAGATCATGGAGAGGCTGGTGACGATGCTGACGTCAGCGATTTCGTAGAAACTCCAGCGGAAACCGCTGATCAGGTAGAGCACCGGGTTGAACAGCGTCACGTTCTGCCAGAATTCCGGCAGCATGTTGATTGAATAGAAACTGCCGCCGAGGAACACCAGCGGCGTGATCACCAGCAGCGGGATCAGTTGCAACTGCTCGAAACTACCGGCCCAGATGCCGATGATGAAGCCAAACAGCGAGAAAGTGACGGCGGTCAGCACCAGAAACAGCACCATCATGAAGGGGTGGGCGATGTGCAGATCGACGAAGAACCCAGCCGTCGCCAGGATGATCAGGCCCAGCGACAACGACTTGGTCGCCGCCGCCCCGACGTAACCCAAGACGATCTCGAAAGACGACACCGGGGCCGACAGGACCTCATAGATGGTGCCCATGAATTTCGGCATGTAGATGCCAAAGGACGCGTTGGTCAGGCTTTGTGTCAGCAAAGACAGCATGATCAGGCCGGGAACGATGAAGGCGCCGTAACTGACACCCTCAATTTCGGAAATGCGTGAGCCGATGGCGGCGCCGAAGACAATGAAATACAGCGACGTCGAGATCACCGGCGAGATGATGCTCTGGCCCAAGGTGCGCCACATGCGCGCCATTTCGAACAGGTAGATGGCTTTGATGGCTTGGAAGTTCATGACGACTCCCTGACCAGGGTGACGAAAATATCTTCGAGCGAGCTCTGGTCCGTATTGAGGTCACGGAACTTGATGCCCGCATGGTGAAGTGCGCCCAGCAGAGACGTTATGCCGGTGCGTTCGCCCCGCGTGTCGTAGGTATAGATCAGCGTCTTGCCCTCCTCACCAACCGACAGGTTGTAGTCGGCCAGACTGTCCGGCACGGTTTCCAGCGGCTCCAACAGATCAAGGGTCAGCTGTTTCTTGCCCAGCTTCTGCATCAGTTCGGTCTTGTCCTCGACGACGATGATTTCCCCGTTGTTGATGACCCCGACCCGGTCGGCGATTTCTTCGGCTTCTTCAATGTAGTGGGTGGTCAGGATGATGGTCACACCGGCGCGGCGCAAGTCGTGGATCATGGCCCACATGTCTTTTCTGAGCTCGACATCGACGCCCGCCGTCGGCTCATCCAGAAACAGGATGTTCGGTTCGTGCGACAGGGCCTTGGCGATCAGCACCCGGCGTTTCATGCCGCCGGAGAGCTCGATGATTTTGTTGTCTTTTTTGTCCCACAAAGACAGGTCTTTCAGGACTTTTTCGATATGGGCCGGATTGGCGCTTTTGCCGAACAGGCCACGGCTGAACGACACGGTGGCCCAGACAGTTTCAAAGGCGTCCGTGGTCAGTTCCTGGGGAACCAGACCGATCTGGTTCCGGGTCTTTCGATACTCCGTGATGATGTCGTGGCCATCGACAGTGACACTGCCCGACGTCGGATTGACGATGCCGCAGATGATGCTGATCAGCGTTGTCTTACCCGCCCCGTTGGGCCCCAGCAGGGCCAGAATTTCCCCGCGCCTGATTTCCAGGTCAACGCTTTTCAGCGCCTGGAACCCGTCGGCGTAAGTCTTTGACAGGCTGGATACGGAAATCAGGGTGTCCATGAAAACAATCGGCGGTCCATTTGGGAAATTACAGCACCAGTTCTGTCGACTTTTTTGCTGTCAATGTCAAACAGCTTATCGTTGTGCCGCGGATCGCGGCCCCCTACTCTCACTCCCATGTCCAATACCCGCCACAAAAGATTTCGTGCACTGGTTTCCAACACATCGGCTGATCATTCCAGTGGTGATCATCCCAGTCTGGCTGCATCGATGATGGTCGGATCGCTGTTCATGCTGGCGTTCCAGGACAGTCTGGTCAAATTGATCAGCTCAGACGTGTCGCTCTGGCAGTACCAGTTTCTCAGGGCAGCGTTCAATCTGGTCATGCTGGTGGCGTTGACGCGGTTGTTCTGGGGCACCGAGGGCCTGCGTCCTAAACGTCTGTGGGCGGTGGCCTTGAGGAGCCTGTTGCTGGGGGTCGCGATTACCCTGTTTTTTGGCGGGTTACCGTTTCTCAGCCTGGCTAACGTGGCGGCCGGACTCTATGTATTTCCGCTGTTCGTCGCCGTGCTGTCGAGCGCGGTTCTTGGCGAGCGGGTCGGGCCACGGCGGATTATGGCCATCATTTGCGGGTTTACAGGCACGCTGCTGATGCTGAAACCTGGCACTGATGCCTTTAAATTGGTTGGTCTGATGCCGATAGGTGCGGCGTTTTGTTATGCGTCAACCATTCTTGTGACCCGCAAACTGTGCCGTGAAGAATCTCCCGTCACCCTGACCTATGCCGTCTCCGTCGTGTTTCTCAGCCTGGGCGCGGTTGGAATGACGGTTTTTTCCGGCGATATGTTTTCCGAACTGGCGGCGTCGTGGCCTTATCTGTTCACCGGCTGGAATTCAGTCGGCCTGGGGATTTTTGCAATTATCGCGCTTTGCTCATGCCTCAACATGTTTGCCAATATCGGTCTGGCCAAGGCCTATCAGAGCGCTGAAGCAAGCTGGCTGGCGCCGTTCGATTATTCCTACCTGATCTTCGCCACCTTCTGGGGCATCGTCATGTGGGATGATTTACCCGATGCCCTGTCGTTTTTCGGCATGTTCCTGATCGCTGGTGCCGGAATTTTCGTTGCCTGGCGGGAACGTCAGGAAAGCCGCAAGGCCGCGACCACCGACGAGGCGGTTTTGCGGTAAGGGTGCGGCCTCTAAATTTTAAATCAGCCCAATGATACTGGAATATCTACAGCGTTGGGATTAAGTGTTGTAGCGAACGGGTAAATTCGGATTCAATTAACCAAATCGGGGAGCGCGGATCATGGCAGGTAAATTCAACTCAATTCTGGAAACGGTGGGCAATACACCGGTTGTTAAAATCAACAAATTGGCCCCGGCCGGCGTCAATCTTTATGTCAAAATCGAAGCCTTCAACCCCATGGGATCGGTGAAAGATCGCCTGGCGCTTGGCGTTATCGAGGAAGCCGAGAAAACCGGCGCTCTGAAACCCGGCCAGACCGTGATCGAAGCGACCAGCGGCAACACCGGTATTGGTCTTGCCATGGTTTGTGCGCAGAAAGGTTATCCGCTGGTGGTGACCATGGCCGAAAGCTTCAGCGTCGAACGGCGCAAGCTGATGCGCTTTCTGGGTGCCAAGGTGGTGCTGACGCCGGCCACGGCAAAAGGCACCGGCATGGTCGCCAAAGCCCAGGAACTGGCCCGCGAAAACGGTTGGTTTCTGACCCGCCAGTTCGAAAACGAAGCCAACCCCGATATGCATTCACGCACCACCGCCCAGGAAATCGTCGCTGATTTCGAAGGCGAAAACCTGGATTACTGGGTCACCGGATTTGGCACCGGTGGCACCCTGAAAGGTGTCGCCCGTGTTCTCGCCGAACAAAAGCCGGAAACCAAAATCGTTGTTTGCGAGCCCGAGGACGCGGCCATGCTGAGCAGTGGCACGGCGCAGGAACGCAACGCCGACGACACGCCGGCGGCCAGTCATCCGGCCTTCAGACCCCACCCCATGCAGGGCTGGAGCCCGGATTTCATCCCCAAACTGACCGGCGATGCCGTTGAGTCAGGCGTGATTGATCGTGTTTTGACGATCTCCGGGGCCGAGGCCATGCAGTGCAGCAAACAGCTGGCGTTGAAAGAAGGTATCTTCGTTGGCATCAGCGCCGGCGGTACGCTGGCCGGGGCGCTGAAGGTTTGTGAAGACGCGCCCGAAGGATCGAACGTGCTCTGCATGTTGCCTGATACCGGCGAGCGTTATCTGAGCACACCGCTGTTCGGCGATGTCCCAGCCGACATGACCGACGAAGAGCTTGAAATTTCAGGATCAACGCCGGGCTTCCATCTTGAGCCGAAGGACTAAGCCAGCACGTTAGCTCAGTCCCTGAACAGGGCGGAAATCTCCTTGAAGGTCGCGGCGTCGGCGGCGTAACCGAAGGTGCCGTGCTCAATGATTTCGCGAGCCCCGCTGAGGGCCGCGCCGAAGGCCGTGCGGAACAGGTTCGACCCCAGGCTGATCCGTTTGACACCAAGATCGGCGAGATCCGCCACCGTCAACGTCATTCCGGGAAGACCGGCAATGACGTTGAGTGGCCGGTCAACCGAGGTGACGAGGCTGCGGATATCGTCCGCAGTCTTGAGGCCGGGGGCATACAGCACGTCGGCACCGACCTCCTGAAAGGCCTGCAAACGTTTGATGGTATCGGCGAGATCTGGACGGTCGTGCAAATAGTTCTCGGCGCGCGCCGTCAGCATAAACGGCCTGTCCAGCCCCCTCACCGCCTCGACAGCCGCCGCCACACGTTCGACCGCAATCGATAACTCATAAATTGGCGAGTCAGCGTAGGGTTCGATCGTGTTGATGTTGACGTCCTCGATCGAACATCCGGCCAGACCGGTCTTCGCTGCACAGCGGATCGTCTCGGCAACACCTTCCGGAGTTTGCGCGTAACAACTTTCCATGTCGGCGCTGACCGGCAGACTGGTGGCTTCGACGATCTCCTGACAATGGGTGAGCACGTCATCAAGACTTGATGTTCCTTCCGGCCGACCAGACGAGAAATCAAACCCGGCGCTGGTTGTCGCCAGGGCCTTGAAACCGAGATGCGCCAGCATTCGTGCCGAGCCCACATCCCACGGGTTGGGGATAACAAAAGTCTGGGACCCTGCGTGAAGTTCCTGGAAGGTTTTAGCGCTTTCACGATGTGATTTGATGATATCTTCCATGTCTTACCCCCATGCCCTACGGACAGAAATTATATCAAATTCTGCTACGTGGAGAGAAGCAGATTCGAGGCGGTTCGAGGACTTTGGTGTGGATCGTCATTCTTGCAAATCAGCAAGCCGGTCTGAACCCCGGAAATGTCTGCTCAGGACAGAGGGAACAGACGTAATTTAAAGGGAGTAAGTAGGTTGTTTTTGAGCCAACTCGGAAATCAGGCCTCTCAATCTCTGTCATCTCTCATGCTCTCTGTCACCCCTCATGCCCGGACTTGATCCGGATATCCACGTGCTCATGGTGCGCACCCATTTAAGAAATAAACGCCAGCCCATGGCAAACGCATGGATTTACATTCTAACCAACAAGCCGAACGGCACCCTCTACATCGGCGTAACCAAAAACTTGCCCCGCCGCATCTGTGAGCACCGGGAAGGCCTTGTTGATGGATTCACAAAAACGTATGGCCTCAAACACGGGTCACGGGCGTGGAAGGTAAACCTGATCCTGGAGGACAATCCCAATTGGGACGATTTATACGACCAATTGAGCTAAGGGCGTGGATACCCGGATCAAGTCCGGGCATGAGGGGTGGGGGAGATACGAGACTCCGGAAACAAGATCGCTGTTGTGCCGATACCGGTCAGTATTTTTCATTGGTCATTTCGGCGGAAGATGACCCAAGGCGGCCAAACACAAGTAGACTATATATCTTCTTCGCAAATATCTCTGTCAATCTGCATCAACTCAACTGGTGCCCCATTGATTTCAATAAATGCGACAGTCAGCCCCTCAATAGGTGAGTTAGGTGATATGATGACCTTTTTCCCATCAAGGGCCTTAGCAAGGTCGTCTACTTCAAATGCAACATGCGGGACGGTTTTAACCAGCTCTGGATAGGGTGAATCCTCGTCATATCTTTGCCATTGTATACCAAAGGGATTGTTCTTGTGGTCACTTACGGTCATCTGCAACCCGGGCAAACGTATTTCGCCATCAAATGTGGCGTGTGTTGGTATCCCGATGTGATTAAATTTCATTTTTGTCACTTTAACTCGATATCATAAAAGCGGTAGCTAACAAGTCTGCTGTCGGTTGTAAAGCAGGCCCCAATTTTCCAAAGAGCGATGTCTCCCAATGGCACAATTCGGCACTCCCAGACAATCTCAATACACGTCTGCAAGATGGCGAAAAGCAGACATACCATTTTCATTTTATGGGCCAAACCTCATCTTAATTATTCCCGACCCAGCACCCGCTCTAACCCGTTCCAGCCGCGCGATGGCGTCCAGCACCTCCTGCGTCGTCTTGACCCGCGCCGCATCGCGATAGTCAGCCAACGACTGTCTGAGGCTGCGCCGGGCTTCGTTACTTCGCCAGCACCACGATCTGGGCGAGATTTACGTACAAGGCGACCGCCTCCCCTTCGCCCACCGGCGCGATGCCGGACTGGTGGGCTTCATCGACCAAAACCTGATGCGACCCGACGTTGACGAGGTAGCGGATGGTGCCCCCCAGAAATTCCACGTGTACCACCGTGCCATCCAGGCGTGCACAGTCGTCGATGGCGGGCGCCGCGGCGGCGGTTAGAACCACATTTTGCGGTCTGAACACCAGGGCGCTGCCATCGACTGGCGCCTCACCGACGACAACGGAGATGCCGTCACCAGCCCTGAACACACCACCGTCAACGGTGCCGGTGATGACGTTGGCGGTGCCGAGAAAACCGGCGACGAACAGGTTGGTCGGATTGTCGTACAGGTCCATCGGTGGGCCGACCTGTTGCAGGATGCCATCGTCCAGCACCGCCATGCGATCCGACATGGTGTTGGCTTCCTCCTGATCGTGGGTAACGAAAATCGTGGTCAGCCCCAGCTTGCGTTGCAGGGCGTGGATTTCGTAACGCATCTGAATACGCAGATTGGCGTCAAGATTGGACAACGGCTCGTCCAGCAACAGCACCCGGGGACGGACCACGATTGTCCGCGCCAGCGCGACCCGCTGCTGTTGGCCGCCCGAAAGTTGCGAGGGACGACGTTTGGCAAAGTCCAGCAGGCCAACCATGTCCAGGGCCTCATCGACACGTTGGCGAATTTCCGCTGCCGGCACGCGCCGTTCCTCCAGCCCGAAGGCGACATTCTTGCGTACGCTCATGTGTGGCCACAGGGCGTAGCTTTGAAACACCATGCCGACATTGCGCTGGTTGGCCGGCATGGAGGTGACTTCACTGCCATCAATGCGGATCGATCCGCCGGGTGTCGGACCGAAGCCGGCGATGGCGCGTAGCAAGGTTGACTTCCCGGATCCGGACGGCCCCAGGAAGGAGAAAAATTCACCCGGCTCGATCACGAGATCGATGCCTTTCAGGACTTTGGTCGTACCAAAGGAAAGCGACAGGTTGTCGATGCGGACCTCGACGGGAGAATGACTGTCAGACATGTGCTTTGACTTCCTCGGCTATGATGGCGATGGCTTCGCGTTCGCGTTTGCTGCGTTCGATTACGCGGTGTGACAGGTAGGTACCCAGTCCAACGATCAGCACGGCGATCATGCCGAGCGCGGCGCCTGGTCCACGACCGGCCGAGGACTGCATGAATTCATAAATACCGGCGGCCAGTGGCGCATCGGATTCCTGACTGACCAGCATGATGGTTGCCGATAGCTCCACCGAGGCGGTGGCGAAACTGGTAATGAAGCCTGCCAGGATGCCGCCACTCATCAGCGGTACGACAATACGGCGCACCGTGGTCGCCTTTGTTGCACCCAGGTTTTCGGCAGCTTCCTCAAGCGCGACTGAGAGCTGTTGCAGTGCCGCCATGCAGGCACGTAGGGCATAAGGCAGGCGGCGGATGGTTAGCGCGATGGCGATAATCACCCACCACGACGCCAGCGGCTTGTCGATGATCGGCACCTGGAAATCATGGAAAGTACGTAGATATCCGATACCCAGTACCACGCCGGGAATTGCCAGCGCCCCCGTCGATACGTAATCCAGCCATTTGCGCCCGGCGATCCCGGTCCGCAAAACGATGTAGGCGATAGCGGTTCCAAGAATAACATCAGCGGTGGCGGCGATACCGGCGTACAAAAGCGTGTTGGTGATGTAGCCCGAGGCGCTTTCGAAGATCGTGACATAGTGTGCGATGGTGAAGCCGTCGGGCAGTACGCTAAATGACCAGACAGTGCCAAACGACAACAATGTCAGTCCGATGTGCGGCGATAATACGAACAGCAGGATGACGATGATGATGGCGTAACAGGAGGCCTTTTCCCATGCCCGCATGTCGCGTTTGGCCAGTCCGCCACCGCCCTTTTGCACGGTTGCGTAATCCTTGCCGCGCATGGCCTGCAGCGACACCCACAGTGAGAAAATGGAAAACACCACCAGGATCACCGAGATCACGTAGCCCATGGGGTCTGAAATGCCGATTGACGAAATCCGCAGATAGGCCTGCGGCGCCAGCATGTTGTTGATATTCAGCAAAAGCGGCGTGCCGATGTCGTCGAACACCTTGATGAACACCAACGCCGCGCCGGCGACGTAGCCCGGCATGGCCAGAGGAAAGACAATCCGACGGAACAACCGGGTGCCGCGCGCTCCCAGGTTTTGGGCTGATTCCTCCATCGCCCGGTCGATATTGTTCAAGGCAGCCGAGAGGTTGATCAGGATGAAGGGAAAGTAATGGATGCTTTCGACCAGGATCACGCCGTTCAGGCCGGTCATGAACGGAATGGTGAAACCGAACCATTCATCGAGCAGCAGGTTGACCGAGCCGTTTTCACCGAGCAGCAGTACCATGGCGACAGCACCGACGAACGGCGGCATGATCAGGGGCACGAAGCCGAGGGTCTGGATCAATACCGCGCCTTTGAAGTTGAAGCGCGTGGTATAATAGGCCAGCGGAATGGCGATCAGGGTCGCCAACAGTACCGACATCCCGGCCACGTAAAATGAGTTGAAGAAACTTTGCCGAAACAAGTTGGCATTGAAAAAATCGGCGAAGTTGAGCAGGGTCAACTCGCCCGTGTGCGGGTTCTGGAAGGCGACATAAATCACCTTCCCAATCGGCAGCACCAGGAACACAAACAGGAAAATGCTCAACGCCACGGCGATCCATACCGCTTTTGAGTCCCCTCGAGTGAATGATTGCATCAAGCCGTCCCGTCAGCTGTATGGAGTGAAGCAAAAAAAGGGACCGGCGTACACCGCACGCCGGTCCCCGAATAGTAGCCTCACATGTTCATGGCTTTTTCGGCCAGTGCCTTGGCCTTGGCGTAATTGGCGACGACCATATCGTCCCATTCCTTCTCGATCTCGGCCTGACGGCCTTTGACCTTGGTTGTTGCCTTCTTGCGCTTGGTCTTGAAGATGGCGTTGAAGCTCTTATCAGCGGCCTGCGCCTCGGTGATCGGCACCATTGCAACCAGCGCCTTAGCCTCGGCGATCAGCTTTTTCGCCGCAGCATTTCCGCCCGCTTTGGCTTCTGCGTCCTGGATGGCCTGGGTTACCGCAACAAGGTCTCCAAGACGGTAGGTGACCATCACGTCGAACAGGGAATTGACGACGTTATAGCGGCTCTTCGAAAGCCCCAGGTCGAACTTCACCGCGGCCCCGATGGACTTGTCCTTGAACGGGTTCGGGAAGTCCTTGGGTGCCTTGGCATAGGTTGCCGGGTTAACCGGCAGACGGCGGATTTTCGGGTCGAGTAGCACTTCCTGGCCGTCCGGGCTCAGCAGGTACTCGATAAACGCGGCTGCCGCATCCCGGTTCGGTGCGTTCTTGACGATGGCGAAGTTGGCCGGAACCAGCGTGGTTACCGTCGGGTAAATGAATTCCACCGGGAAGCCCGAGGCCTGTGAGGACAGGCCGAAAAAGTCGATCACGATGCCTATGCCAAACTGGCCGGAATTGACGCCGTCAGGCACGCCAAAGCTTCTTTCGGTGACCGTCTTGAAATTACCGGCCATGGCTTTCCATTCGGCCCAGCCGGCTTCCCAGCCCATGCCCTGCAGCACGGTTTCGACTGTCAGGTGGGTGGTGCCGGAACGGGACGGGGCACTCATGCCGA
>Ga0316204_10005685_pt1 | contig 20196 bp, 21 predicted proteins | sample 6monrhotite_MG_2_FD_205661 | JGI IMG/M metagenome (GOLD analysis project Ga0316204, IMG submission 205661) | Microbial mat bacterial communities from mineral coupon in-situ incubated in ocean water Damariscotta River, Maine, United States -... | ecosystem: Environmental > Aquatic > Marine >...
GCGAATCGTTTAGCCCGAAATGCTGCTCAGATTAACTTGCCCGAAGCATCCGTGCGTGTGGTTGATGGCGAGGTCTTGATTCGCTCGCTTCCTAAGCTTGCCAGTCGCGATATGGTGACAGATGCAATGCTGATGGCGGGTGAGGCGGCAGCACGCTTTGCATCAGCCAATAATATTGCGATTCCTTATGCCATGCAGCCAGAGCCATCAGAGATTCGCCAACCTGAATTGATGTCTGAAATGTATGCCTATCGTCGTTTATTTAAGCCGAGTAACACGGTGTTGCAGGGGGAGCCACATTTTGGCCTGGGTCTGGAAATGTACGCCCGTACCACGAGCCCTTTACGGCGCTATGCTGATCTGCTGGTGCACCAGCAGCTGAGGGCATTTGTTACAGGAAAGGCGCCGCAAGTCGCTGAGGCGATGCTGGAGCGTATCGCCATGCAAGATAATGCTTCACGTAAAATACGCAAGGCGGAACGGATGTCCAATCAGCACTGGAAGCTTGTACACATGAGTCGAAACCCTGATTGGCAGGGGGAGGCCGTGATTATGGCTATGGATGAACGCAAAGCCACTGTCGTTATTCCCGAGTTGGCAATGGAGGCCAAGATTCGAATGCAGGACAGTTTTGAGCTGGATAAGACCGTGCGTCTTGCCGTGCGAGAGGTGAATGTACCGTCTCAAAATATCTATTTCCGCGTGCTTTAGGTATAAGTTTGCCAGAAAAAAATAAGAAGTTTTCTTCAATCTTTCTGCAGTACGATATAATCCACAGAAATAAATCTACCCCTCGCTTTGGAGAATCCGCATGTCGGAGTACGACGCTAATACGTCGATGACTGCGCAGAATACGTCATCACAAGAATTTACAGCTTATTGCGAATCAGAGTTTGAGCGTCGATTAAACTCAGGTAGCGATTTTGATGAACATCAGTATCGCAAAGCTATGGCACTGGTAAACGATAAGCTGGATGCGATAGAGCGGGAGTCTCAGTCATGATTCTTACCCGCATCAAGGCGCGTAACGTCCTTAAATATGAACAGCTTGATCTGCATTTGCCAAAAAGTGGCCTGATTGCGATTAGCGGCCAGAATGAGTCGGGTAAGAGCAGTATTGGCGAAACGGTATGTTTTGCCCTGTTTGGTCGCACCTTTTCTATTGAGCCAAATGAGGTTGAGAAGGTGGTGCGCTGGGGAGAAAATCATTGCACTGTCACGCTGGATTTCAGCGTTGGAGATCAAGAGTATGAGCTTTCGCGTTTTCTTGATCGTGAAGGTAATCACAGCGCTAAACTATTGCGTCTTGGTGAAGAAGAGGCCATTGCGCGTGGCGTCAATCATGTCGATACCGCTTTGCTCGAACTGTTAGGGTTTGAATACGAACAGTTTGTTGAATCTTTCTATCTGGCGCAGCGTGAAATCACCACACCGCATCCCCATAGCCAAGCCGTTAAAATTATGGCGGGTATGGCACCGCTTGAGGCTGTGGTTAAGGAGATTAAGAGTGAAGTTGCTGAACGCAGTGAGCTTCTTGATGAAGTGCAGGCTGAATGTGATGACATTGAGCGAGCTTTAGATGACCTGGGGGTTCAGCCAGGACATTTGCAAGGGCTTGAACAGGATCGCTTTGAAACGGTAGAGCAGCATGATCAGATTCATGTACTGATTAATGAAGTTTCTGAGCGCTTACAGGCCTATGAAGATAATACACACGCAATTTATAAGGCGATCTCTCAGGGTTCACGAGCTGCATTTTTCCGTTTTGTGTTCTTCATGCTTGCATTGTTGAGTGGTGGCATCTGGGGATTGTTAACACAGGGTGATAAATATCCTGAGACAGCATCTTTGGCTGACATGCTGCGTAGTCAGTTGAATGATTTTCTGCCTCAGTGGCATGAGATAGAGCTGGTTTGGCTGGGTTACGCTGCGGCTGGCTTTTTTGCCCTGTTTTTGTGGATGTGGATGCGTGTCGGTTCAAAGGCTGCACGGGTACATAAAATGCGTATTGAATCGGGGCAGCTTGCCGATAGCTTGATACGTGCGCGCGAAATCGATATTGAGATAGAGGCGGCTGAAGAGGCAGAAGCTTCTGACGCAGCTGAGTCCGCATCACAGGGTGATTCTGAAGAAATGCAGACCGAGGCGGTAGCAGAAGTGGTGCCTGTGCGTCCTGACGTTGTAGAACTTGATGTTATCAAAGTGGGGATTGCAAATGGCGAAGCCACAATACGTAAAACTCGGGAATATACAGAGCGAGAGCTGGCGTGGCTGGCATATGTAGAAGAATTGCTAGCGGCTGAAACATTACGTCTGAATGACGGTATCGTTGATGAAAATGAACGTATAGCTGAGGCTGTCGGCCTGCATGAGATTCTCTCAGGTATGCAGGAGAAACGTAACGAAGTATTGGGGCGTATTGAATTACGCCATAAGTCTCTAGAACTGTTAGGTGGTGCGATCGATCATTTGTCGAATAATTTCAATCGAGACATTAAGGATCTGGTTGGCCGTATGTTGCCATTGTTTACCGATGCGCGTTATGAACATTTGAAGATTGATAAAGATTTGAATGTTAGGGTTTTTTCAAGTGAAAAACGTGATTTCATGGACCTGGAAGAAGTCTCTAGCGGTACTCAGCGTCAGATTATGCTGGCATTGCGTCTGGCATTATCACAGAAGTTATTGAGTCGAGCAGTGACTGGTAAGCAGTTCGCTTTCCTGGATGAGCCCTTTGCTTTCTTTGACGAAGAGCGCACTCAAAATGCCTTGGCGGCTTTGGCCGAATTGGGTGAAGATGTCAGTCAGGTATGGATCGTGGCACAGACCTTCCCTGAAAAGTCTGAGGTGCAATTTGGAACCAGTATTGTATGCCAGCGAGGGCAGGCTAGTTTGTCTGCAGGTACTGAATAGGTCATTTTATCAAGACAAAAAAAGCCCGGCTTTTGCCGGGCTTTTTTTTATTGGTAAAACATAGGTTTAATGAGCTTTTTTTATCTCTTCAAAAGGGTCAACTTCGTCAGTCATCGCATCGATATGGTGATCTTTAGGACTCCATAAATTGTGGCAACGATCTGCCTCGACACCTTTCATTGTGAGTAAAGTCCATATGGCTGCAATGCCCCACATGGCGAGACCCAGGCCGACGGTATACCAGCTGATGCCAGGCTCATTCGTAGGTCCGCCTAGAAAGCCAAATACGACGCTTATTACGCCAAATAACCAAAATACGGTAATCGGAGCGGCACAGTTGGTGCCACAGCCGTAACGGCAGGCACCAATTGGCGGCATGAGTGTAGAGGTGATGTAGCTTTTCATCCTTATGCTGACCCTTTGACTGAACATTATTTTTATATAGTGTGCAATTAGTACCACATCTATAAATGAATGCACAACGGGGGAAAACCCGAGGTCTGGCGATAAGTTATGGAAATGTAAGGAGTTAGGCTGAGTTAGTGACTCAGAAACGCATTTCTTCCGGTACATGAGGTGCGAGTTTATCAACCATCTCGCGTTGTACTTTGACGTTACCTGCAATGACATTGCCGCTATCCAAGTAGCGATCGCCGCCTCGAATATCGCTGACTACGCCGCCAGCTTCCTTCACGATCAGGGCGCCAGCAGCAAAATCCCAGGCCGATAGTCCCAGCTCCCAGAAGCCATCAATGCGGCCTGCCGCGATGTAGGCAAAATCGAGCGCTGCTGAACCGGGGCGACGAATACCTGCAGTATCTTTGGTCATCACCTTGAGCATGGCAAGGTAGGCATCGATATGGGTTTGGTCGCGGTAAGGAATGCCCGTACCGATAAGTGCACCATGCAATGATTTTTGATCGGTGACGCGTAGGCGGCGATCATTCATCAAGGCGCCTTTGCCGCGGTCGGCGGTAAACATTTCGTCATTGAGTGGATCAAAAACTACTGCACTCTCTAACTGGCCACGGTGCTGCAGGGCGATCGAAATGGAAAACTGCGGAAAACCATGCAGGTAGTTAGTTGTGCCGTCTAGGGGATCGATAATCCACTGGTAATCATCGTTGCCTTCGTGCGTACCGCTTTCTTCTGCCAGAATCGAGTGACTTGGGAAGGATTTGCGGATGGTATCTATGATGGCATGTTCTGCAGCACGATCGACCTCAGAAACATAGTCGTTGACCTGTTTCTCCGCGATGGTGAGTGAATCGATGCGATCAAAATAGCGCATCACGATGCCGCCAGCTTGGCGTGCGGCGCGTACGGCGATGTTTGTAGTAGGGTTCATGGCGCGCGAGGATACGGCAAAAGTGATTCTTAGGGAACAACTGAAAATATTAATGATCGACTAGGCGATCTTTTTTATCCCTAAATTTCTCGAGTATTCCCGCCTTCTTGAAGGTGTGCAGAGAAATACATGTCTCATTGGTTTACCCGTCAGCCAGATGCAATATCAATGGTATTTCGAAAATTCTACAAATTCCTTAGACCACTATTAAGGCGACGAATGTTAAGCTTCGTCGATGTTATCTAATATTCGTATCGTTCTGGTTAATACCTCGCATCCTGGAAATATCGGTGCTGCGGCGCGTGCTATGAAAAACATGTGTCTTGAGCAACTGGTTTTGGTTAATCCTAAGGATTTTCCTGCCGATGAGGCTTTTGCTCGTGCATCAGGAGCGAGAGATCTATTGCATTCAGCCCGTGTCGTTTCAAGCCTGGAAGAGGCTGTAGCCGACTGCCAGCAGGTTGTGGGCGCAAGCGCGCGTCTTCGTAGCATGAAATGGGAAGAGCTTGGTCCTTGTGAGTCTGCAAAAATGTTGGTTGAGCAGGCCAGGACGGGCCCTGTGGCACTGGTATTTGGTCGAGAGAGGACAGGTTTAACCAATGAGGAACTAGATCGTTGTACGCATTTGGTTCACCTACCTGCAAATCCAGATTATTCTTCCTTAAATGTTGCTATGGCAGTACAGGTGCTGGCTTATGAGGTGCGTATGGCTTCTTTGTCGCAAGAAGGAGAATTAGAGTCGGGGCGTGAACGCGAAAATCTGGCATCAGGAGAGCAGATGGAAGGGCTTTTCAGTCATCTTGAGCTGGCTTTGACCGATATTGGTTTTCTTCTAAGGGGGAGGGAGGTGCACATGATGAAGCGTCTGCGTCGCCTTTTTTATCGTGCGGCGCCTGATGAGCGTGAAGTTAATATATTGCGTGGCATACTGAGCACAGTACAGGGTGGAAAATCGATGCGCACAAGGAAAGAGAAAACCGATGTTTGAGCAGTTACGAGAAGATTTAAATGTAGTCTTTGATCGCGACCCTGCTGCGCGTAATGTTTTTGAAATTCTGACTACCTATCCGGGGGTGCACGCCTTGATTTTTCATCGTTTAGCGCACGCTACTTGGCGTTTTGGTGCTAAATGGCTAGCACGTATGGTTTCACATATAGGGCGCTGGCTAACCGGTATTGAAATTCACCCAGCGGCCCAGGTAGGTCGACGTTTCTTTATCGATCACGGTATGGGAGTGGTGATCGGTGAAACGGCCATTATTGGAGATGACTGCACGCTGTATCATGGTGTTACTTTGGGCGGCACCAGCTGGAAGAAAGGTAAACGTCATCCAACTCTAGGAGATGGCGTGGTGGTGGGGGCTGGAGCCAAAGTGCTTGGGCCTATTGATATTGGTGACGGTGCGCGTATTGGTTCAAATGCCGTGGTCGTCAAGTCTGTACCCATGGATAGTACTGTCGTTGGAGTGCCGGGGCGTTTGATTGAGCCTAAGGTGGCTCCTACCGAAACAGAACACCGTGAACGGATTGCGAGCAAAATGGGTTTTGATGCCTATGGTGCGACTGAAGATGCGCCTGATCCGGTTGCACACGCAATTAATTGCATGCTTGACCATGTCCATGTGATGGAAAATAAAATGCAAATGATGTGTGAGGCCATGCGTGAGATGGGCTTTGAGCAAAATGACGAGGATTTGCCCGAATTAAGTTCTTGTGAAATTATTTCAACAGTAGAAGAACTGAACAAATTACATCTGCAGGAAGATCAAATTGACCGGTCTGAAGGCATACCTGAAAGCGACAAAAACCCTACTTGAGAATACTTGACTAATTTAGTTGGTAATGTATAGTCCCGACGCATTCCAGGGGGAGAAATTTGATGCTCTCCCTGTTCATTGACCATGGGATTATGCTTTGAAGCTGACAACAAAAGGCCGTTACGCAGTTACCGCTATGCTGGATCTGGCCATGCATCATGGCAATGGTCCTATTACGCTGGCTGATATCGCTCAGCGCCAAGGTATTTCACTTTCTTATCTTGAGCAATTGTTCTCCCGTCTGCGTAAGCAGCAACTTGTGAGTAGCGTGCGTGGGCCTGGTGGTGGTTATACTCTGGGTCGTGATGCCTCAGAGGTTTTTGTTGCCCAGGTGATTCTAGCCGTTGATGAAAATGTCGACACTACCAAGTGCGGCGGTGCGCACAATTGCCAGGATAACCAGCAGTGTTTGACCCATGATCTGTGGCATGATCTAAGTTCTCGTATCCACGATTACCTAAGCGAAATCAGTTTACAGGATCTCATGGATCGTCGTGGTGTACAGCAGGTTGCTGATCGCCAGGATCAACCAGATTCTCCATCCGTCGCCGCAAGCTTGCTCGAAGCTGCGAGCCGTAACGCCTGAATTAAAGCAGTAGCAGGAAATCATTAATGAAACTCCCTATCTATCTCGATTATTCTGCGACCACACCTGTTGATCCTCGTGTGGCCGAAAAGATGTGTGATTGCCTGACCCTTGAAGGTGTGTTCGGTAATCCAGCTTCACGTTCTCACCACTTTGGCTGGGAAGCGGAAAAGCTGACCGACGAGGCGCGTAACAATGTTGCAGCCCTGATCAATGCCAATCCGAAAGAGATTGTCTGGACCTCCGGTGCCACCGAGTCTAACAATCTTGCGATCAAAGGTGCTGCGCACTTTTATCAGAAGAAAGGCAAGCACCTGATCACGGTGAAAACTGAGCACAAGGCGGTATTGGATACCTGCCGCCAGCTCGAACGTGAAGGCTTTGAAGTCACCTATCTGGATGTCATGGAAAATGGCCTTGTGGATCTGGATGTCTTTAAGGCGGCTATCCGTGAAGATACGATTCTTGCCTCTGTGATGCACGTGAATAACGAAATTGGTGTTATCCAGGATATTGCGGCGATTGGTGAGATCTGCCGCGATAAAGGCGTGATCTTCCACGTGGATGGTGCGCAGAGTGCGGGTAAGGTAGAGATCGATCTTGAAAAACTCAAGGTCGACTTGATGAGCTTCAGTGCACACAAAATTTATGGCCCAAAAGGTATCGGCTGCCTCTACGTCAGACGTAAGCCACGTATTCGCCTGGAAGCCCAGATGCATGGTGGTGGTCACGAGCGTGGTATGCGTTCAGGTACCCTGGCAACGCATCAGATTGTCGGCATGGGTGAAGCCTTTCGCCTGGCCAAAGAAGAGATGGTGGCGGATAACGAGCGCCTGCTGAAACTGCGTAACAAGCTATACGACGGTTTAAAGGATATGGAAGAAGTCTATGTCAATGGAGACTTCGATCAGCGTATTGCTGGAAACCTGAACATCAGCTTTAACTTTGTGGAAGGTGAGAGCCTGATGATGGCGTTGAAGGATATGGCTGTTTCATCGGGTAGCGCCTGTACTTCATCAAGTCTTGAGCCGAGTTACGTCCTGCGTGCGATTGGCCGTGAAGACGAACTGGCGCACAGCTCGCTGCGTTTTACCTTTGGTCGTTTTAGTACCGAGGAAGAGGTTGATCATGTGCTGGGTCAGGTACGTGATCAGGTTCAGCGCCTGCGTGATCTGAGCCCTCTTTGGGATATGTTCAAAGATGGCATCGATTTGAAATCGGTGCAGTGGGCGGCGCATTAGTAATTAAATAGTCGATGGGTAATTCACCCGTCAACTCGAAGGAGAACAATCATGGCTTACAGCGAAAAAGTTATCGATCATTACGAAAATCCCCGTAACGTGGGTGTTTTGGATAAGGATGCCAAAAATGTAGGTACTGGCATGGTGGGTGCTCCAGCCTGTGGCGACGTGATGCGTCTACAGATTGAAATTGGCGATGACGGCATTATTTCAGATGCCAAATTTAAAACTTACGGCTGTGGTTCAGCGATTGCCTCAAGTTCATTGTTGACTGAATGGGTTAAAGGCAAGACGCTGGACGAAGCACGTGAAATAAAGAATACCGATATTGCTGAAGAGCTGGCTCTGCCGCCGGTAAAGGTTCACTGCTCGGTGCTTGCGGAAGACGCAATCAAGGCAGCAATTGACGACCTGGCAGGTAAGCAGGGCGCGTAGTCAGGGCTTGAGTAGGAGGTCAATATGGCAATCAGCATGAGTGAAGCTGCAGCGCAGCGTGTGAGTACTTTTCTCGAGAGCCGAGGCTCTGGTATTGGCGTGCGCTTAGGCGTTAAAACCACGGGTTGTTCCGGGTTGGCCTATGTACTTGAGTTTGTTGATGACCTAAATGACGATGACGAGGTCTTTGAAGATCGTGGCGTAAAAGTCATTATCGACCAAAAAAGTCTGGTGTATCTCGATGGCACCGTGCTGGACTATGGGAAGGAAGGCCTTAATGAAGGCTTCATCTTTAAAAACCCTAATGTAAAAGATGAGTGTGGTTGCGGCGAAAGCTTTACTGTTTAGCGCTCCCTGATAAGTAACTTTTTATAACGCCCGCGCCTAGCGCGGGCGTTCTCGCTTGAGATAGACGATAACCCCGATGTTCGATTTTTCGAAAAACTATTTTGAATTGTTTGGATTGCCCGAGGCTTTTTTGCTCGATACAGGCTCTTTGAGCGAACGTTATCGAGAGCTTCAGAAAGTCGTGCATCCCGATCGCTTTGCCAGTGCTTCTGAGCAAGAGCAGCGTGTGGCCTTGCAGCAGTCAATTATGGTCAATGAGGCTTTTGAAGTTTTGCGAGACCCGCTTAAGCGAGCTATTTACATGCTCGAACTGAAGGGCGTCAAAATGAATCAGGATACTGCAACGACGAGTGATGGTGTTTTTTTAATGCAGCAGATGGAATTGCGAGAGGCCCTGGCTGAAGTGCCTCAACAGAGTGATCCGTTGGCGAAGCTTGATGAATTGATGACAGAGATCAGCGTTTTAATTAAAACCCAGATTGCGCAGCTTGCCATTCAACTGGAAGAATCGACGCCAGATCAATTAAATGCGGCATCAGAGTCAGTAAGTAAAATGCAGTTTCTCAATAAGCTGCATTCCGAGGCCGAAATGGTCGAAGCAGATTTAGAAGAGATGGCCTGATGGCATTGTTACAGATCGCAGAGCCCGGTGAAGCTACTGCACCCCATCAGCATAAGCTGGCAGCCGGTATTGATTTAGGCACAACCAATTCACTGGTTGCCAGTGTACGGAGTGGCGAAGCGGCAACATTACCCGATGAGGCGGGAATGCATATATTGCCTTCTGTAGTGCGTTATACAGAAAGCGGTGTTGTGGTTGGTGCTATGGCATCTGAAGTTGCAGCAGAAGATCCTTTAAATACCATCGCTTCGGCCAAGCGTTTAATCGGTCGTGCGGTAGGAGATGTAAAAATGCTCGGCGAGCAGTTGCCGTATCACTTCGTTGATAGCGAAAGTGCGGTGCCCCGCATAAAAACAGTCACGGGTGATGTCAGTGCCGTAGAAGTTTCAGCTGAAATTCTCAAGGTCTTGGCAGGGCGCGCTACCCGCACCTTGGGTGATGAATTGTCGGGAGTTGTTATCACGGTACCTGCGTACTTTGATGATGCGCAGCGCCAGGCAACAAAGGATGCTGCCAAGCTGGCTGGTTTAAATGTATTTCGTTTGTTAAATGAACCTACTGCAGCGGCAGTGGCATATGGTCTAGATCATGACGCAGATGGTATACATGCAATTTATGACCTGGGTGGCGGTACCTTTGATATCTCTATTTTGCGCTTAAATCAAGGTGTCTTCGAAGTCATGTCTACCGGTGGCGATTCAGCACTGGGTGGTGATGATTTTGATCGTGCTGTTGCACAATGGGCAATGGATGAGAGTGGTATGGCCGTTGACGCAGACAGAGGTGTATTGCGTTCTTTGCTAGGCCAGGCACGTGCAGCCAAAGAAGCGCTTGCCGAAAATGAAAAAGTCAATATGCAACTCACATTGCCTGATGGCACTGGCTGGCAAGCTGAATTAACTCGAGAAATATTTCATTCACTGGTTGATCCTCTTATTCGTAAAACGGTAACTGCATGTCGTCGGGCACTGCGTGATGCGGGTGTTGCGATAGAAGAGGTAAAAGATGTTGTAATGGTCGGTGGTTCTACACGCATGCTGCGGGTCAGGGAAAAGGTTGGTGAATTCTTTGCAACTGAACCTTTGGTTAATATTGATCCAGATCGTGTGGTAGCCATAGGTGCAGCGATTCAGGCAGATGTGCTGGCTGGTAACAAGACCGAAGGTGATATGTTGCTGCTAGATGTCAATCCTTTATCGCTGGGTATCGAGACGATGGGTGGCTTGGTTGAAAAAATCATTCCACGCAATACCACTATTCCTGTTGCACGCGCACAAGAGTTCACAACCTATAAAGATGGTCAGACAGCCATGGCGGTGCATGTGCTGCAAGGTGAGCGTGAACTGGTTGCAGATTGTCGCTCATTGGCGCGATTTGAGTTACGAGGTTTTCCACCGATGGTGGCAGGCGCAGCGCGCATTCGAGTCACCTTTTCTGTTGATGCCGACGGTCTGTTGCATGTGATGGCAGAAGAAACCAGTACCGGCAAAAAAGCCAGCGTCGAAGTGAAGCCATCATACGGCCTAACCGATAATGAAATTGCAGGCATGCTTAAGTCATCGATAGAGCATGCAAACGAAGATATGGTCTCACGTCTGCTGGCTGAGCAGCGTGTTGATGCAAGTCGGGTTATTGAAGCGTTGACTGCGGCACTTGCTGCGGACGCTGAGGAGCTGCTGACTGTTGATGAGCGCGCTATTGTTGATGCTGCGCTGAATAATTTGCAGCGAGTTGCTGAGCAGTCTGATGATGCTGACAGTGTGAAAGCTGAAATTGCAGCCTTGGAAAAGGCCTGTGAGTTTTATGTGGAACGGCGCATGAATGTGGGAATCCGCAATGCAATGGCCGGCCACACAGTTGATGAATTTGAATAAGGACAGCAAAGTCTGTTAGGTGATGTATGCCACAAATTATTTTTTTACCACATGAAGAGATCTGTCCAGAAGGTGCTGCGTTTGAGGCGGAACCTGGTATGACGGTGTGTGATGCTGCTTTGGCTCATGATATTGATATTGACCATGCCTGTGAAAAATCCTGTGCCTGCACCACGTGTCATGTGATTGTGCGTGAAGGTTTTGATTCTTTGAATGAGGCCACTGAAGATGAAGAAGATATGCTTGATAAGGCTTGGGGCTTAGAGCCTGAGTCACGTTTGAGCTGTCAGGCACTGATTGGTGATAAAGACTTGGTGGTTGAGTTGCCAAAATATACCCTTAATTATGCGAAAGAAGATCATTGATCAGGATGAGATAGCATGAGTATGAGATGGACAGATGTGCTGGATATTGCGATTGAACTGGATGAAACGCATCCGGATGTCGATCCTACGCAAATTAACTTTGTTGACCTGATGGGCTGGGTGATGGCGCTGCCTGATTTTGATGACGATAAAGATCGTTGTGGCGAGAAGATCCTGGAAGGCATTCAAATGGCCTGGATTGAAGAAAAAGAAGATTGAGGGTGTCAGGCTGCTAATGGTAAACATGGCATTTTGAAAGGTTGGGGCTTGAGCTTTCGAATCATGCCCTAAGTCTTTATTTGTATCGGTGGCGCCTATGAATGCTGACAACTTTTTGAAAATTCAATTATGTTAGGTTGATACGCTTTTTTGTGCTGCCTAAGTATGGAAGTTGGGCGTGCCTTATGTTGAATGTACCGAGAGATCTAGGCGGGTTATAATGCCGCGCCATCAGCAAGGCATTAGACCCTGCGATGAACCAAAGGAGCGAATAAGTGGTCGAATAATCACTTCAGTTAAGGCCTGGCTTTGCGAATGCCTTTCGCTCGTTCTGTTTTTTCATTTGATATCCCTCTTAAGGAAAGTCTCACTTGGTTTCACTGGTTACTTCTTTGCCGACCGAAGGCGTGCTGTCTGATGAGCAGATAGAAGCATGGCTGCTGGCTGTTGCTGAGCAGCGGCCGGCTGATGATATCGAAAAGTTACGCAAAGCAATTCTTGTGGCACGTAGAGCACATCGCGGCCAGGTTTTGCCCGATGGAATGGATCGGATGCTGGCATTATTGCACACTGCCGATACCCTTGATCGCTTGAAAATGGACACGGATTCACTGCTGGCGGCCATTCTTTCTGAGCAACCGGGTCAGGTTGGATATGACCCTGAGATGATGGAGCGCTGCTACGGAAAGTCGGTGGTGCTCATGGTCGATCAGGTCGGACGTATCCGTGAGCTTTCAGCCAGTGGTGCACACGACCAGCAGCAGGATATTGAAAAGTTACGTCGCCTACTGCTGGGTATTGCGGGCGATGTACGTTCTATCCTGGTGGTGCTTGCCAAGCGCCTGAGACTCATGCGGCACCTTAAGCATGTACCTGAAAAGTTACAGCAATCGATCGCCTATGAAACCAGTCGCGTACATGCCCCTCTGGCTAATCGGCTGGGTGTGTGGCAGATCAAGTGGGAGCTTGAAGACCTGAGTCTGCGCTATCAACAGCCTGAGCAGTATAAAGAGCTGGCGCGTAAGCTGGACAGTAAGCGTCGAGAGCGTGAAGACTTTATCGGGACAGTGATTGATCGTCTGAAAAAATTCTGCGAAACACACGCTATCTCTGCAGACATTACAGGTAGGCCTAAGCATATCTACAGCATCTGGAACAAAATGCAGCGAAAGGGCCTGGAGTTTGAGCACGTTTTTGACGTACGTGCAGTGCGTGTCTTGGTTGACAGTGTGGCTCAGTGTTATGAAGTGCTCGGCCTGGTGCATGGGCAATGGCGTCCTGTGCCGGGTGAATTCGATGACTATATTGCTCATCCCAAGCCGAATGGCTATAGCTCATTGCATACCGCGGTTGTGGGTGATGATGGAAAGCCACTAGAGATTCAAGTGCGCACGCGTGATATGCATGAGCATGCTGAACGGGGTGTTGCAGCTCACTGGCGATATAAGGAAAGTGATCAGAAAGACGACGAACTGGAGCGTCGCGTGGGCTGGATGCGTAGCTGGCTGGAGCAAAAAGATGAGGGCAGTGTTGATGTTAGCCTGGGTGAGCAAGATGGAGAGTTTGAAGCGCGGCGTATTTATGTGCTCTCACCTCAGGGCAAAGTAATGGAGTTGCCGACAGACTCTACCCCTGTTGATTTTGCCTATGCGATTCACACCGATGTTGGCCACCGTTGCCGTGGTGCCAAGGTGAATGGTCGGATTGTGCCGCTTTCAGCTACTTTAGGCAGTGGTGATCAGGTAGAAATCCTTACCGCAAAAGAGGGGGGGCCAAGTCGTGATTGGCTGAGTGCCCACAATGGTTATGTGACAACATCTCGGGCACGTAATCGCATTCGTCACTGGTTTAAGCAGCAGGATCATGATCAGCATGTGCAAATGGGGCGTGCCAATCTCGACCGTGAGGTAACGCGCTTGAGTGTGCCAAAACCTGATTTAGAGGCGGTGGCTAAGCGGTTTAATTTTCGTCATAGTGAAGATTTACTTGCCGCGATTGGGCGGGGTGATGTCTCTGCTATTCAGGTGGCCAATACTCAGGCTCTTCATGTGCCGGTAGATCTTGATCTGGAAGCAGACCAGAGTATCCGTGAAAAAGTACGCCACCGAATGCCGAGCAAGGCTGATGCGGCAGGTTCCGTTGAGGTGAATGGTGTTGGTAATTTGCTCACGCAGATGGCTCGCTGCTGTAAGCCGGTACCTTTTGATCCGATTATTGGTTATATCACCCGTGGTCGAGGGGTGACCGTGCATCGTCAGGATTGCAATGTTGTGCGCAAGATGGATGAAGTCAATCGCGGACGCTTGATTGAGGTTAAATGGACGGAAGGACAGAATGAATCTCGTTTTGTCGTTGATATTAAGGTTGTCGCAGGTGACCGTAAGGGGCTGTTGCGAGACACTTCTTCAGTATTTTCAAATGCTGAAATTGATGTCTTGGGTGTTAATACACAATCTGATCGGCGGCATGATAGGGCAAATATGCGCTTTACCGTTGAAGTGAGTGATATGTCGGAATTAAGTCGGGTGATTGATCGTTTGGCGCAGATTCCTGATGTTATTGATGTTCGTCGGCAGGTCTGAATTCACACTTTGGCTCTCAAAAGTTGGCAGAAATGGCGTCAGAGAGTTAAACTAAGCCACGGTTTTAACAAGAAAAATTATAATTTTGATCGGCTCTCCGAGGTTGTTGTTCTTTTGCAACAGTCTTGACTGGTTCAGCGACAATGGGGGATTCCTTGAGAGTGATGTTGTTCGCATCATATTTTGATTGTGAATTTATTTTTATTGCTTGAATTTATTGGAATTTCTAAATGGCTATGCAAGGTACCATCTCTGTTATTAAATCAGATGCTGTGGCAAAAAATGTCATCGGTGGTGGCTCTGGTTGCATTGAGAAAACAGGTCTAGCTGTTACTGCAAAGATGATGTGCCCTAGTCAGGAGCCGGCCAGCGGTTTTTTTGCTGTGTACAAAGAGCGCTCTTTATATAACGTACGTGCTGTTTTTTAAGATGGCAGGTCTGCAAAAAGTTAATCTTCTCGATCTTGATATGAAGGCCATGGAAGCCTTTGTCGTAGAGTTGGGTGCCAAGCCATTCCATGGTCGTAACGTCCTGAAGTGGATTCACAAACACGGTGTCACTGATTTTGATGAAATGACTGACCTTTCTAAGAAGCTGCGTGAGCAACTTTGGGAGAAAGCTGAAGTTGTTGTGCCTGAAATAGTATTTGAGCAACCTGCGCTGGATGGCACGGTTAAGTGGGTTTTGGAGCTGTCAGATGGACAGCGCGTTGAAACGGTATGCATCCCAGAAGGTGAACGCAATACTATCTGCGTATCATCACAAGTGGGTTGTGCGCTGGACTGTTCTTTTTGCTCGACCGCTCAGCAGGGCTTCAACCGGAATCTCACCACGGGTGAAATCATTGGCCAAGTCTGGCAGGCCACGCGTGAATTGGGAAAGTCACCTACCAATGTGGTCATGATGGGTATGGGTGAGCCACTGGCAAACTTTGATGCTGTTGTACCTGCAATGAGTCTGATGGTTGAAGACCTGGCCTATATGATCGGTAAGTCACGTGTGACCTTGAGTACCTCGGGTATTGTGCCGGCGCTTAACCGTTTGGCTGAGGTTAGTGATGTGAGTTTGGCCGTATCTCTGCATGCGCCAGATAATGCTTTGCGTGATCAACTGGTTCCAATTAATAAAAAGTACCCACTCGAAGTTTTGATTCCTGCCTGTAAAGCCTATGTTGGTGCAGATAAGCGCCGTAAAGTTACCTGGGAATACGTCATGCTGGATGGCGTGAATGACTCTATTAAGCACGCAAAAGCCTTGATTCGTCTACTTGAAGGCGTGCCATCCAAGGTTAATTTGATACCTTTTAACCCTTTCCCTGGAACTAGCTATAAAACATCACCAGCTGAAACAGTGGACGCTTTCCGTATGCGCTTAATGAAAGCCGGCGTTATCACGACTACGCGCAAGACACGCGGAGAAGATATTGATGCGGCCTGTGGTCAGTTGGTGGGTAAGGTGCGAGATCGTAGTCGGCGACAATTACGCCGTGCGATTGTTGAGCCCGTACAGGTTAAGGTCTCGTAATGATGCGTCGTATTCTATACAGCTTTGTCTTGCTGGTAATGGTGCTACTGCTAGCTGCTTGTAAGAGTGTAGGTGGTGCCAAAGGGGATAATACCGGGCAGTTGGGTTCCCCTCTCAATCGTGAAAGTCCTGCTGATGTATACATCGATTTGAGTAAAGTCTACCTAAGGGAAGGACAGCTTAGTGATGCTTTTAAAAATGCCCGAAAAGCCGTTCTTGTCGATTCCCGTTCGGCATCTGCGCACAATTTATTAGGCGTGGTATATCAACGTTTAGGCCAAAATGAAGAGGCGGGTGCTCAGTTTCGTACAGCAGTCGATCTTGAGCCTCGTAATCCTTATGCATTGAATGCCTTGGGTTCTTATTTATGCGGTCAGCGCAAATTTGAAGATGCCGATACGTTATTTAAACGAGCTTTGAATAACCCTCTCTACCCGACGCCTTGGGTTGCTTGGCATAATGCAGGCTTGTGTGCAGAAGAGGCTTCACAGATGGATAATGCAGAAACTTATTTCCGCAAGGCACTGCAGGTAAATTCAAATTTTTCTCCGTCGCTACTACGTATGGCACAAATAAGTTTCGATAGAGAAAAGTACTTATCGGCAAGGGCATATCTGCAGCGTTTTGCTCAAGCAAGTAAACACACGTCGGCGTCATTATGGCTCGGTATTCGTACGGAAAAACAGCTTGGTGATCGCGATCAGGTCGCCAGTTATATGTTGAAACTCAAGGCAAATTTCCCAGATTCTGAACAAGTCAGATATCTTGATGGGGCTAAGTAATTATGAATGCAGTTGTATCAGATCATAAGCAAAGCAACGTGGCCGAATTTAAAGCACCAGGGCCAGGCGAGCGATTAAAGGCTGCGCGCATCTCTCTCGACATTGATCTTGCCAAGATGGCCGAAAAAATTCACCTGACGAAAGATACGGTGGATTGTTTAGAGCGTGATGACTATTCAGAAATGCCTGCACGTGTTTTTGTACGAGGTTACGTCCGTAACTATGCGCGCGTGGTTGATTTGCCCGCTGAATCAGTATTGCATCAGTTTGATGATCTTTGGCCTGAAAATGATGAACCGGCCAGTATGAATACCCCTATTCCCAGACTGCCTGCAGATGTAAAGCCGGGTAATGGCTGGGTACGTCTGATGACTTGGCTTTTGTTGTTAGGTGGCGGTGCTTTATTTCTGGTCTGGTGGCAGGGCTATTTGGATCAATTTATCGACAAGCTTAATACTTCCCCTGTTGTTCAAACAGCTGTTATTGAAAAAAAGCAGGCTTTTGAAGAAAAGGCTGTGGAACCTCCCGGTGTTGAGGTTAAAACTGTCAATAAACCATTACCCGTTGCCGAGAGTGAATCGTTAGCTGTTGTTGAGAAGCCGCCTGAAATAGGCTCGGGCAATTTGACACTTCCCCTACCGGCGGTGTCTAAGCCAGCCGTTGTAGAACCTCCTGTGGTTGAGGTGCAGATGCAGGTGCCTGAGCCAGAGAAGGTGCCTGTTATTTCGCCGCTTGAGACAACGGATGTGGCTGTGAGTAATGTAGCGCCATCAGTTGATGTCCCGGCTATTGAAGTGACACCTCTTGAGCAAGGTGTTTACGTCTCCTTTGAGTCAGCGAGTTGGGTTGATATTCGGGACAGTTCTCGTAGTTTTAAAATATTCGGTGAAGTAAAAAAAGGTGTGAGACGCAAGTTGGGTGGTACACCGCCTTATAAGTTTGTGATCGGTAACGCAGCGGCGGTAAAGATCAGCGTTGACGGTAAACCTTTTGATATGGCTTCCCATGTTAAGGGTAATGTTGCACGCTTCACCATGCAGCCCTGAGAGCGGTTTCCTTGTTGAATTATTAAGTTTCGGTCTATGACTCGAGACTATTGTGTAGTTAGTAAAAAAATGGCAAAAAAAATCCAAGCAATTCGTGGCATGCATGATGTGTTGCCCGACCAGTCGGCTCGTTGGCAGCTTCTGGAAAGCACGATACGTGATGTGTTGCAGCGTTATGGCTATGATGAAGTGCGCATGCCGGTAGTTGAGTCTACTGATCTATTCAAACGCTCTATTGGTGAAGTCACCGATATTGTTGAGAAAGAGATGTACACGTTTGATGATCGTAATGGTGATAGCCTCACTTTGCGTCCAGAAGGTACCGCCGGTTGTGTGCGTGCTGCGATGGAGCACGGTTTATTGCATAACCAGACTCAGCGACTTTGGTATCAAGGTGCGATGTTTCGCCACGAGCGTCCGCAAAAGGGCCGTTATCGTCAGTTCCATCAGATAGGTGTTGAAACCTTTGGTATGGATGGTCCGGATATTGATGCTGAATTGATATTGATGACAGCACGCATGTGGCGTGATTTGGGTATCCCTGGGTTAGAGCTGCAAATAAATTCATTGGGTAGCAGTGAGGAACGTGCTGCCTATCGTGATATTTTGGTGGCCTATTTTTCTGCACATGTTGATCAGTTGGACGAAGATAGTAAGCGTCGATTAAACAGTAATCCGTTACGCATTCTGGATACAAAAAACCCTGATATGGCTGAGCTGGTGGCGCAGGCGCCGGCACTCATGGCTCACCTGGGTGAGGATTCGCGTAAACATTTTACGACGATCTGTGAAATCCTTGATGCCGCTGGTGTGGCTTATGTAGTCAATCCCCGCCTTGTGCGAGGCTTAGATTATTATTCGCGCACTGTATTTGAATGGGTAACTGATTTACTGGGCGCGCAGGGCACAGTTTGTGCTGGTGGTCGTTATGATGGTCTGGTTAGGCAATTAGGTGGTAAAGATACTCCAGCCGTGGGTTTTGCCATGGGGTTGGAGCGTTTGATTGCCATTCTTGAGGAATTAGATCAAGCCGGGTTACCGGCCAAGGCAGATGTCTATCTGATTATGATGGGCGAAAAAGCGCAGCTACAGGGTATGAGCCTGGCTGAACGTCTGCGAGATCAGCTACCGAAAATGAAATTAATTGGCCATTGCGGTGGAGGCAGCTTTAAATCACAGTTTAAGCGCGCCGATCGTAGCGGAGCTGAGTTGGCCTTGATATTAGGTGATGATGAAGTCGATCAATCAACCATTGGGATTAAATTTTTGCGCCACGAGGTGGAGCAGGAAACCGTAAATATTGAACAGCTGGGCGAGCGCTTGGCTGATATTTTATATGCACAGTAGGAGACGCTGATGAGCGCCTATCAGACAGATGAAGAACAGGTAGAAGCGATAAAGGCCTGGTGGAAAGAAAATGGTACATCCGTAATTGTAGGTGCTGTTTTAGGCTTTGGTATTATCTTTGGCTGGCAAGGATGGAATAAGTATCAAGTCAGTCAGGGGGAAGCTGCCTCGGCACGTTTCACTGTGATGGAAAATGCCGTTGCAAAGGGTGATGAAACAGCTGCTATTGCCGCCGCCAAGCAGGTGATTGGTGAGTTTCCTGATACTGTCTATGGCACTTTTGCTTCTATGCAATTAGCTAAATTATCCTATGAGAAAGGCGAGAAAACAGTAGCACGCCAACATTTAGAGTGGGCTATGCATAATGCTGTTGACGAATCTTTGGCAGAACTTGCCCGCTTACGTTTGGCGCGTTTACTGATAGATATGAATGAAGTCGATGCAGCTAATGGCGTGATCGATGGTGCCGGAGACAGTTCTCTTGCGGGTGAGTTTGCTATTTTACTAGGTGATTTAGCCCTGCTGAATGGTGATGAAGGTGCTGCCCGGGCGGCTTATCAGGATGCCCTGTCAAAAGGTGTTAATGATAGTGATTTTTTGCGTATGAAAATGATTGAAGTAGCTGAGGTGCCAGCATCGTGATGGCAATAAATAAACAGCGCTGGTTGGGATTATCTCTGGCTGCAGCCGTTGTCTCCGGGTGTGGCAGTATGGCCGATCCGACTGAATGGTTGGCGCCAGCTGAAATCGACCCTCCTGCTGAATTACAAAAAATAGAGGCTAAGGTCTCTGTGCAGAGGCTGTGGAGCGAAAGCCTGAGTGGTGACTCGGATAAGCGTCAGCTTAATTTAATGCCTAAGTACTTTAATCAACGGCTATACGTGGCCGATGGCAAAGGCAATGTCAGTGCCTTGAACTCAGCAAATGGTGACATAGCCTGGCAAGTCAATTTAAATGCGGCTGTCGCAGGTGGGCCGGGTGTTGGTGATGGTCTGGTACTGCTTGGTACCAGTGATGCTGATGTGATAGCTCTTGATCAAAATAATGGCACTGAGCTTTGGCGGTCACGTGTGAGTAGTGAGGTGTTGTCTGCTCCTGTAACCGCATTTGGTCGCGTTGTCGCTCGCACGGTTGATGGAAAGGTGTT
>Ga0316204_10005686_pt1 | contig 20195 bp, 16 predicted proteins | sample 6monrhotite_MG_2_FD_205661 | JGI IMG/M metagenome (GOLD analysis project Ga0316204, IMG submission 205661) | Microbial mat bacterial communities from mineral coupon in-situ incubated in ocean water Damariscotta River, Maine, United States -... | ecosystem: Environmental > Aquatic > Marine >...
TACAAGATAAGCTTTAGGGAGATAGTAATGAATAATAGCGGGTCTGTATTTCCATGAAATACGAATCAATTTTAACATCGATAGCGGCAATAAAAATTTAGAACAAGAAGATGAGATTACTTTGATCCCCTTTTCACGCAATTTTTTAGCACAAGGACCATTTGCTGATAGTGTATAAATAAGAACTTGATATTTTTTCCGATCAAGTCGCGGTAAAATTTCTGCTAATTGGCGTTCAGCACCGCCTACACCCAATTGATCAATGACAATTAATATTGTTTTCATAGTTTTAATATTACTGGATCCCGCGGTCGATGCCACGGGATGACGAGGCAGCAGCATACATAGATTCGTAATTGGAAACACAAACATCCAAAGAGAATTTTTCAGTAATTGTTTGTTTCGCATGCCTTGAAAAAGCTAATCGTTTATCTTTGTCATGTGCTAATTTCAAAAGAGCAGAGGCCATTTCAGGAGGAGACGCTACAGGCACAATAAAACCAGAACGCTCGTCATCAACTGCCTCGTTATTACCACTGATATCCGTCACAATCATAGGCAATCCAACTGCCATACTTTCCAACAATGCGTTAGAAAACCCTTCAAAATAAGAGCTTAAAACACCTATATCTGCACTACATAGATAAGGTAAAACATTTTCCACCTGACCGATCCAATCAACATGATTTTCTAAATCATGCTCATTGCAATATTTCTTTAAACTATTCAGCTCCCCTGCATCCCGCCCTAAAGAAATCAAACGCCAACATGTTGGCAATTGATCTTTTATTAATGACAATGCGGATAATAAATCTTGGTGTCCTTTACGGGGATAAAGATTAGCAACGATTAAAATAACAAAAGTAGATGGTGAAAGCCCCTGCTCTTTTCTAGCAATATTTCTGGGCGGCAAATATTTAAAACGATTTAAATCTACTCCATTGTAAATAGTTATTAGCTTTTCTTTTGACAATCCCTCAGCGAATAATTCATTTTTCACTTCTTCAGAACAAGCTGTAGCTAATGTAAGACGTGGGTGACACTTTTTTTCGAGGTGCAACGCTTGCCTATTTTCAGGGTTATCTCCATAAAAAATACGTCGACTCATTATATGTTTTTTTTGGCGCGCGAAAAATCCACAGACACTTGCCATAATATAAGGACCTTGCAAATAGCTATGCACTATATCAGGACGAAAAGCAATCATAATTCCTGTAAGGCGAGCCATCGAAATAAAATAAGCCATCCATCGCCCTAACTTACCGCAACGATGCAAAAATTTTACCGCCTTTGATTCTGATAGCTTAACGCCCTGCTCTTCTAGCGCCTGACTCAGTACACCTTTCTCATGTGTCACGTAGACACGTATATTAAATTTCCGCTGCAGCCTTGGTAATAACTGTAATAAATGGCGCTCAGTACCACCAATATTAAAATTGCTGACAACAAATAATATTTTTGTTTTTTTCATACGACTGCAAATTTATCGATGTTTTGAAGAAAGCATTCATAAGATTTTTTTAAACCCGCTTCCAAAGTAATAGCAGGTTGCCAGCCCAAGTGATTAATTCGACTTGTATCTAATAATTTACGTGGAGTTCCATCTGGCTTAGAAGTATCCCAAATTATTTCACCTTGATAGTCTGATGTTTTTTTTATAATTTGTGCCAATTCTTTTATTGAAACATCTTGGCCACAACCAATATTAACTAACGGTGCTTGTTTATTATTAATCAAAGCTTGATATTGATTTTCTGGTAGTGATAATAAGTGAATACAGGCCTGCGCCATATCATCACTATACATAAATTCACGTCGACACTGACCTGTACCCCAAACCGTTACGGTATCGCTATTGGATTCTTTTGCTTCATGAAATTTTCTTAGTAAAGCAGGAATCACATGTGAGGTTTTTAAATCATAATTATCACCCGGACCATACAAGTTAGTCGGCATTGCCGATAAAAATTTTGTTTGATATTGGCGATTGTAAGCCCAACACATTTCAATGCCTGAAATTTTTGCAATAGCATAAGGACGATTAGTAAATTCGAGTGGACCCGATAGTAAATATGACTCTTTCATCGGTTGCGGACATTCCCTTGGGTAAATACAAGATGAGCCTAAATAAAGCAAACGATCAACACCATGCTGATAAGCCTCATGAATAACATTGTTGTGAATCGCGATGTTTTGATAAATAAATTCAGCTGGCATTGTAGAATTCGCTAAAATTCCGCCTACTTTTGCAGCAGCCATAATGACATGTTGCGGTTTTTCTTCTTCAAAAAATTGGCGAACTTGCATCTGCTCGGTTAAATCACACTCGCGATGCATCCGAGTAATGATATTTTGATAACCCAAACGCTGCAATTCTCTTATAAGTGCACTACCTACTAATCCTGTATGCCCTGCAACATAGATTCGATCTTTTAAATTCATTCTTTTTTGTGCTCCATTACCATATTTCTAAAATGCTCACAGAACAATTCAGCAGCAGTGTCGCCAATCAAATGTTCTTTATATTTTTCTTGAGCACATTCTGCAATTGATCGTTGCTCATAATAGCTTTGTGTTGTTCTTTCGATCAAACTTTCCATATCTGATAAATCCCAATCATGATATAGAACTGTCTTATTAGGCAGATACAAATTTGGCCATGTTTCCATATGTGTCATATCAGGTTTAATTAAAATAGCCCCTGACAAAAAAGCCTCATAATCACGATAACATACCTCACCATAACCAAAGGGTGAAATGGCAATACGGCTTTGGGATAATTCTTTAAAATAGTCACGCCTTGAAACACGACTCAATGGAATACGTGCAGAGAGTTTTTTACAAATTTGCTGTCGTTGGTAAGCAACCGTTTCGCGAGAATAATTACTGCCAATACGACAAAACAATGGGTGCGGTCGCTCGCCTTTAGCTTTTATAAATTTAGGTGGGAAATCAAGTATTTTAGTAATTGGTAGTCGCTTAAATAATTCAATTTGATACAAACCTCGAAAGGCATAGTTGGATAAAGCAGAACTCCAAGCTACACCCAGCTTTTGGAGTTGCGATTCGTTTGATATAGGCTCTGAATAAGCTGGATTAAGATCCTCAATCTGATATTTTTCATGATAATAATCGGTAAAAACACGATGACCATAGGCTGGTTTTAGATATTGGTGTCGATTTTTTAACAAATAACTTTTCCAATAACGATCAACATAAGGTAACGCACGCGCATGCGGCATACCCGTGCTATCCATAAAATCTAAGTAATGCAATTGAACGCTTTTAGCTTTGTAGGCTTTAAGTTGCTCGATGACCTGATCTGTATGATGCAACCACTGATCACGAAACCATGAATTATCAAGCATCAATACATCACAGTCAGTTAAGTCCGCTGAGTCATGATGAAAGAGTTTTAAATCAATACCCCTATTTTTTAAGTGTCTACGATAACGAATTACAGGATATAAAAATGTTTGCCCATACCAATTTTTAAAACCTTTTGTTAAAAAATTTACTTTCATTACTTATCCTCGAATAAAAAATTCCATTGAGAAACAACTTTATCAATATGAAAAGACTGGACGGCTTGTTTTGCATTTTGAGATAAAGAGATACCTAACGACATATTGTCTGACAGATTGCCAAATGCTGCAGCTAAGGCATCAGGGTCTTCAGCTGGTACAACAATTCCACTGAAATTATGTTTCACAATATCCAGCGCACCTTCTAATGCATCGCTAACAATAATGGGTAAACCACAACTCATTGCTTCTAGTAAGGCATTCGGCATACCTTCGAAGCGCGAGGGCATTGCAAATATTTCAGCAGCTCGATAGTAGGGAAACGGATCATTAACATGACCTTTAAATTTAACATGCTCGGTGATATTGAGTGTATTTGCTTGCTCTTTTAAGACTGAATCTAGGTCTCCCTCACCTAAAATAACTAACTGCCATCTTGGGTGAAGCTGATGAAATTTTGCAAACGCTTCTAAAAGAACATCATAGGCTTTTTGGTGATGTAGGCGTCCAACAGCGAGAATAGTCGGCTTCTCTAAATGAATATTCTCTATTGAAGAACTTAAAAAAATTGGGTTATTCACAAGCCGACATTTTTTTATTGGCACATATTGATTGATACTTCTGAGTGCTGATTTGCTGTTTGCTGTGACGATATCGGCGTAAGGATAGAGTCTTCGCCGTAACCAATCCCATACTTTTCCAAATGATTGCCTGGCTGGATCATTGCGCTCTGAAATAATGACACGTGTAGACAACTTAAAGGTAGCAAGAATAGCCAAGATATTGGTATTGGATAAAAATGACAAAGTAACGGGTGAATTTAAACGTTTAAGTGTTTTTCTAAGGCTAGCAATGCGTTTTAAATTGGCAAAAATCGCTGTAATTTTATTACTGGAAGGCTTGTAATTACCAAGAGCAATGCGATCCACACAGTCAGGCAATTGAATTTTATCTAATGATTTATCTGCAAATGTAATGATGGCTATTTGCTTACCTTGCGCAACCCAAGCCTTAATTAATTTCAGTAGTACGGTTTGGGATCCACCACCATTGAGTGCGCTTATAATACAAACTAGATCGGGTGTGTGTTTTTTATGATTTTTCATATTAGTAAATTTTATAGCCCCTCACCCTAGCCCTCTCCCACAAGGGGAGAGGGGACTGGCCGTGCTAATTCCCATCACCCGCACTTGCAAAAGAGGCTGGCTGTACCAACAAGTTAGATTTTGATATTGCAAAGGATTTTTGATCTCGCATATATCAACCCCCTCTCGCCTAGCGGGAGAGGGTTAGGGTGAGGGGGTAATAGTCTTTAGTAATTGATGCTCTCTCTCAATACGCTCTACTGAAGAAGGCAGTTGCTTAGCAGCTTCAAGCATTGCAACTTGACGCTGAGCAATTAGGTCCGGATTGTCAATTAAAGATAATAGCGTAGCTGTGACATTTTCAATTAAATTATTTTGATCAACATATATAGCTGCATTTTCCGGAATAATTTGTTTGGTGTCTTTATCAATTCCTGAAGCAACATCAGGCTCCGGCAAAATAAAACAAAGTCCTGCTTTCACCGCTTCTTGGTTGGCGTTACTCAGATTTCCTTGAGCATTTAAAGAAATATAAATATTACCCTTTGCAAGATATGTGTTAACGACATCGTGTCTAACTGCTCCCAAGAACGAAATACAATCCTCAAATATTGAATTAGAAACTTTTGCTTTAAGCAATGCTTCCAAAATCCCAGTCCCAATAATCGTTACTTCAATTTTATTGAGAATGCGCTCAGGTAAAGCTAATATCGCATCTATACACTGTTCAGAGCGTTTTAACGGGTCCAAGCGGCCTAATATTATGATTTGTATCTTTTCGCTTTCCTCTCTAACAATAGGTTTGGTATCAACGCCATTCAACCAGATGACGCGTTGAGATTTTGAAGACAAGGAGCGATCCATCCACAAATCAGCTGGACTGCCATCTTTAGTACAAACCACATGGAAAAAATGAGAACGATATGCCCATCGATACAAATAATGTGAGAATGCTGGCCTAGTTATTAACTCCTGCATTGCAGGGGTAACACCTAACAAACGTAATACAACCGGTACTCGCGTAAAACGCGCAATCATCGCAGCAATTAAAATATTACTACGATCGATATAAACGACATCAGGCTTATATGAAAATAGAATACCAAAAGTTTTAAATATTTGACGAAATTCACTGATGTAGCGTCTTAATTTTCCAAAAAAAGCGGATATTTTCTGAGGCCCTGCAAGCAATGTAATTGATGTTGACAAGCCTTTCAGCTTTAAAACAATATCATTTTTATACTGAATTGATTTTTCTTTTTCATCTTTATCCGTAAAAATTAATTTTAATTCATCAGTGCTTTGATCCAGCCTGTTGATAAGCTTATAAATCGCTGGTGATCCAGTAGGATTCCAAGCACCCTCTTTCACACTATTTTCAAAGCCAGTCATAAATCGACAAATTAAAAGAATTTTCATTTAGTAAATGACTTTGCGCAAAATGACATTATTTTTCATTGCAGCATAAAAACGTTCTCCCAATAGATATCTCGTGATACGAATCATCAGGGAAACTGTTTTCCGAAAAAAACGCTTACGTCGTAATTGATCGTACCAACTACAAACTTCACGAGCGCTAAGATTGAGTGTAACTGCATTTTTAACACAAAATTTAACAGCTTCAGGCGTATATTTTCGCTTAATCACAGCATTTAAATACAACAATGGCCACTGATTAAAGTCTTCTTTACAAACCGATAAAAAATCGCAAGTCAATTGATCAGAACGTCTCGAACCCTCCATCTCTGCTTGCCATGCATTTTCACCGGCCTTGAGGAGCTGCTTTAAAATGTCGCGATCCCAAATACCGGCCTGAAACGACATTCGATAATTTTCTCCAGGCTTAATTAGGCCTATGTTCAATTTTGAATGGATCATATTATCTGAAGGGGGTTTTGGTACAAGACGACAATAGCCTGCCTGCCTTTTTGAAATAAAATCATGCAACATTTTAATTCGATGCGTATCCACTGGCTGACATAAGAAAAAATCTTCGAGTAACAGCAATACATGCTGTGTTGGTATAGCGTCCAATGCGGTGATTAAATTAGATGACCAATCAATATCTTTACCCACTTGAATTGTTTTAACCGCATCGCTTGGGTAATTTTTTATATTCGTTTGCAAATAAACAGAATAAGGACAATCCGCCCAAAATTGATTAAAAAGCTTAAAAAAAGGATCCCAGAGATCAGAATAAGCATCACAAGAAACCACTAAAATACTTAAATTATCCATCAATCATCTCCAGAACATCAGATGTAATTTCTTTATATTGATCACCTGTACGTGGACATAATAACTGCTCATCTAAACGTTCACCACTGTGACTGACCCAGCCTATTCGTTTTGCTGGTACACCAGCAACTAATGCGAATGCAGGCACATCTTTGGTAACAACAGCACCTGCAGCTATAAAGGCATATTCGCCTAGTTCAACACCACAAAGAATCGTTGCATTGGCACCGATAGTAACGCCACGACGCACAATAGTTTTTTTAAATTCATTTTTTCTTTCAATTTCAGCACGCGGATTAATAACATTTGTGAAGACAGCTGAAGGTCCACAAAATACACCATCTTCGAGCTCAACCCCTTTATATAAGCTAACATTATTCTGAATTTTACAGCGATCACCGACAACAACATCTGGACCTATTGAAACGCTTTGTCCGATAACACAATTCTCACCAATTCTGGTGTTTGGTAAAACGTGACTGAAGTGCCATATCTTAGTACCTTTACCAATATCTGATGGCTCATCGATATAGCTTGTTTCGTGAAAAAAATAATCTGTAGGCTTTATTTTCATCGATTTTTCCGCCTTTTCTAATACATTTAAAACACCTATAGCCTCATTAATATCTGTCCTGGGTGTTTTTTGCTTTTCTATAGAATCAATAAAATGTTGGCACTCTTGTCGTAGAGGCTCCGCTTCATCAATAGTAATAAATTCTGGGGTAACTTTATTAAAATCAGGCATGCCATTTTTGTACTCGACATGATCACGATAAATTTGTAATTTTTGATCCCAAGGTAAACAGTCATTAAAAACAAGCATTCCCTTTTCACCAACAACAATGAGTTTTTGTTCCTTATAAGGATGCAACCATGAAACATAAATATGCGCTTTTACATCATTCTCGAATTCAAGGTGGGTCGTCGTAATGTCATAGATCTCGCTTTGTAATATTTTCGTTCCTTCTGCACGTACACTTTTCAAATTTGCATTAACAAGCGATAAAATCATTGAAATATCATGTGGCGCAAAACTCCACAAAATATTTTCTTCACGACGTAATTTACCTAAATTTAAACGGTTAGAGTAAAGATAATGAAGTTTTCCGATTTCATTTGAACACACCATAGCTTGCAATTTCACAAAAGCAGGATGATATTGTAGCAAATGGCCTACCATATAAGTCAATTTAGTTTTCGACAATACTTCTTTGACCTGCTCTGCTTCCTTCAAATCTATTGCCATTGGTTTTTCTACGTAGACATGCTTACCTGATTGAAGCGCTTTTATTGAAAACTCTGCATGCGTGACCGCAGGAGTTGCAATCACAACTGCGTGAACGTTTGAGTCTTCCCAAACTTGATCAATAGTCAGTGCTGGGACATCGTATTTCTGTGACATCTTCTGAGCCAATTCAACACTATTATCACAAACAGCATATAGATGCCCAATTTCATAAAAATTTCGGACTAGATTTTTACCCCAATAGCCACAGCCAATAACAACAACATTTATTTTCATAAGTTAAACACCCTATGCCAGACTTCCATATGAATCAAACATAATAGTGGTTTTGCAAAACTACTATCGCCCTGACGAAATTGATCAATGTTTTTTTTGATATTAGCAATCTGATATATCCCACGATTTTTTGCAGTTGTATCAGTCAATAAAGATAAATATTCACTGAGTCCCGTCTTTTGTTTTAGCCATTGATCATAAGGCAACAATAAACCATTCTTTTTTCGGTTAAGAAAATCGGGTGTAAAATGAGATGCAGCAGACTGCTTTAATAAAAACTTTGTCCGATTTCTTTGAATTTTTATTTTTGAAGATAATGCATTGATCGATTTAAATAAAATGGGATTCACATAAGGAACACGTGTTTCAACTGACATCGCCATTGAGATTTTGTCTTGACGGTCAAGCAAAGAACAGAGGTATGTAGATTGATCATAGAACTGCATAGCTTGCGAATAATCAAAATCAGGAGAATTCGATATAATTTTTCTGTAAAATATATCTCGTGTAGGTGTAGAAAATAAATTGCGATATACCTCTGAGTGATTATATTCGTTTGCGTTATAAATTAAATCATCAGACATCAAATGCTTTAAACCGCGCAACTTCCATAGTGCTGGAATAATTTGTGATGGTAAATGAAATTTCTTCATCATTAATGCTAGCCGAATTGGCAAATTTGGAAGATGCCTTCGATAACCACCAAATAATTCGTCAGCACCTTCACCAGTTAAGACGACCTTTGTTTGTTTTGAAATCTCCTGACAAAGCAACATTAAAAATACACAACCACCATGCATAATTGGTGCATCCATGTGATAAGTCGCTTTATTCAAATGCTTAAAATAATCTTCCGCATTATATTCGACCATATGGTGATCAGTTTTATATCGTTGTGAAACATATAGTTGGTACTGTGACTCATCAAGTAATGGATCATTAAGCGATATAGAAAATGTCATCAACGGGCGTGCTGCTTGTTGAGATAAAACAGAAGTAATATAACTTGAGTCAACACCACCACTTAACTGCAATGAATAGCCAACATCAGATCTCGTATGTAGCAAAAAACTCTCTTGCAATGCTTCTGAAATTTCTTGCGTTGTTACGTTTTTATTTTTTGAAAAAGATTTTTTCAAATCAAAATAGCAATGTAAGTTATGCCTTCTAATTTTATCATTGTATTTCATATAATGTCCTGGCAATAACTTTTTAACACCAGAAAAATTAGTACGATCTCCAGAAACATAGCGGAAAATGAATTGTTCAAAATAGGCTTCGGGATTTGCTTGTAATTTTGTTACTGCATTAAACGCTTTAATTTCACTAGAAAAATAATAGTAATGCTCATCCTCCATATAATATAGCGGCTTAATACCTAATTGATCTCGCACTATAAACATCTCACGCTGATGAAGATCAACAATAATAATTGCAAACATACCAACAAAGTGATTGAGACATGCTTCACCCCAATGGGTGTAAGCATTAATTACTACCTCAGTATCCGATTGTGTTTTAAAAATATATCCAGCTTGTTTTAATTGCTCACGCAACTCAATGTAATTGTAAATCTCACCATTGAACACACAAACATAGCGTCCTGAAGAATCATGCATTGGCTGATGACCTGCATAACTGGTATCTATAATAGATAAGCGACGAAAACCAAGCCCCACCCAATCAGACTGGAAAAAACCTTCATCGTCAGGACCACGATGAAAAATAAGCCTATTCATATCGGCCAGCTGTTTGGGATCAACAGGCTTGCCAGCTTTTGCAATGATGCAATTTATTCCACACATGTTAATTCATCTTTATAGAAAATATCGAAGCCCATTTCATCAAGGTAATGACGAATCATTAGGGATGCTGGGTCTCTGATTTGTTTATAATACTGAAGATAATAATCGTGACCAAATAATGCATATTGGTCATGGTAGGTCGAATAATAATGCATTTTTTTATAAAATTTTTCTTTCTGCTTTTTACCGAAAGTCAATCGAATCAATTTAGCAGCATAGGGTATCCAAGCATAGCGTAAAGTCCAAGGTTGAACTTTGGCTCTTAAGGTTGAAAATACATTTTTATAATTATACTTTCTTAAATAATTGATATATAAATTTTGATTGCGCTTAAATTTATAAGGAACTGTACTCCAAAAAGCCATCATCTCGTCATGCCAGAAAGGAAGCGACCAATCAAAACCAAAAAAATCATATAAACGTTGTCCACGTATAACAAGCTTTGACTGCCGCTCCTGCCATTCCCAACATTCATAGATAGCTGCTGGTGAAAGTTGCATGGTCGAATCATTTGAAATTTTCTGTAGCTGTTGGTTAATAATATTTTCTATTATTTTGAGATTACTTTCTGATTTTAGGTGTAGCCAATACGAGCAGTGCTTATCAATGCAATATTTTGTCATGATATCTAGAGAAACAGATTGCCTAAACAAAAATTCAGGCACGTGCCCACCAGAAATAAAGTCACCCGACTGTCCATTTACAATAAGTGCATCATTTGGAATTATCTGTTTATTTTTGAGCGTAGAAATGGCTTCGAATTCCATATAGCTTGGAATGTTTGTAAAACCATGTGCATATTCAGAGTATGATTTTCTTAAAGAGGAATTATATAAAGTGCGCGCACGTTTAGTATTAGAAGCCACTTTATGCCAAGGGACACCAAGCTGCTTAGCAATACGTTCTGCTTGTCTCATTTCATGATTACCATTAGGACCATAGCTGAAGGTCAATATGTTTTGATATTGATGCTCAACAAGTTTCGCTAACAATAAACGTGAATCCAACCCACCACTCAAAGGCAAACATATTACTCTGCCTGCTGCTTTTTTGATAAGTTGAGATATCACAGAATCCAAAATATCTGAAAATTGTTCAGTCAATGCATCTAAAGAGAGCGTAGAATTTGCTGCGGCCAGATAGGAATAATATTGAGTAATTTCAGGCAAAGGCGTATTTTTTCGCCAAAATAGTATCTCACCTGCTTGCAACTGCTTAATCTCATCGTACAAAGTATCATTACCAAAAACATACCCTGACATCGCCAGCATTAATTCAGCATGATGATTGATATTGGCTTTTATTAATTGTGATCGTATTTTTTGAGATGAATTCGAAACCAACGGCACAGCATTAGATCCTGAGTAATACAAAGGATAACTTTTTATTCTGTCTACTGCAGCGAAAACATAATCTTCATTGTCTATAATAATTGAAAAATTATCCTTATTAGTAAGAAGCAAATTTATCAATTCATGATTTACAATTTTATTTTCACTAAGATATCGCTCTATCTTGCATGCATTAGGAATATCACCAGAAGCATATATGAGAGAAGAATTATACTCTTGTGTATTAACACAAAATCGATCATCAATTGGAACATTAATTGTCATATTTATTAGTCAACTAAATTAATGGTTTCATTTTCTTTTGTCGAATCAAATACTGTTTTCTTATAGGAAGAGGCAGTCGAGAAGCAATATGCGTATTAATTCTCGATTTAAAGGAATTTTTAAATGAGAGTTTAGGCTTCTTCTCCAAATAAGTTTGATAGTTATAAAATGTTTTTGGCTCTGCGCCCATCCATATTTTAAAATTGTATACGCCACTACCGATGCTTGACTCACCCATATCAATTAATGTTGTTTTTTTATGAATACAGTCATTGATTAATTCCCATAGCAAAAAATGAATGGGGGAATACTGTTCTGAACCCGGCATAAATGCACTATACGCATAACTGGCTGTGTCGTGACTCAATAAAACAAGAATGCTCGCTATGGCTTTTCCATTTTTTTCAGCTACATAAATCTGAAGGTCATTTTTAAATATTTCAGCAGCTTTCTTAAAAAAAGCATAAGAAGAAAATGGAATATTTTTTCTTGTCATCCTATCTGAATAAATTCGAAAGAAAATATCCAAATATTCTATTCCCTTTTTTAAAACTAAGGAATTTTTTTGAGATTTCCGTATCACGTTACGTGTTTTTGATCTCAGAGATTTCCACATCGCATCAACATCATTTTCTAAATTGAGGATCAACGTCGTTTTAGTTTCCAACTTAAGTCTTGGGAAATCAAAACTGAATGGCGATGAAAAGTTTATCGTTGTAGCATCACCCAACGCTTTATTCAAATAGTCAAATAGCGCATTGGCAACAGCGCTATCTTCTGTAATCAGGCCATTTTTTACAGAAACTTGCTGTGAAAAAGTGTGGTTATTTAACTGATAAACTGGAAATACACCAGATACTTCCTGATCTCGACGAGCTATTAAGAACATCGGCAAACTAGCATATGATTCTGCTAAGATGGAAGACCATTCATAACGATTAAAACATGTTGTATTGTTTTTCTTTGCAATGTATTCATTCCATGCGTGAGCATCAGACTCATTTGCAATATCAACGATAATTTCTGAACTCATATTTAAAGATAGGCCGAGTTATAATAACAAGCATTGTTATCAGTTAAAAAATAATTTGAACATAACTCGAGATAAGCTGGGAGTGGCAAAACAAAAAATGTTTCTGCATATCCACCTGGCTTGTTATAAGGTAAATAACGCACATTATGCGCATTCAGACCTAATGAAAATTGCACCCAGTCTCTCTTATCCATTTGAGATTTCCAAAGTCGTATCGCAGACGCTTTCTCTCTAGCAACAGAAGTAATATCAACAACAACAGATGGAATAATCGATGTATAAACTTGGTAGGCCCAAATTTCAATCTCAGATGCAAATGGGTATTTTTTATTCGCAAGGAGCAAGATATGACTCGCCCTTCTGTGATCATCATGATCATCTAAACAAAACGGGATAAAAAGAATATCAGGAGAATAAGCACTAACAATGTCTGAAAATTGTTTTACACAATCATCATCAACAGGCAATTGACCTGCATGATAATTCATAAATTCTATTTTATAGCCCAACTTATCTGCCACTGTCTGCGCTTCAGATTCTACTACAGCTGCTGATTTGGCATTTCCACGAGTAAGATAGAGTGTTTTTACCTCAGAGCCTGCCTGAATGGCTTGGATCAATGTACCGCCAGCGCCAAAAATTTCATCATCTGGATGTGGGGCAATAACTAATATTTTTTTATTAGGAATCGCTGAATGAAGAATGGGTGCAACATTTCTAGAAAAACGGGTCGTTGCTAACAATTGGGAAGCAAGCTTCATATCTTTAAGCTCAATCCAATCTTTTACAAGAAATTGATAAGATTTTTTGTTGAGCAGATAGTTTTTTATAAATGCTTTATATTTTTTTATAGATTTCATTTAAGTGGCAGTTATCAGTGATGGGTATAATTTTTGAAACTCATTCGTAGATATAACGGATTCGTAGCTTCCTTGCGTAACAATTCGACCCTTATCGATCACAAGCAAAGCATCACAAAATTCTATCGATGAAAAGCGGTGAGCGATAATAATTAAAGTTTTATGGCGTGACAAAGATTTTAGTGACTGGTTAAATTCCGTCTCAGTAATAGAGTCTAATGCGTTTGTCGCTTCATCAAGCACAACAATTTCCGGATTATGATACAGCGCCCTTGCGATACCTAAACGCTGTCGTTGTCCACCAGACATCTTCAAACCATTTTCACCGATCATCGTATCAACATCCTCTGGAAGCTGATCAATAAATGTGGCCAGTTGTGCTACTTCAATAGCTTTCCTTAATTGCTCTGGATTCACATCGTCCGCTGAAATACCAAATGCAATATTTTCTTTAATGGAAGAATCTAAGAGAAAAGTTTTTTGAGGGACATATCCAATAAGAGACCTAAAATCTGCATAATTACTTTGCGTTATTTCCACATCATCACAAAAAATTTGACCATTAACAGGTGCGTACAAGCCTAATAAAACATCTATTAATGTACTTTTACCCGCCCCTGAAGCACCAATAATTCCCAGTGATGTATTTTTAGAAATCTTAAATGAAACATCATTAAGCGCATTCACATCCGACTCTGGATATTGATAGCTAATGTCTTTAAATCGGATTTCTTTTTGAAAAGTTATTAAAGCAGGAGATGTTTTAGCTTTATTATTAACAGGCACAAGGTCTTTTAAATGCCGAATAGCATCTGCAACAATATAGACAACTGGTTTGAATTGTCGCAGAACCCCTATTGATGTCGAAATAGCTGAAGCTGCGGGAAGTAATCTTTGAATGCAAATAGCGATAATGGCAATAATAGGAAGGACATGAAGTATAGAGCCTTTGGTAAATAGTAAGTACAGCAATACCGCCATCAAAACACCGAATCCAACAACATTCATAACGACAACAGGCAAATTAGATATCACATTAAACTGTACTTGGTGCGAAGATAGTATTTTATTGGTAGAACAGTATTTATCCACAAAATAATTTTCTACGCCAAATGTTTTAATATCCTTGATACCCGAGAATGTCTCTGAAGAGGTTTGATATACCTTTCTATAGTTTAATTCATTAGATTTTCCTAGACGATTAATCCGATCTCTAGTTAACCAAGTAGTAAGTTTAAGGAAAGCAACCAGCATAACTATCGACGCTACAACTGCAGTTGGATCAGCAAATAGCATTAAGGAGACCAACGCCATAGCAACAATAATATTAGTAAGCATATTCAAAGTTGCAGAAATAACACCAATAACATTTTTAACGTCAAACAATAAGTGTTTAGACAGTGTATTTGAGTTTGTGAGCGTTAAATCAGAATAGCTCATATGGACGTAGGTTCTTAGAATTTTACTAGAAATTTTATTATTCATTCGAGCAGCAAATCTGGCTTGAAAATAATTATTTAAACATGTAATTGCTCCTTTAGCTAAAATCATCGTAAATATCAAAAAACCTAAAAATATAAGGAAATAATTCTGATTAGAAAAAGCAAAAAACTGATAGACCGTATGTAATTTGCTATTAGTTTGAATAAGAGAGGGTTCATTTAATATCTTAATGTAAGGAAATAAGGAGCCAACGCCAAGAAGCTCAATAAATGCGGCGAACAACATAAAGAGACCAAGAAAACTTAAGGATTTCTTGTCTTCTTTATCAGTAAGTGAAAATAATGACTTAACATACTTCATCAGGAATCCTTGTATCGGTTTTATTGAGTAGTTTTACGATATGGCTTATTTCATCCATGGGATCAGCATCGTCTGGGAATGATGCCTCTCGTTCCGCATCGTAGAATAGCGCTAATTTTTGATCGTAATCTTTAGACCTTGCTTCAGTCTTTATCGCCTTTAAAATAAGATCACCAAATTGTGAAGGATCAGAGACTTTATATGTCATATTTAATGCATCATAAGCTGTCTTATCTAACGTGAGCACGTTTTTTTTCAGGAGCAGTCCCTCGAGCCCTGTAGAACCATTCACTGTAACAATAAGTTCTGCATTGTTGATATATTTATACTGATCATCGTAAGCATCAACCAAAACAACACCAGGCAATCGGCTTATTTCTTTTAAATATCGAGTGGATCTTCTTCCTACATTATTCCTATGTTCACGTACTATCAGTTTAAATCCTACAGGCAAGTTATAACTTAACATTCTTATGGTATTTAGCTGGTTATACCAAAACGTACCTCGTACATTTAGCACAAACTCAGGATCCTGATGCATCGGGTAATAGAGATATTTAAAGCTTGAAAGCTCACCACCTGTATAATTCATATAAAATTTATCTTGAATTTTTCTTAAAAAATAAATTCGGTAAAGATCGATAGCCGTACTAAAAAATGGTTTGGGGTTAAGAACTTTAACTCCCTTCAAAATTGGAACAAGACGAAAAATTAGTCGCTGTACGACTAATTTACTTACACCATAAAATGAGCCAGTTTTTTCATTACGCCATATTTTTTTATATATCGGCAAAGGCTCAGGCATTTTTCTAAAATTGTCTATATGCTCGACTGAAAATGAAGTTGGCTTTGAGTTGTTATCCAATTTTTTCTGAAAAATTTCATTTGTTAGTCGGTTAAAAGATCCCCAACTCTGCGACCAATAATGAGACCCCGGCGCAGTAGCAGATAACATACAAGCAATATAAGGGATCCCATAATGCTGAGATAGAAAATAGAATACTCCATTTATCAAGCCAGATGGCGCTGCTCCCAAACATAACTCTGGTTTAACCTGTGTAATTACATCATTCGCATACTTAAATGCACGCATAAGTATTGCATCGATAGATTTTTTATCTTTGAGCACCTTACGCGTAATATCTAACTCAGGCCAATAATAAGTTGATTTAGAATAGGCACGGCCAATATCTCTTTCACATGAAAGTAAAATACGACTTAGTGGAACTCCAGCTTTAAACTCTGCAGAAGTCATTAGCTTTTGAATAGCAGCAACTTGCTCTACATGATCTTCCCATTCCTGCTTAATTTGAAAATCGGGCGCAACCAACAATTTTTTATCGGAATCTAAAAACTGAACAAAAGGTTTGAAATCTTTAGATATTGCAACGCTATGAACATCCCAGTTTTTATTTTTCCTACCCGCGACAATCAATTTTTTAAAAACCGAATAATACTCTCCAAATGGAAGAGTTAATATTTTATTATAAGAATCTAGCACTTTTAGGCCCTTTTAAAATCTATTTTTCTATTCATCAAAAATTCAACATAATCAAAGTCTGCTTGACTATCTATATCAACTGATCGCTTTTCAGGCATAACATAAATTTTTGCTCGTCCGTTCCACAGACCTTTTTCTAAAGTATGTCTATGCCAGGCATACAAAGAACCGTTGATACCATAAACTGCTGGTGCATGTTGTCGCGCAACGATCGGATTGGGCAATTTTTTTGATATCACTACTTTGTTATTCTTATCAAGCTCAACCAAATTAAAATACGGATTTTTCTTCGCTTCATTAACTGAAAAAACAACATCAATATCCTCAGTTAATAAGCTTAGGCAATTTTCTATATCTTGTTGGTTGCGTAATGGAGAAGTGGGATCCATATCAATAATTCGAGTAACTTCAAAACCTAGACGCTCAACATGATCTACGCAATGCAAAATAACGGGATGTTTTGCAGCATCTTTTGTTGCTAATTCAGCAGGTCTTAAAAACGGGACTTGTGCTCCCGCAGAGGCGGCAATATCTGCAATTTCTTGGTCATCAGTCGATACAAAAACGTGATCGATACAGGAAGAGGTTAGCGCCTGCTCTATCGTATGAACAATAAGCGGTTTATCATTCAGTAGTCGTATATTTTTTCCTGGTAATCCAGTTGAACCGCCTCGCGCACAAATGGTTGCTATGGTTGGCATAGCCTATTAAACCTCTGCCATCACTTTTTCATAATCTTCCATACGTCCGATATCCAACCAATATTCATGAATAGGGAACGCCAATACATTTCTATTATCGTTTACCAATTTTGCTAACAGGGTTGTCATATCAAGGTGTTGATTTTTTTCTACCAAACGCAATACATCTTTATTTAAAGCATATATTCCTGCATTGATAAAATGATTATATTCAGGTTTCTCTTGAATTGAACTCACATAGGGATACTCTACATTAACGACACCATACGGCAGCTGATATTCCATCTCGCGAATACACATTGTAGCCGCCCTTCCCTGTTCTTGATGGAAATTTAGTAAATTCTGGAAATTGATCTTAGCAATTACATCAGCATTCATTACAATAAAATCATTAGTCACTGTATCGGGTAATAAACTCAGGGAGCCTGCTGTCCCTAGCGGCACCTCTTCATTCAAATAAAATATTTCACAACCCCATTGTGATCCATCTTCAAAATAATCACGAATTTGATGCGATTTATAATGTGTTGAAATATAAAAACGTGAGAATCCTTGCTCAATAAAGTCTTGGATAATCGATTCAAGAATAGGTTTATTACCTAATTTTAATAGTGGCTTTGGGCATTGTTCAGTGAGTGGATGCAAGCGTTTCCCAAACCCACCTGCGATTAGCATCACATCACAGGTATTATTTTTTTTATGTTGAACCGTGTCTATCGTTTCTATACCGACAACATGATTTGATGTGTCGACAATTGGAATGGCCAATATGTTTTTATTGCGCATCAAATTCTTTATGTAATCAGAATTCACTTCTGGAAAAGCAACCAGCGGCCTGCGATTCATAACGATGTCAACCGTTGCATCCATCGACAAACCTTTTAGCAGACCTCGGCGCAAATCACCATCTGTGATAATACCTTCTAGTTTATCATCCGCATCGACAACGAGAACAATACGAAGCGCCCACTCATCTAGAAGCTCCATTGCTTTTTTTAGTGTTTTATCCTTGGATATAGCTATATTTTTCCAATCAATCATGTTCTTGGATACCTTGTTAAAGATGGAATTAAGGAATTATCTGGAATCGTTGTGTTTGGCAAAATAACAGCACCTGCACCAATCATACAATTTTTCCCTATTTGGCAATTTCCCAACACGATGGCACCTGGTGCAATATGTGTGCCCGCGCCTACAATAACATCATGTTCTATAATCGCACGTGTATTAATAATGGCGAGTGCTTGGATTTCACAAGGACCATTAATGACTGCCCCGTTATTAACAAAAACACCTTCGCCAATCTTCGCATTATTTGAAACGATTGAATGATTGGATATCACAGATAAAAAATCCGCAGATTTTTCTCGATATTGACAAAATAACTTATAACGCCGCTGCAAACTTTCAGGGGCAACCGCACCCAAACACATCACCAGCGACGTTTGAGTAAAGTCTGAAAAATCATCTGACAATTTTTCTAAAGCATAAAAAGCGTTAACGGATGGGTCTATAAATCCACTGATTTTTTTATTGTTTTCACATAGAACATCGTAAACAACATTTGCATGCCCGCCTGCGCCGACAAGTATCGTTTTTTTCATATTCACCCCTGGATCCCGTATCGAGTACGGGATGACATTGTCTTCTATATTTTTTCCAGCTCTTCGTAACTTCGTTCTGCAATTTCGCCCAACACATCCCAATACATCATTGGAGAACGCGTTCCTTCCGGACGCAAGGCTTTCATATTCTCATTTGAAAAGCGTTGCCCTTTCTGAATTTCTTCGCCAGCATATAAGCCGCGCCTAACAACCGGTTTATTTTTTAACTCGGCGGGCGTAGGCCGTTTATCAGAAACGCCTAAAATAGTCTCAGTCAATCGGATCTGCTGAATCATTTCTGAAAATTGTTGGATATCTAAAGATGCAGCATGATCCGGGCCGGACATATTGCGATCTAAAGTAATGTGCTTTTCAATCACAGTTGCACCTTTTGCTACAGCCAAACTAGGCACCAAGATACCAGGTGAATGATCAGAATAACCTACTCGTGTAGAAAACTTTTCCTGCATTTTATCCAGCACATTTAAATTAATTTGATCGAATGGCGCTGGGTATTCAGATGTACAATGCAAGACAACTACTTTCTCTTTTAAAATCTCTTCTGAATCTTGAGATGTATAAAATTTTAGAATCTCAGCAAGACTATTTGGCGTTTTATTGGGATGTGAATATCCAAAAGCCAATACAGCGAGCGCTTGTTCAATTTCACTTTCATCTGCCATGCCTGTAGAGAGAAAAACACGACATCGAGATTGCGCTGCTTTCAATAACAAAGGGCCATAAGTCAAATCGCCCGAAGAAAACTTAATCGTTTTTATTCCTATCTCTAATAAGAAAATCAAACTATCAAAACTAAATGGTGTACAAAGAAAATCAATTTTATGTTTTCTACATAAATCACGCAATTCTAAGAAAGCATCTTTGGATAACTCTAGAGATTTT
>Ga0316204_10005688_pt1 | contig 20190 bp, 17 predicted proteins | sample 6monrhotite_MG_2_FD_205661 | JGI IMG/M metagenome (GOLD analysis project Ga0316204, IMG submission 205661) | Microbial mat bacterial communities from mineral coupon in-situ incubated in ocean water Damariscotta River, Maine, United States -... | ecosystem: Environmental > Aquatic > Marine >...
CCAATTGTTTGCCCCAGACTTACGCCCGTGCTAGGGCGATTTCCAGCCCCTTGAGGTGAGGGCAGGGACGGAGAGCAAACGGCGTGATTGAACTCATGGCAGAACAGCCCGGCGATCGCTGGGAGGTAGAAGCGCTGTATGATCTGTGCTTTGCGCCGGGACGAGAGGCTTTGTCGTCTTACCGGCTGCGCGATGACGTGCCACCTGTTCCGGGGTTGAGCCAGGTCGCCCGCGACGAATTGGGCATTCTGGCCGGGGCCATCCGTTTCTGGCCCGTCCATATCGAGCCCCCGAGCCCTGCTGCAGGCGATTTACCCTGCACGGCTGATGATCGGGTAACAGCACTGCTGTTGGGGCCGGTGGCGGTGCATCCTACCCACCAGGGCGAGGGGCTGGGCGGCTCGCTTATCCGTGACAGCCTGGCCAAGGCAGCAGAGCAGGGCTGGCACCGGGTCATGCTGGTGGGGGACGCCCCCTACTACAGCCGTTTTGGCTTTGAGCGGTTATCGGATGTGGAAATGCCGCCCCCCACCAACCCGGAGCGGGTGCTGGGGCTGGGCGCGCAATCCGGGGCCTGGGAAGGGGTCCGGGGCCGGGTTATCCGTTGGCAGGGAGCAGAGCTCACGGCCTGACGGACTTGAAACCGGCGTGACGGGAGCCAATCTCTTTGACAGAGAGGGCCAAAGCACATGAGCGAAATACTGCAGCAGTCCCGCAGCCTGTCATCCGGTGAAATAGAGGTCGAACTGGAGGCCCTGGCGCGGCGCTACCAGGCGGCAAGCGGTCTGGGGGTGAACCTGTTGAATGTGATCGGCGGGCAAGTCGAGAGCTTTTTGGCGCAGATGCCCGCTGGGGCGCGCGCCCAGATGGGGCAGGCCACCGAGCGGGCCTTGCATTTGGCGATGCAGGCTGCGCGACAGTCACGACGCGTGGTGCCGGGGCAATCGCGTCGGGTGAACCGTTTGGTCAGCACCGCGATGGGGGCAGCCGGCGGTGCTGCCGGATTGCCAGGGGCCCTGGTCGAGCTGCCCGCCACAACCGCCTTTTTGCTACGCACGATCCAGGATGCCGCTGCGGCCGAAGGATTTGACCCGAATGCCCAGAGTGTCATGTTTGATTGCCTGCGGGTCTTTGCCTCGGCGGGGCCGCTGGCGCGGGATGATGGCAGTGACACCGCTTTTGTCTCTTTGCGGTTCAGCCTGTCTGGCCAGGCGCTCAATCAGATCATTGCCACTGTGGCGCCGCGATTGGCCACTGCGATGGGGCAAAAACTTGCCGCTCAATCGGTGCCCATCCTTGGGGCCGCTGCTGGGGCTACGGTGAACTATGTCTATTGCGGCTACTACCATGAGGTCGCCTTGGTGCATTTTGGCCTGCGCCGCCTTGCGATCGGGGCGGATCAGCCAGAGGCGGAGCTGCTGGCGAATTTTGTCAGCCGTTTGCCAGTGAAAGGCTAGCATCGAAAACCGGCCGCGGATCACCAGCCTTGCCACCCAAGGCGTGAGATCGGTTCGGTTGCGGTAACACAGCGGCCTTTGGCGGGGCGCCAGGACAACACCCGGGCGGGGCTGCGGCATATTTCCCCTCTTGATCTTGTATTTGTTCGCCCGTTAATCAGAAAAGCCTGCTACGAGTAAGAGAATGATAAACTACAGCCTTAAATGCGCCCAAGGGCATAGCTTTGACAGCTGGTTTCAATCCGCGTCCGCTTTTGACAAATTGGCGGCAGCCGGTCTGGTGTCCTGTGTCTATTGCGGCAGTAGCAAAGTCGAGAAAGCCATCATGGCGCCACGGGTGCGCACCGGACGCAAAGCGGTGTCTGGCGTGGGGGAGCCTGAGCAAAACCTGCCAGCGACGCCAGAGCATCAAAATACGCCCTCTGCTTCCGCCCTGGGTGATGCCCCTGCAGGGGCTGCTGGCCCAGACTGTGGCCCTGAGCGTGGACAGGGCGCGCTGAGCACCCCGATGAGCAGTGAGGCGGCAGAGATGCAAAAGGCCTTGGGCGATTTGCGCCGCAAGGTGGAAGAAAACTCTGATTATGTGGGTAAGGATTTTGCCAGCGAGGCCCGTGCCATGCATCTGGGTGATGCGCCGGAACGTGCAATCCATGGCGAGGCCAAGCCGGAAGAGGCCAAGGCCTTGATTGAAAAGGGGATCCCGGTTGTGCCGCTGCCCTTTGGGCGCAGTCGCAAAACCAACTAAAGGTCTTCACGAATGAACCACCCACAGTTTTACCTGTATGACCAAGTGAGAGGCAAATTCTTATGCATGTAGTGATTACCGGTGCAAATCGCGGAATTGGCCGCGAGATGGCGTCTCAGTACAGTGGGGCAGGCCATGTGGTGACCGGAACCGCCCGCGATGGCGCATCTGAGGTGACGCTGGATGTGACCGACCCAGATCAACAGGCTCAGTTTGCGGCGCATCTTGGCGATCGTCCGATTGATTTGCTGGTTTGCAATGCCGGGGTCTATCTCGATAAGGGGCTGGCACTGGAAGACTACACAGCCGAGATTTGGAGCCAGAGCATGGCCGCAAATGTGACCGGGGTGTTTCTGACCGTTCAGGCACTGTTGCCCAATCTGCGGTTGGGAACGGCACCAAAGATCGCAATCATTTCGTCGCAGATGGCCAGCCATGCGCGGGCACCCGGGGGCAGCTATGCCTATCGGGCTTCCAAAGCGGCTGTGCTGAACCTGGGGCGCAACCTTGCCACCGATCTTAAGCCAGAAGGCATTGCTGTTGGGATCTATCATCCGGGGTGGGTGCGCACGGAAATGGGCGGTGAGGCAGGCGACATCAGTGTTGAGGAATCGGCTTCTGGCCTGATCCGGGAATTTGATGCACTAACCATAGAGATCACAGGCTGTTTTCATACCTGGGACGGGCGTATTCACGCCTACTGACAGGCGGCTGGCGGATGGTATTGGTGGGTGGTTTTGGCTACCACAAGGGCAACAAAAAAGACGCTGGTGGGTTGTCCACCAGCGTCTTTTCTTTGTGATCCCCAGAGCCAGCGCCGTGCCGTCTCTGGGGATGGTCTAATACCTGGCTGAGCGTGCTTATTCCCAGCAGCTGACCAGAACTGTCATTCCGGTGGCCCGGTTCACCAGGGCCTGGTTTGGCAGGGCAGCACCTGCGAGCTGGGTCTGAACCTCAAGGCCTGCAGCCTCCATGGCGCCGCGAATGGTCTCGGCATTTGCCGCAAAGCTCACCCCGGCGGGCAGCTGACGGCCCTGTGCTGTTTGGGGCAGCAACATGCCAAGCACCGCACCAGAGGCATCCACCACCGGGCCACCCGCGTCACCAGGCTGGGCGGCAAGCTCCAGCCGTGCAACACTGGTATCCCCTTCTAGGCTTTTGACGTCGGCCAGTTTTCCCCAGGTCAGGCTGGGGGCTCCCAGCACACCTTCGTAGGAAAAGCCGGAAACGGCGATTTCGGATTGCAGCCGTGGGCTTTGCGGGCTCAACTCAGCCACCGCGATCGGCGCCAGGGACTGGGTCGACCGCAGGATCGCCATGCCGGATTGGGTGTCGGCGCTGACAACTTCAGCGCGGTAGCCGTAATCCAGGGTGACCCGGGTGCAGCCCTGAACCACATCAGCAGTGGTTACAACCACACCATCGCTGCTGACAAAAAAGCCAGAGCGCGACATTTTGGGTTTGCGGATTTCCAGACCGGATAGCAGGTCAATGTCCTGCTGAATATCGGCGCCTGCGGCATCGTCCAGCACGCCTTCGCTGCGCTCAAAGCTCGCCTGCATGGCGGAGAGAACGCGGCTGCGACGGGCCTCATCGCCGGCTGGCCAGATGAGGGTGAAACCCTTGATCTCACCGTTTTTGAGGCTGGCCTGGGTAAAGGAGACAAGGCGGCTGTTGCGCCCTTCCAGGGTGAAACTGTCGTTTTCACGCTCGCGCGGGCCTTCCAGGGGCACAATTTCCAAAGTCTGCATGATGTCATACAGGCCATAAAGCGTGCTTTTGTCGCCGCGCTGGCTGATCAGCAGCACCCGGACACCCAGATCGCCGGAACTGTCGTAATGGGCAAAGGGGGGCTCATATCGACTAAAGGTGACTTCATCTGCGGGGATTTCCAGCGAGATACCAGCCTGCGTGTCGATAATGCGGCGCATGCCAACCGAGATCAGCGGCGCGTTGTAGTCGTCCAGCAGAATCTGGCGCTGTGCCGTGGTCAGAACGCCGGTGATCTCAAACCCCTTGGCGGCTTGCCAATCGGACATGGAGCTGCGGGTGCCGCGGCCAAAGGCGCCATCAATGGCCGAGTTGTAGAACCCGGCGGCCTGGAGCGCGATTTGCAGCTCTTTCCGCTCATCTCGGCTCAACGACCGCTCGCTGCGCCGGGCTTCGGCGGGGCTTTCGTCGGGCAGGGCTGGGGGGCTCGGTTCCGCGATCACCACGGGGTCTGCGGTCTGCGTCTGTGGTGCCGTTGTCGCCTCAGCAGTGGCACCCGTTGCTGGGGCCTGGGCTGGCTGGGTGGTCTGCGCAGTGTCTTCCCCCAACGGGTAGAACTGATTGCGCAGGTTGTTGGGCAGGGCGATAAAACTGTCGCGCGGGATCTGCCCTTCAGAGCGGTAGACCTGCAACACACGATTCGCGTCTTCGCGGGTGTAGGGGCCGATCAAGACACCATACCAGCCACCGACAAGCGAGAAGCCGGCAACATCAGGGATCTTGGCGGCAAAAACCTGTGCTTCTTGGTTGGCCGAGGCCAGGGTGGGGCGTGCCGCCACCTGGATCCAGACTGTGTCCTGTGGGTTTTGCTGCGCTTGCGCTGGTACAGCTAGAAGCATGGCAAGCGCATTGAGCGACAGGACCAATGCGGCAATCATTTTTCTCATTCTCAGGACCCTATCCCGGTAAACCAAATTATTGCCGCGCAGATAAGCATTTTGTGGCGGCAAAGGAAACGCCCCTTGCAGGGGGGAATTCCACACTTGATGCAGCAATCTGGTGATTATGGCCTTAATGCCACGACAAAATGTCATGTTGAGACGCCCTGTGGTTCCTTGGTCACTGATCTGCGCCGCATTGGCTGCTTCTAGCCGTTGACCCCGCCGGGGGGCTTGCATAGGAAGAAAGCCGCATTTGCTGCTTATACGAGGGATTTGGATATGACCCAGACCGCCACCCCGACCGCCACCCAGGCGACCGGTCAGACCGTGGGCCAGACTGTAGGCCAGACGGGTACGATGACAGCTGGCGCGACCAGATCCACTCCGCGCTCTTTCCAGGAGATCATCTTGCGGCTGCAAAGCTATTGGGCCGCCAAGGGCTGCGCCATCATGCAGCCCTATGACATGGAAGTGGGCGCCGGTACCTTTCACCCGGCGACAACCCTGCGCTCATTGGGCAGCAAGCCCTGGGCCGCAGCCTATGTGCAGCCCTCGCGCCGCCCCACCGATGGGCGCTACGGTGAAAATCCCAACCGGTTGCAGCACTACTACCAGTTTCAGGCCCTGATCAAACCCAGCCCGCCCAATCTGCAAGAGCTGTATCTGGGCAGTCTAGAGGCGATTGGCATTGATATGGATATGCACGATATCCGCTTTGTCGAGGATGACTGGGAAAGCCCGACGCTGGGCGCCTGGGGCCTGGGCTGGGAAGTCTGGTGCGATGGTATGGAAGTCAGCCAGTTCACCTATTTTCAGCAGGTTGGCGGCCACGACTGTCACCCGGTTTCCGGTGAGCTGACCTATGGTCTGGAACGTCTGGCGATGTATGTGCTGGGGGTTGACCATGTGATGGACATGCCCTTCAACGACCCGCAGGCGCCAATCCCGCTGACCTATGGGGATGTGTTCAAACAGACCGAAGAAGAATACGCCCGCTGGAACTTTGACGTGGCCAACACCGAAGTGCTGCTGCGCCACTTTGAAGAGGCCGAGGCCGAATGTGCCACCATTCTGGCGCAGGAACATGTGGACCCCAAGACCGGCAAGCGCATCATCATGGCGCATCCGGCCTATGATCAATGCATCAAGGCCAGCCATATCTTTAACCTGCTGGACGCGCGCGGTGTGATCTCGGTGACAGAGCGTCAGGCCTATATTGGCCGGGTGCGCACACTGGCAAAACAATGTGCTGACGCCTTTGTACAGACCAGCGCGGGTGGTTTTTCGGGCTAACCCAGGTTTGGGTGTCAATTGGGCCATGCCCCACCTGTGCACTGCTGGGCGGGGCATCGGTGTGAGGCTGGCGACAGAATAAGGGCGATTGCCAATGTTGGGTAAGTTTCTTGCGATTGTACTTGTGGTCTCCGGCCTCGCAGCTGGCGGGGCGATGTATTACCTGCAGGTCTATGGCTATTATGACGAAGTGACGCTGAAGCCGGGCCAGGATGTCGTGCTGCTGCCACTGGGCAAGGACACCCCCTTGCCGATCGCCTATGGGGATTTTCAGGCGATTGATGCCAGCAGCTCGCCTATCCGCTATCGGGCCTGTTTCAGCACTTCGCTGAAGCCTGAAGCATTGGCGCAGTTGTTTCAGGTGTCAGAGCAAAAGGTCCCGCGCAATGCACCGGGCTGGTTTGACTGTTTTGATGCCGAAGCCCTGGGGGAGGCTTTGCAGGCAGGGACCGCCACCGCCTTTGTCTCGGTCAAGAATATCTCTTACGGGGTGGATCGCATCGTGGCTGTCACCGATCAGGGGCTGGGCTATGCCTGGCATGAGCTGAACGCCTGCGGTGAAAAGGCTTATGATGGCACCGTTGTTGGGGAAACCTGCCCACCGCGCCCGCAGAATACTCCGCCTGCAGAATAACTGAATGGAGCGATCTGCCACCTTGGCGCGTCAGCTGTGGGGCTTGGCAGATCGACCCAGGCGCTCTTTGTCGCCGTTGTGAATATGACCGAAGTGAGCAAAGCCTATGGACCCTCTCCTGTTGCTTTTGTAGTACTTCCCCTGCTGTCCGCGCCTTGTGTGGATATCGCCAATGCCATCGTCATCCAGGCGATTGTGAACTTCTGAGGACCCCAGATGCCCGACCTGCTGATTGAACTGTTTTCCGAAGAAATCCCGGCCCGCATGCAGGCGCGTGCGGCTGAGGATCTGAAAAAGCGCATGACCGATGGTCTGGTCGAGGCAGGTCTCACCTATGCAGGCGCCGCCGCGTTCTCGACGCCGCGCCGTCTGACCCTGGCACTGGAGGGCCTGCTGGCCGAAAGCCCAACCCTGCGCGAAGAGCGCAAGGGGCCAAAGGTTGGCGCACCGGACAAGGCAATCGAAGGCTTTCTGCGCGGCGCTGGGCTGACCCGCGATCAGCTGGAAGAGCGCGACACGCCAAAAGGCGCGGTCTATTTTGCTATGATTGAAAAGCCCGGTCGTCCAGCCGCTGAAATCATCGCCGAGGTGCTGGAAGCAACGGTGCGCAACTTCCCCTGGCCCAAGTCCATGCGCTGGGGCGCCGGATCTCTGCGCTGGGTGCGGCCGCTACATTCGATCCTCTGTCAGCTCAGTGATGAAAACGGATCCGAGGTGGTGCCGCTTGAGATCGACGGAATTGTCGCGGGCAATGTAACCCAGGGCCATCGCTTTATGGCGCCGGGAGAGATCACGGTAAATGGGTTTGAGGATTACGCCGCCAAGCTGAAGCGCGCCAATGTGGTGCTGGACCCGGCAGAGCGCAGCCAGGCGATCTGGCAGGAGGCCGGCAACCAGGCCTTTGCCCGTGGGTTGGAACTGGTCGAAGACAAGGGGCTTTTGACCGAGGTGGCCAGCCTGGTGGAATGGCCCGTGGTGCTGCTGGGTGATATCGACGCTGAGTTCCTGGAGCTGCCGCCAGAGGTGCTGCAGACCAGCATGCGCGAGCACCAAAAGTTTTTCTCGGTGAAGAACCCAAAAACCGGCCGGATCGAGGGCTTTGTCACCGTTGCCAACCGTGAAACCGCAGACCATGGCGCGACCATTCTGGCGGGCAATCAAAAGGTTCTGAGCGCCCGTCTGGCCGATGCCAAGTTCTTTTGGGAAAACGATCTGCGGGTGGCCAAGTCGGAAACCGGCATGGAAGCCTGGACCGCGCAGCTCAGCAATGTGACCTTCCACAACAAGCTGGGGATGCAGTCGGAACGGATTGACCGGATCGCAGCCCTGGCGCGGGAAATCGCGCCGGTGGTGGGCGCCGATGCGGATCTGGCAGAACAGGCAGCCCGGGTGGCCAAGGCGGATTTGTCCTCTGAGATGGTTTATGAATTCCCCGAACTGCAGGGGCTGATGGGGCGCTATTACGCCCAGGCGGCTGGCCTGCCGCAGGAGGTCGCCAATGCCTGCGAGGCGCATTATTCGCCGCTGGGCCCCTCTGATGATGTGCCGTCAGGGCCGGTTTCGGTGGCTGTGGCGCTGGCGGACAAGATCGACACGCTGACCGGATTCTGGGCGATTGATGAAAAACCCACCGGATCCAAAGACCCCTTTGCCCTGCGCCGTGCCGCGCTGGGGGTGATCCGGCTGGTGATGGAGAATGGTGCACGCATGCCTTTGGACCGGTTTTTTGACGGCCATCTGTTGCGGGTCGAAAGCGCACTGGACAGCTCGTTGCCTGCTGCCGATATTGAAACGCTGCTGCAGGAAATTGCAGAACACGGTGTCTTTGGTGCCTCCTTCAAGGTGGTCAAGGAGAGCCTTGGCGACCTGGCCGAAGCGCCCTTCTTGGATCTGGAAACAAAGGTGCCGGATCTGTCGGATGATTTGTTGTCCTTTTTCCATGACCGCCTGAAGGTTTTTCTGCGGGATCAGGGCATTCGCCATGATGTGATTGACGCTTGTATTGCCATGGACGGTAATGACGATCTGACGCTGCTGGTCAAACGCGCCCGGGCTCTGGAAGATTTTATGAAGACCGAAGATGGCACCAACCTGCTGCAGGGTTTCAAGCGGGCCAACAACATCCTGACCCAGGCTGAGGAAAAGGACGGGGTGGAATACTCCTATGGCGCTGATGTGAAATTTGCCGAAGACGAAAGTGAAAAGGCTCTTTTCACCGCGCTTGCTGCGAGCGAAGGAGCGATCTCCACGGCCATCGAGGCCGAGGATTTCGCGGCCGCCATGGGCGGCATGGCGGCCCTGCGGGCGCCGGTGGATGCGTTTTTCGAAGCGGTGCAGGTGAATTCGGAGAAGGAAGTTGTCCGTCGCAACCGGTTGAACCTGCTGAGCCAAATCCGCAGGGTCTGCGGCCAGGTTGCGGACCTGTCTCTTATCGAAGCCTGAAGTCGGGCGCATTATTAGAGTTTCCAGAGTTTAGGGGGGCTGCGTTTTGGCGTGGCCCCTGTTTTTGTGCGGAGGCGTGTTTTAGGCGGGGCTCGGCCTTCCCGAACGCCTTTTGGCCCTGAAGGGGCGTTCAGGCTGAGCCCGCATTGACCCGATTGGCGCTCCAAACCGGTATTGTGGCGCGAGGTCTGCGCTGTGGCATGGAAGAGAGCCTGAGGTAAATTCAGCGGCGGCTTTGGGCTTGGCTCTTGCGAAGGTGGCTGGCGTGATTATGCTGCAGACAAATAAAAGGTGCCGCAGTGCAGAAAAACCATGTCTGAGATCCCGCTTTCTACGTTGATCACCGCCACGGCCCCAATTGAGGCCGCAAATCATGGTGGGCGTGCCAAATGCCTGCAGCGCTTGGTGCGGCTGGATCTTCCCGTTCCCCGCACTGTGGCCCTGTCTTTTGCTGCGGTGCAGCAGGTGGCCGCAGGCGAGTTGCCGGACATTCGTGCCATTCTGGCGGAGTTCTCGGAGGATGCGCTGCTCTGTGTGCGGCCCTCGTCTGAGGTGCCGGATTGGGGCGGGCCGAGTGCGATCCTGAATATCGGTATGAACGACGCCCGCTATCTGTCCCTGAGCGAGGTCTTGGGGCAGGCGGCTGCTGCCTCGCTGTATCTGCGGTTCGTGCAGTCCTATGCGGTGCATGTGGCGCGGCTGGATCCGGATGTTTTTGATGACGTCGAAGATGGCGGGCCGGATGCGCTGCGCGAAATCCTGCAGGCCTATGAGGCCGAGACGGACGAGGTTTTCCCACAGGATCCCGGCGAACAGCTGGCGGCGGTGCTGCGTTCAATGGCGCGGGCCTGGGAGGGCACCTCGGCGCGGCTGTTGCGGCAGGCCAAGGGGGCTCCGGCAGATGCCGGTCTGGGGCTGGTGGTGCAAGAGATGATCCCCGGTCTGGGCCAGGGGGAATGCGGATCTGGCGTGTTGCAGCTGGTGGATTCTGATACCGGGCTGCCGCAGCTGACGGGCCGCTATCTGAGCCAAAGCCAGGGGCGCGAGGCATTGGGAGCAGGCACTGAGGCGCTGTTCTTGGAAAAAGATGCGCGGGGGCCCTCGCTGGAGGAGCTGGCGCCAGAGGCTTTTGCGCGGATCAAGGCGGATGCCGCGCTGATGCGGGTGCGCCTGCGAGAAGAAATGCAGGTAGAATTTGTCATCCAGAACGGCGCGTTGCATATTCTGGATGGGGTGCGGGTGCTGCGGTCTTCGCGCGCAGCGGTGCGGATCGCGGTGGCGCTGGCGCAGGATGGGATCATCCCCCCACATGAGGCGGTCATGCGGGTGGACGCCCATGTGCTGAGCGAGCTGTTGCACCGGCAGGTTGCCCCCAGCGCAGCCCGGGATGTGATCGGGGCCGGCATTGCTGCCAGCCCGGGTGCCGCAACGGGGCAGTTGGTGTTTACGGCGGCGGATGCACAGTCCAGCGCCGCCCGCGGTGAACCCTGCGTTTTGGTGCGCCGGGAGACCTCGCCGGATGATGTGCGCGGCATGCATGCGGCGGTGGCGGTTCTGACGGGCAGGGGCGGGATGACCAGCCATGCGGCGGTGATCGGGCGTGGGCTTGGCCTGCCCAGCATTGTCGGGGCGTCGAACATGACCTTTGATTCCCGCAAGAAACGACTGATTTCCGCCAGTGGTCAGGTCTTTCACGCTGGCGACATCGTGACCATTGATGGCAGCCGCGGAGAAGTCCTTGCGGGGGAACCTGAAATGCTGGAAGCGGCGGAGGACGATGCCTTTCAGGCCTTGCTGGCCTGGGCGGATGAGGCGCGCGATATCGACATTCGCGCCAATGCCGATACGCCGGCAGATGCGCAGACAGCGCGCAATTTCAACGCCCAGGGCATTGGCCTGTGCCGGACCGAACACATGTTCTTTGATCCCGGACGCCTGACGGTGATGCGGGAAATGATCTTTGCCGAAACCTCCAGTGGGCGGGCTGCGGTGCTGGCGCGGCTGTTGCCAATGCAGCGTGAGGACTTTCTGGAGCTGTTTCGCATCATGGAGGGCTTGCCGGTCTGCATTCGCCTGTTTGACCCGCCGCTGCATGAATTTCTGCCGACCAGCAAAACGGGCCAGCGCGAACTGTCTGAGGCTTTGGATATTCCGGTGAGCGATGTCACCCGGCGGGTCGAGGAAATGGCGGAGTATAACCCAATGCTGGGCCTGCGCGGCGTGCGCCTGGGCGTCACCGTGCCAGAGATCTATGACATGCAGGCGCGGGCCATTTTTGAAGCCACACTTTTGGCTTCAAAAGATGGGGCGCCGGTGGTGCCGGAGGTGATGATCCCGCTGGTTTCAGCCAAGCGTGAAGTTGAACTGGTCAAGGCGCGCATTGATGCGGTTGCTGCTGCGGTTGCCGCGGAACAGGGCGAAAGCTTTGACTACCGTCTTGGGGTCATGGTTGAAACACCGCGGGCGGCGTTGCGCGCGGATGAGATCGCCCCGCATACCTCGTTCCTGAGTTTTGGGACCAACGATTTGACCCAGATGACCTACGGATTGTCGCGCGATGATGCGGGTCGGTTTATGTCCAATTACGTGCAGCAGGGGGTCTTTCCCGAGGATCCTTTCCACGTGCTGGATGTGGACGGGGTTGGCGAGCTGTTGAAGCTGGGTGTGCAGCGTGGGCGCAGTGCCAATCCCGAGGTCACCCTGTCGATCTGTGGTGAGCATGGGGGCAACCCCGAATCAATTGCTTTTTGCCGTGAAGCTGGCTTTGATTATGTGTCCTGTTCGCCTTTTCGGGTTCCGGTGGTGCGCTTGGCTGCGGCACAGCTGGCAATTGGCGAGAAAACCGGCGCAGTTTCTCCAACATACACATAAGAATAGGAAAAGTTTGTTTTTTCCGACCCCGACATAGCTAGGCCTGTGATCGGGGTTTTGGGCGTATCAGGGGGGCGGGAGCCCCGGAACTGGACGTTTTGGCCGAATGTGGTTAAAGGAGGCGATCGCATTGGACTGGGGAGGCTGTGCGGAAGTGGAAAATTTGAGGACCCCTGACATGAAATTCCTGACCTTGGCTGCCCTGGCGGTAGCAACAACAATGACGGGACAAATGGCCAAGGCCGAGACCGGCTTGAGCGCTCTGTTCAAGCGTGAGCAATCGACCCTCAATTCGGTTCCAGGCTCCCGTCTGTCGAGCTTTCTTGGTTTCAAAATTCGCCCCAAGACAACGGCCCCAGAAGATATCACCTTTACCAAGGCCTGGTTGGCTGAACAGCCCGTGGCCACAGGGGGAGAAAACTTCGCCTGCCTGGCCGAAGCCCTCTACTTTGAGGCGCGCGGTGAGACCGTCAAAGGCCAGTTTGCAGTGGCTGAAGTGATCATGAACCGGGTGAAAAGCGCCCAGTTCCCCAACTCGCTGTGTGGGGTGATCAACCAGGGGACCGGCCGACGCTATCAGTGCCAGTTTACCTATACCTGTGATGGCCGCGAAGAGGTGATCCGGGAGAAAACGGCCTATGTGCGGGGGGCCAAGATTGCACGTATGGTGATTGACGGTGCTGCGCCTTACCTTACCCAGGGGGCGACGTATTATCATACCAATGCCGTCAGCCCGCGTTGGAGCCGTAGCTTTACCAAGACCACGCGTATCGGCGTACATTTGTTTTACCGCGATGACCGCTACCGCACCGCTTCTAATGACTGAGGACACGCCCGTCGGTATGCTGTGCTGGGGTCCAGCTGCCGCCGAGGGTGGCCATTTTTGACAGTGCGGAGCCAAACCGCGCCGCATTCAGGGCCTAGTCGGACGTAAGCGGGCCTGTTAAGGCACGGATCAACGCTTAGACTAAGCCCTATGCGTTGAATGACGTTCTACCACTTGCCAGCCAAAGGCCCGTTTGCCATGTCTTCAGAAGTTCGCCTCGCCTTTGAACACCCCTCCGAACGCGCCGCTGCAACTGCCAAGCCGGGGCCTCTGGACCGAATTTCCCTACGCGACCATATGGTCGAGGTTGAGATTGGCGCTTTTCAGGCCGAAAGGGGCAATACCCAGCGTATCAGTTTCAATGTCGTGGTTGAGGTAACGCCTCTGCCTGCGGATCTGGACGACGATGTGGATCGGATCCTGTCCTATGACAAAGTCACCGAAGCTATTGCCTATGAACTGGCGGCAGAACGGCTCAACTTGTTGGAAACACTGGCGGAACGGGTTGCAGAACGGATCCTGCATGAACCGCAGGCGGTGCGGGTTTTTGTGCGTATCGAAAAACTGGACCGTGGCCCCGGCGCTCTGGGGGTGGAAATTGCCCGGTCCAAAGATCAGGTGAACCACAGCGTCGAGGAGGACGAGCCGCCGCATCCTCGGTTGATGTATCTGTCTAACGCGGCGATCGAGAGCGCAAATTTCAAGACCTGGATCGACCAGATGGAAAGCCGCCAGCGACCGCTGATTGTCTGCGTCGGGGCACATCCGCTGGAGGTGCCCAAAACCGGCCATAAAATGACTCAGCGTCGAATTGATTTACTTTCTATCGAACAAAATGCCTGGCGCCTGGCGGCCAAAGACGACCGCTGCGTGGTGGTTGCCACCCGGACCGAGCTCGATTGGGCCATGAAAAATGGCCAGATCTGCGTCTGGGCGCCGTCAAAGATCGTTTTGGACGCTGTGGATGGTCCATCAGAGGCGCCTTCTGAAGCGGTTGCATTGGCAGCCTGGTTTGCGGCAACCTTTGAAGCGGGCGAAATGATTGTTATTGGCGCTGAGTCTCCTGAGAGCCCGCAGGTGCCACTGCGCGTCGTCAATGTGGAGCAAACCCAGTTGTGATGTATTACCGGCCACTGGTGCGGCATGGAGAGACACGACCCGAAGGCGCGCTGCCGCTTGCAGGCGGGTCGCTTTGGTTTTCAGAAGTAGAATTGTTGAGCCGGGAGGCGCCGCCACGGATTGTACCGGTTGGTCTGGTCCCGGCTGAGGTGCGCCACCGGTTGACGTTTCGGCGCGCGGCCATTGCGGGCCTAGATATGACCCGCCCTAAAATCATGGGTATCCTGAATGCGACCCCGGACAGTTTTTCCGATGGGGGGCGTCACATTGGCGTTGCAGCTGGTGTGGAGGCGGCGCAGCGTATGGTGGCAGAGGGTGCTGATATGCTTGATATTGGGGGGGAATCCACCCGCCCGGGGGCGGCTTTTGTGCCCGAAGAGGAAGAAATCGCCCGCACCATCCCAGTGATTGCCGCTATTCGCGCCACATCTGATGTGCCGATCTCGATTGATACCCGCAAGGCAGCTGTGGCCATGGACGCCCTGGAGGCGGGGGCGCAGCTGGTCAATGATGTTTCGGGATTTACCTATGATGCGGCCCTGGCGCCGCTTGCGGCCCAGGCAGGCGCCCCGGTTTGCGTGATGCACTCTCAGGGAGATCCGGAAACCATGCAGAAAGATCCTCGCTATGATCACGTGCTGCTGGACGTCTATGACTACCTGGAAAAACAGGTGGACCGGCTAGAGGCGACGGGGATTCTGCGCGATCAGATCGTGGTGGATCCCGGCATTGGCTTTGGCAAAACACAGGCGCATAATCTGTCCCTTATCAAAGGGTTGAGCCTGTTTCACGGGCTGGGTTGTCCAATCTTGCTGGGGGTGTCCCGTAAGCGGTTCATTGGTGATATCGGGCAGGAGCCGCAGGCGGACAAACGGGCGCCAGGTTCGATTGCTGTTGCCTTGGCTGGTGTGGCCAAAGGCGTGCAGATGCTGCGTGTGCATGATGTGGCGGAAACCGCACAGGCTCTGCGGCTGTGGCAGGCAGCGCGCTAGACCATAGCCCTAGCTGTGCTGGGACCGGGTGAACAGCCGGGTCAGCGCCCCCCATTGGCTGATGCACAGGCCGGTCAGGATCAGCGCCATGGCCAGCATCATCGAAGCGGGCAGCGCTTCATTCAGGAACACTGCACCCAGCAGCACCGCCCAGATCGGCACCTGATAGTTGGTGAGGGTCATGAAGGTTGGCCCGGCTTCGCGCACCACGATCACCCGCAACAGATTGGCCGCTGCGGTGGGGATCAACCCGAGCAGGGCAATAAGTGCAAGCGTCTGATGGTCGGGCAGCGGCGGCGCGCCTTCGATGCTCCAGGCCACGGGCAGGATGATCACACTGCCAATAAGCAAAAGAACAGCAGCCAGCCCCACCGGATCCACCGGCGGCAGGCGGCGGGTCAGGATCGAGCTGACAGCATAGCAGCCAGCGGCTGAGACGCAGGCAAGACGTCCCCAGAGTTCCAGCTCTGAATGACTGCTGGCAAAGGCCTTGCCGCCGATCAAAATCGCCACGCCGACAAAGCCAATGACAAAACCAACCAGGCGGCGCAGCACCATTTGCTCTCCCGGAATAAAGAGATGCGCCAGGGGCAGGACGAGCAGCGGGATTGCCGCCATGCTCAGCCCGGTAAACCCGGCCGAGACATGTTGTTGCCCCCAGTTGATCAGCATGAAGGGCAGGGCCGTGCTGAAGGCGCCGATAATCAGCACCGCCGACCAGTTGCGCGCCCCCTTGAATAGGGCAAAGCCACGCCAGGCCCAAACGACGCCCAGCAAAGCAGCGGCAAATCCGATCCGCCCGGCAGCAAGCCAAAAGGGGGTAATCCCGTCCAGCGCAAGCTTGATCAGCGGAAACGTCCCGCCCCAGACAAACCCAAGCGTGGCAATCATCAGCCAGTATTTTCCCATTCGATCTGGCATAGATTCTCCGCTTCTGTCAGGCCTGTACAAGACGGTTTTGCACCCGGCAGGTCAATTGCAATTTCTGCCCTCTGTTGGGCGGCATCAGGGGCGTTGGCGATGCACCGATGCCCGGCTGAGCAGCAAGCCCCCCAGGATCAACCCCAGGGCGGCAAAGAGTTGCGGCGGGAGGGTCTCGTTGAGCAGCAACGCGCCAAAAAACACCGACCAAACAGGAACTTGATAGTTCACCGTCGACAGAAAGCTGGGGCCGGCGCTGCGCGCCACCTGGACCAGCAGCACCTGTGCAAATGCAGTGGGAACCAGCCCAAGATACAGCACAGCCAACAGGGAGCGCGCTTCTGGCAGGCTGGGCAGGCCCTCTTGCCAAAGCGCGGTCGGAACGATCATCACCGCCCCGCAGCTCAGCGCTGCCGCAGAGAGCGAGAGCATATTCACACCGGGGCACAGCCGGGTGATGATTGAGCCAATCGCGTAGCACAGCGCGGCCCCCAGACAGGCCAGCCGGGCCAGAGATTCAAAATCACTGCCCGCAGAGGCAAAGGCCTTGAACCCGATCAGCGTCAGCACGCCGCCAAACCCGATGGCGAAGCCGAGGGCGCGGCGCAGGGTCATGCGCTCTCCGGGCACCAGGAAATGCGCCAGTGGCAGCACAAACAGCGGCACCACCGCCATGCAGACCCCGGCAAAGCCACTGGCCACGTAGGTTTGCCCCCAGCTGAGCAGGGAAAAGGGCAGCGCATTGCTGAAGAAACCCATCCCCAGCGCACAAAGCCAGACAGTGCGTCCGTGGCGGGTGTTGAGCGAGGGCAGCTCAATCCGCATTATGGCGGTGATGAGCAACAGGGCGAGCGCACCGACCGTGATCCGTGTTGCGGCAATTGTCATCGGCGCGAATCCGTCCAGCGCGATGGAGACCGCCATAAAGGAGGACCCCCAGATCAGGCCGAGGATAAGTAGTTTGATCCAGTTGATGGCGCCAATGGTGTTGCTCATCTGAAATTTCCTGTTGCGCTGGGGAGGGGGCGCCATCCGGGATCAGGCGGCGCCAAAAAGTTCGGGTCGGGGTACATAGGTTCTGAAAGGTCAGAAATACACCGAAAAATAAGGGCGCCCCAATTGCTTGGAGCGCCCCGTCGTGTTCAGGCTGCGGTCTATGCCGCGGGCGCCTTAGTTCTTTGCTTTGTCGACCATTTTGCCAGCAGAGATCCACGGCATCATGTCGCGCAGTTTCTGACCAACAACTTCGATCTGGTGCTCGTCGTTGGCACGACGCGAGGCTTTGATGGTGGGCTGGCCAACGGCGTTTTCCAGCATGAAGTCACGCACAAATTTGCCGGACTGAATGTCCTGCAGCGATTCTTTCATCGCCTTTTTGGTCTGCTCGTAGGGCAGGATACGGGGGCCGGTGACATACTGGCCGTATTCGGCAGTGTTGGAGATCGAATAGTCCATGTTGGCGATGCCGCCTTCATAGATCAGGTCAACGATCAGCTTGGTTTCGTGCAGGCACTCAAAATAGGCCATCTCTGGCGCGTAGCCAGCTTCAACCAGAGTTTCAAAACCACAGCGGATCAGCTCAACGATACCGCCGCACAGAACTGCCTGTTCGCCGAACAGGTCGGTTTCGCATTCTTCGCGGAAGTTGGTTTCGATGATGCCGGAGCGACCGCCACCGATGGCGGAGCAATAGGACAGGCCGATTTCCAGCGCTTTGCCGGTGGCGTCGGTGTTTACAGCCACTAGGCAAGGCACGCCGCCGCCTTTGGTGTATTCGCCGCGCACGGTGTGACCTGGGCCTTTGGGCGCCATCATGATCACGTCGATGCCTTCTTTTGGCTCGATCAGGCCAAAGTGCACGTTCAGGCCGTGGGCGAATGCAATGGCAGCACCTGGCTTGATGTTGTCGTGGACGTATTTTTTGTAGGTTTCGGCCTGCAGCTCGTCGGGCATGGTGAACATGATCACGTCACACCAGGCTGCGGCTTCCGCGATACCCATAACTTTCAGGCCTTCGCCTTCGGCTTTCTTGGCAGAGGCAGAGCCTTCACGCAGGGCAACAACCAGGTTTTTGGCGCCGGAGTCGCGCAGGTTCAGCGCGTGGGCATGGCCCTGGCTGCCGTAGCCCAGGATGGCCACTTTTTTGTCTTTGATCAGGTTAACGTCGCAATCGCGGTCGTAGTATACGCGCATATCAGAGTTCCTCTTGGTTGTCGTTTGCAGGCATCATAAGGCGCGGGCTGGGATATGCAGCGCTGCCTTTGGCAAAAAATCTGGAAATTTTGCAGTAGTCATTCGTCATTTTGATAAGTATTGGTTTGATCATGCTTGATGATCTGGATCGGCGCATATTGCGCCATATGCAAAGCGACCCGGAACAATCGATTCCGGACCTTGCCGAACGCCTGGGGCTAACCCCGTCACGCCTGTCGCGGCGGCTGGAAAAGCTCCGCGAGGGGGGCATTTTGCTGGGCAGCCGGGCGATGATCGACTGGCGCGCCCTTGGCTACACGGTGGAGGTCTCGCTGCGGGTCACCCTGGACAAGACCAATCCGCGTGCCTTTGACGAATTTATTGCCCAGGCGCGTGACATCCCCGAGGTGCTGGAGATCCAGACTTTTCTGGGCCAGGTTGATGTGCGCCTGTCGGTGATTGCGCGCGACATGGGGCACTACCAGCAAATCTATCGCAGCGCCATTCTGACCCTGCCACATATCGCAGATATCGAAGCCTTGATGCATGTGGCCCGGATCAAGAGCAACGAAAGCCTGCCATTATGACAGATCTGGATGAGATTGATTTTGGCCTGTTAAAGGCCTTGTCGCGTGATGCAAATCAGTCCGCCGGGGCATTGGGGCGCGCGCTTGGGCTCAGCCAGCCGGCCACCTGGCGTCGGATCAAACGGTTGCAGGAGCTGGGCATCCTGTTGGGGCGTCGGCTGGATCTTGACCGCGAGAAACTGGGCTTTGGCGTCACGGTGTTTCTGGGGGTCAAACTGGGCACCAAAGGCCGCGTCAGCCTGGAAGATTTTGAACGCGCCGTCTGTGCCATCCCCGAAGTCCAGACCGTGGAGCATGTGCTGGGGCTGTATGACTACCGGTTGCGGGTCACCGCCCGGGATATTGCCGATTTTGAACGGGTGCTGCGTCGCCGGGTCATGCTCTTGCCCGGGGTCGGCTCTGTGGATGCCAATGTTCTGCTGAGCGAAGAACGCCGCCCCGGCCCATTGGGCTAGGGCGTGTTGTCTCGGGAATTTGAAACAGCTTTTGCGCAGGGGCGGGTTTTCGCCCGACAGCGAATTTAGTATGTCCGCAGGTAACGGTCCGGCGCATAGCGTGCGGGGCAGCGGCAAACAGATCGGAGACAGCAATGGCACTTTTGGAAACCGTGGACCCTCAGGGGTTGGATGAATTCTCGGTGGTCTTTACCGATCGCTCGCTCAACCATATGTCAAAGAGTTTTCAGCAGGTGATGCTGGACATCAATGCCCTGCTGAAAGAGGTCTATCAGGCAGATGCGGTAGCCCTGGTGCCCGGTGGCGGCACCTATGCGATGGAAGCGGTGGCGCGTCAGTTCGCGCGGGGGCAAGAGGTTCTGGTGGTGCGCAATGGCTGGTTTTCCTATCGCTGGAGCCAGATCATTGAAACTGGCGGGCTGACAGCTGCGACCACGGTGATGAAGGCGCGACAAAGCGGAAATGAGGCCCAGTCGCCCTTTGCCCCCGCTCCAATCGAGGAGGTCACCGCTGCCATTCACGCGCAAAAGCCGGGTATCGTCTTTGCCCCACATGTGGAAACTGCTGCTGGGGTGATCCTGCCTGACAGCTATATCGCCGCGATGGCCGAGGCCGCCCACGCGGTCGGCGCGCTGATGGTGCTGGATTGTATTGCCTCTGGCTGTGCCTGGGTTGATATGCGAGCCAATGGCGTCGATGTGCTGATTTCGGCGCCACAAAAGGGCTGGAGCGCCTCTCCCTCGGCCGGTTTGGTGATGTTGTCACAAAACGCCCTGGCGCGGCTGGAGGAAACCATATCCGACAGCTTTGCCCTGAACCTGAAACAATGGCGTGCCATCATGCAGGCCTATGAAGATGGCGGCCACGCCTATCATGCCACCATGCCCACGGATGCGCTGCAAGCCTTTCGCGATACCATGTTGGAAACCAAAGACTACGGGTTTGAAAAACTGCGTCAGTCCCAGTGGCAGCTTGGCAATGAGGTGCGCGCAATGTTGGCCGCA